>OBWJ01000990.1_pt1 | contig 12133 bp, 9 predicted proteins | sample 1495181 | NCBI WGS metagenome assembly OBWJ01 (sample SAMEA2580041, study PRJEB22360) | human gut metagenome
TATAGCTGCAGCGCTGGCGGTGGTTTTGTGCTACAGCATCCAATACACGGCTGGTCTGCTGGTATTCTGGATGAAGGACGGAACTTACACGCGGATGATGACAGACAGTCTGTTCACCCTGTTTTCCGGGCTTTCCATTCCCCTGTGGTTTTATCCGCCGTGGCTTGAGAACATCTGCCGTTATCTGCCTTTTCGTCTCACTGTGTATGAGCCGGTCTGTATCTGGCTCGGCAGATATACAGATGCAGAGTGCATACGGCTGATTTTTCTGGAGCTTGGCTGGCTTTTGGTGACAGCGGCTTTACAGCGGGCAGTGTGGAAACGGATCGGGGCAGTGCTTGAGATTCAGGGGGGTTAAAGAAATGAGAGTATATGGAGCTCTTCTTAAAAATGGTTTTTTAACGCAGCTGACTCATAAGGGGCAATACGCCATGCGGATGTTGGCAAAGATCATGGGCTGGTCCACGGGACTTATTATGGTTTTGATTCTCCTGAAACGGTTTGGACAGATCGGCGGATGGAATCGGGAGGAGATCCTGCTCCTGTATGCTTTTGATGTGCTGTCGTATTCTGTGGCAGCTACCTTTTTTATGGGATCTTTTGGAAAATTATACCGGCTGATCCGTCAGGGAGAGCTGGACTGTGTACTGACAAAACCGACGGATCCGATGTTATATATGGCCGCCACTCATGTGAGTGCCGGATATACGAGCAATTATCTGATTGGCGGCGCGGTGCTTCTGATCTGTATGATCCGGCTGGAAATCCCCATAACGCTCTCCAATGTTTTCTGGCTGGCGGCGGAGCCTCTCTTATTCAGGCGGCAGGCTTTGTGTTTACGGCAGTTCCGGCCTTCTGGATCGGGGACAGCGAAGGCTTATACCGCCTTTTGTATAAAAATCTCACGGAATTTATCCAATACCCCCTGTCTATTTATCATAGAGGGATCAGAGAACTTCTAACGTTTGTACTGCCATATGCGTTCATCAGCTATTACCCTGTGCAGCTTTTTATCAGCCGCCAGGAGGGGATTTGCCCCGGCATATTCCGATATCTGACACCAGCGGTGGGCTGCGGTGCATTTTTTCTTTCACGGATATTCTGGCAGCTGGGGCTGCGGGCTTACAGCGGGACAGGATCCTGATAAAACATAAACAGGAGAACATCTATGGCATATATAGAGGCAGAGAATCTGCAAAAAACATTTAAAGTATTTGAACGTCCCAAGGGAGCCAGGGCAATGCTTGGCTCTCTGATCCGCAGGAAGTATACGGAGAAAAAGGCGGTGGATGGAATCTCATTTTCCATTGAAAAGGGTGAGATGGTGGGATATATTGGGCCAAATGGTGCAGGAAAATCTACTACGATCAAAATGCTCTGCGGGATTTTGGTACCAGATAATGGAAGGCTTGACTGCGGCGGTCGGATTCCATGGAAAAACCGGAAAGAAAATGCCTGGCATATGGGAGTGGTTTTTGGCCAGCGGTCTCAGTTAAACTGGGAGCTTCCCATGGAGGACACCTTTGAACTTTATCGAAAGATGTACCGGATCCCTGACAACGTATTTAAGCGGAATGTGAAATGTTTTACAGAAATTTTGGGAATGGGAGAATTTCTGAGGAAACCGGTGCGCAGCTTAAGTCTGGGTCAGAAGATGCGGGCCGAACTGGCTGCATACCTGCTTCATGATCCAGAGGTTTTATTTCTGGACGAACCAACAGTGGGACTGGATGTAGTGGCAAAAGATCGCATTCGGAAATTTTTAAGGGAACTAAACCGTGAAAAGCAGACTACCATACTCTTAACCAGTCATGACATGACGGATATAGACGAAATCTGCAGTCGGGTGATCCTGATTGATCGGGGAAAAAAGATGTTAGATGAATCTTTGGAGGACTTTTACTGTATCGGCAGAAAAGTTTGCGGGAAGGAAAAGGCAGGCTTAGACGAAATGGTGCGAAGTCTTTATGAAAACAGCTTCAGGGGGTGGACATGAACGAGGAACAGGGATTAAAAAATGTCATTGCGTATATAGAGACACATTTAAAAGAGCCATTATCGGCAGAAGAGATTGCGGCGGCCTGCTACTATTCCAGGTCCAATACAAAGGCATTGTTCCAGAAAGTCTTTCAGTATGGGATGATGGAATATGTGGCCAGGCGGAAACTGACCCAGGCGGCCGAAGAGCTTCTGTTTACTTCACGCAGGGTCTGCGATATTGCCATGGAATACGGTTTTGAGTCTCAGGAGGTATTTACAAGAGCTTTTAAGAAAATGTGGCAGAAACCGCCGGCAGTATTTAGAAAAAATCGAACGTTCTGGCAGCTTTTCCCCAGACAGGACTTTTTCTGCGACGACTGCGGCGTGTTCAGGAGACGCTTTGATCTGGAGGATATGAGGAAAATGCTGGAATGCCGCGAGCATACCTGGGTGGTCTGCTTTGACATGGAGGCGCCTGGGATCCGATGTCTGAAAACAGCGTTCGGAAGAGAAGGAGGAGAACGTTTTGTGTTAGACTGCCTGCAGAGAATCGAACGGGAAATGAAAACGGGGGATCGTCTGTTTCGCATTGCGGGGGATAAATTTGCGCTTTTAGCAGTATCAGAGGACTGTGAAACGGTTCTGGGTCAGGCGGAGCGTATCTTGAAACGAAATGGCGAACGGGTGCGCTATGAGGGAAATGATGTAGCTCTGGCCATGTTTGGAGGGATTGTTGAACTGGGAAAGAAGGATGCCTGGTCTGCAAGTCTTTTTGAACGGCTGGATGAGGTGCTGGATGGACGGTGGGAGATGACAAAACGAAGGCTGACACCGGAAGAGGCACCGGACGGCCAAAGGACGGGAAGGTGCCGGTTTATATATCCGGATTATGGTTTTCCCACAGGAACAGTATACCATGCTTATGAAATCAGAGAAGGGGCGCTGCCTGCGGGAAGGCTTTTAGGTTATGGGATAGACCTTAGGAAGGAAAGGGAATATCTGTCCTTTCCCTTGCGCTGTGTACAGAGTGAAAAGACAGGATTACATCAGCCGCAGGAGCTTTCTGTCTGGCAGGAGAAGCTCATAATCTGCTGGAATCAGGAACGTCTGGGAGGAAGGATGGTCTTTCCAAGGGGCGAAAACTGGTGCGTATTTCAGGTCGCAGACAGAGACGGATCTGTTGCGCGGGAGCATTTCATGGTGATAAGAGACTTAAATGTTCAAAGGACAGCAGAGGGGATCAGGCTGTCTTTTGAAAAGCTGTTTCTGGAGGCAGTGCGGATGAAAGACGGATCGTGGATCCGGCTTAACGAAGGCGAGCTAAAAGAAACAGTCCGTGATCTTGGTCTTGGGACAGGAGAGTACAGAAAAATCTGCCGGATAGAGAGGGGAATACGAAACAGGTTTCGTCAGGCAGGCCTGTTTCAGACAGAATTTCTGTAAATGTTGGATCCGTTCATCTAAGTGAACAGCATGCCGTGCATATACTGTTTTTTGATTTTTCAAAGCCTTAAATGTCATGTGTTTTATCTCCTGACTGCCTGTACTGCAAATAAAAGAATTCAAAAGTCCGCACAACACGTACAAATGTGCACTGTACGCAAATTATTTCCCCGAAAACTATTGACATTTCTATAGAAGTGGGATATCATTTCCAAAAAGCATTACCCTCGAAAATGTGGCAAGGAGATCATACGATTATGAAAAAAGTGGTTAAATTCGGAGGCAGTTCGCTGGCCAGTGCAAAGCAGTTTAAAAAGGTGGGAGAGATCATTCGGGCGGATAAGTCCAGACGGTTTGTAGTTCCCTCTGCGCCGGGAAAGCGCAATGACAGGGATGAAAAGGTAACAGATATGCTTTACGCCTGTTATGATGCGGCGTCAGAGGGACGCTCCTATAAGAAGATCTTAGAGAAGATCCGCGGCCGGTATGACGAGATCATCGAAGGCCTGGGGCTGAATCTGAATTTGGATCATGAATTTGCCGGAATGGAGGAGAATTTTCTTGCAAAGGCAGGAAAGGACTATGCGGCTTCCAGAGGCGAATATTTAAACGGCATTGTGATGGCCCATTATCTGGGATACGAGTTTATAGACGCCGCAGAGGTGATTTTCTTTGATGAGCAGGGGAATTTTGAGGCCGAGCTGACAAACAGGGAGCTGTCCGAGCGCCTGTCCCATGTGGAGCGGGCTGTGATACCCGGTTTTTATGGTTCCCGCCCGGATGGAAGCGTAAAGACATTTTCCAGAGGCGGCTCTGACGTGACAGGCTCCATCGTAGCAAGGGCGGTTCATGCGGATCTGTATGAGAACTGGACAGATGTGTCAGGATTTCTGGTGGCCGATCCCAGGATTGTGGATAATCCGGAGGTGATTGAGACGATTACATACAGGGAACTGCGGGAACTGTCCTATATGGGCGCCAGCGTTCTTCATGAGGATGCCATTTTCCCGGTGAGAAAAGAGGGAATTCCCATCAATATCCGCAATACCAACCGTCCGGAGGATCGGGGAACGCTGATCGTGGAGACCACCTGCCGCAAGCCTCTGCACACCATTACCGGCGTAGCCGGGAAGAAAGGCTTTTGCGCCATCAATATTGAAAAGGCCATGATGAATACCGAGGTTGGTTTTGGGAGAAAGGTTCTAAGCGTATTTGAGCAGTCCGGCATCTCCTTTGAGCATATGCCTTCGGGGATTGATACCATGACGATTTTCGTCCACCAGTCTGAGTTTGAGGATCACGAACAGTCGGTGATCGCCGGAATCCACAGGGCTGTTTCGCCGGATGTGGTGGAACTGGAGTCAGATCTGGCTCTGGTGGCGGTAGTTGGGAGAGGAATGCGCGCCAATCAGGGAACGGCTGGACGCGTTTTCTCCGCCCTGGCCCATGCAAGGGTGAATGTAAAAATGATCGATCAGGGTTCCAGTGAATGGAACATCATTATTGGTGTCAAAAACGATGATTTCGAGAAGGCCATACGCGCCATCTATGACATTTTCGTGCTGGCTGATCTGTAAATCAGCCGTGATCCTACCAGAACAGAAGCAGCGATTCAGCCATGCGGCAATTTGGCATGGCTGAATCGTTACGGACAGAAAACAGCCTGAGCCGGATTTTTGGTTCAGGCCGTTTTATTTGATGGGAAAATGTGGTATACTTATTTCCAGCACACAAAAACGCACTGCGGCAGAGAGGAGCTGGATCGTTATGCTGGAAAAGATTGATCTGAACAGGACAGTGGACAAGGAAACGTACCAGGCTGCGATGAAAGCAGCGGGAGAGAAACTGGGATTTTTGCAGCGGGAGTGCAGGAGCGCGGGGATCCCCGTGATCCTGGTGTTTGAGGGCATGGGTGCAGCGGGAAAAGGCATCCAGATCAACCGTCTGATCCAGAACCTGGATCCAAGAGGCTTTGACGTATACGCCTGCGGCCGCCCGTCAGAGGATGAAAGGCTGCGGCCCTTTTTGTGGCGTTACTGGATAAAGACGCCGGCCAGGGGACGGATTGCCGTCTTTGACAGAAGCTGGTACCGCAGCGTCCAGATCGATCGCTTTGACGGCCTGGTGTCAGAAGAAAAACTGCCGGGGGCTTATCAGGATATCCTTTCCTTTGAAAATCAGCTGGCAGACGACAAAACGGTAATCATAAAGTTTTTCCTGTATATTGACCAGAAGGAACAGAAGAAACGGTTTGAAAAGCTGGAGGCTTCTAAGGATACTGCCTGGCGGGTTACAAAGGGAGACTGGAGAAGAAATCAGGAATTTGGCCGGTATCTGCAGATCAACGAGGAGATGTTGGAGCAGACGGACACGGATTTTGCCCCGTGGACGATCATCGAGGCCCTGGATAAGGATTATGCCGCTTTAAAGATCGCGGATACGGTCATCCGCCGTCTGGAATGCGAACTGGAAGGAAGAAGGGCCGGTGGGGATACGAAAGGGCAGGGGGATAAAACGTCTCTTAAAAAGACGGTTTCCAATGAGGTTCTGTCCGGCATAGATCTTTCAAAGACCCTTTCAAAAAAAGAATATAAGACAAGGTTAAAAGAGCTGGAAAAGCGTCTGGCCTGCCTTCACAGCCAGATCTACCGCCTGCGCATCCCTGTGGTGATCGGTTTTGAGGGCTGGGATGCCGCAGGAAAGGGAGGGGCGATCAGAAGGCTGACCAGCCGTCTGGATCCCAGAGGATACCAGGTAAATCCCACGGCCGCCCCCAATGACCTTGAGAAGGTTCATCATTACCTGTGGCGGTTCTGGAACCATATGCCGAAAGCAGGGCACATTGCGGTGTTTGACCGGACCTGGTACGGACGGGTGATGGTGGAGCGGATCGAGGGTTTCTGTACGGAAACGGAGTGGAAAAGGGCTTATCAGGAGATCAACGAAATGGAATCTCATCTGGCCAATGATGGAGCGGTGGTGTTAAAGTTCTGGCTTCACATTGATAAGGATGAGCAGGAGCGCCGATTCAGGGATCGGGAAAATAATCCTGCCAAGCACTGGAAGATTACAGATGAGGACTGGCGCAACCGGTCCAAATGGGATCAGTATGAGGAAGCGGTGAATGAAATGCTGGTACGCACCTCCACTACCTGGGCGCCGTGGATTGTGGTAGAGGGAAATGACAAGCGCTATGCAAGGATTCGTGTACTGGAGACGGTGGTAGAGGCCCTGGAGAGGAAAATCGCCGCAAAAGAAAGCGGGAAAAAACATAGGAGCACAAAAGAGAGGATTCATGGATAAAGAGAAACATATCATCGTGGCAGGCGGAGGTGCAGCGGGCATGATCGCCGCTGTGGCCGCTGCCAGAGAGGGCTGCAGAGTCAGCCTGTATGAAAAAAATGAAAAATTGGGAAAAAAACTGTTTATCACGGGAAAGGGCCGCTGCAATGTGACGAATGCCTGCGATATGGAGGAGCTGTTTGCAGCGGTTGTTACCAACCGCAAATTTTTGTTCAGCAGCTTTTACAGTTTTACCAATGAGGATGTGATGGAGCTGTTTGAACAGGCGGGGCTTCCCCTTAAGGTCGAGCGGGGGAACCGTGTATTTCCCTGCTCCGACCATTCTTCGGATGTGATCGCCGCCCTGGAGCGGATGATGCGTCAGGAGGGGGTTAAGGTGTATTTAAGACATGAGATAAAGGGGCTGGCCATCCAGCGGAAAAACGACCCGGAGACGGGGGAGGAAAAACCGGTTTGCCGAGGCGTTCTTCTGGAGGGATTCGGTGGAAAATTAAAGACAGTGGAAGCTGATGCGGTGATCCTTGCCACCGGCGGCCTGTCTTATCCTTCTACCGGTTCAACGGGAGATGGGCAGCAGTGGGCAGAGCAGCTGGGCCATAAGGTGACAGAACTTCTTCCTGCCCTTGTGCCCTTTGAGGCTGAGGAAAAGGAGGAGGTAAAGGCCCTTCAGGGGCTTTCTCTTAAAAACATTGAGATTGCGGTATATAACGGCAAAAAAGAGCTTTACCGTGATTTTGGAGAGATGCTCTTTACTCATTTTGGCGTCAGCGGCCCGGTGATCTTAAGCGCAAGCTCTTTCTGTGCAAAAGCTGTTTCCAGGGGGCCGCTGAAGCTGATGATCGACTTAAAGCCGGCCCTTTCCGCCGAACAGCTGGACGAGCGGATTTTAAAGGATTTTGCGGAGGCAAAGAATAAGCAGTTTAAAAACAGCCTAAACCACCTGTATCCTGCCAAGCTGATCCCAGAGATCATCCGCCGCAGCGGCATTGATCCGGAAAAACAGGTCAATGAGATCACAAGACAGGAGCGCCAGCGGCTGGCAGAGGTTACAAAGGGCCTGTCCTTCACATTGACAGGTCTTCGCCCCTTTAAGGAGGCCATTATCACCCAGGGAGGCATAAGCGTAAAGGATACCGATCCCTCCACCATGGAGTCAAAGCGGGTAGGGGGACTGTATTTTGCCGGAGAACTATTGGATCTGGATGCAGTAACAGGAGGGTTTAACCTGCAGATCGCATGGTCTACCGGCTGGCAGGCAGGAAAGGCGGCGGCCCGGCATCCGGAATAGGTGCAAAAGCGCCATACCGCTTAAAAATACGGGCAGCGCGTCAGCGCCTTTTGCGCGCCGGCAGAGAATACAGGGAAGGCTGAAACGCCGCACCGATAAAAACAGGAGAACAGAAAATATGGAACATTTTAATATAGCAATCGATGGCCCTGCAGGGGCAGGAAAGAGCACCATCGCAAAATTGGCAGCAAAGCGCCTTGGTTTCGTATATGTTGATACGGGGGCCATGTACCGCACAATGGCGCTCCATTTCTTAAGAGAGGGCATTGATCCCAAAGATGAGACGGCAGTCGGCGCAGCCTGCGCCGGGGTGGATGTGACGATTACTTACAAAGACGGCGTCCAGCAGGTGCTCTTAAACGGAGAAAATGTCTCCGGCCTGATCCGATCCGAGGAGGTGGGAAATATGGCTTCCGCCATTTCCGGATATCTCCCGGTAAGGGAAAAGCTGGTAGAACTCCAGAAGGAACTGGCGAAACGGGAAAATGTGATCATGGACGGCCGGGACATCGGTACCTGCGTCCTGCCGGAAGCACCAGTAAAAATCTATCTTACCGCATCCGTAAGCGTGCGTGCCGGACGCCGTTATAAAGAACTGGCAGATCGGGGAGTCCGGGCGGATATAAAGGAAATTGAGAGAGATATAGAGGAGCGGGACTACCGGGATATGCACCGGGAACATTCGCCTCTTATGCAGGCAGAGGATGCCATATTGCTGGACAGCTCTGAGATGACTCTGGAAGAGGTGGTAAGGAGGATTTTTGCCGCGGCGGCAGAGCGGGGCTGCCAGGCGGCGGCCCATGCGTTAAGGGAACAGGAGGAGCAGTAATGGACGAGGCAGCAAAAAGCAGAGCCTCCCTGCAGGAGAGCCTGTCCAGCCGAACGGTTGCCGTAGCAAAAACGGCCGGTTTCTGCTTTGGGGTGGAGCGGGCGGTTGACCGGGTCTATGAGCAGATCCGTGCGGTGAAGGAAGGAGCCGCTAAAGGCCCTATTTACACCTACGGACCGATCATCCACAATGAGCAGGTAGTGAGCGACCTTGAAAAAAAGGGAGTGCGGGTCATAGACACGGAGGAGGATCTGAAACGTCTTCCCAAAGGCCAGGGCACAGTTATCATCCGCTCCCACGGCGTCAGCCGTCATATTTACGAGATCTTAAAGGAGCGCGGCGTGGCCGTGGCAGACGCTACCTGCCCTTTTGTAAAGAAGATCCATCGGATTGTGGATGAGCACGCGGCAGCAGGAGAAGCGGTGGTCATCATCGGAAGTCCCGCCCATCCGGAGGTGGAGGGCATCCGAGGCTGGGGAAATGAGTACACCACAGTGATTGAAAATGAGGCGGAAGCTGAAAAATATGAGGTGGCGGAGGGCAAAAAGCTGTGTGTAGTGTCCCAGACGACATTTAATTACAACAAATTTCAAGATTTAGTTGAAAAAATTTTAAAAAAGGGTTATGATAGTAGTGTTTTAAATACGATTTGCAATGCAACACAGGAAAGACAAGTGGAGGCAGCGAAGATCGCCTCTGAGGTGGACGCCATGATCGTCATCGGCGGCAGACATTCTTCCAACACCCAGAAGCTTTACGAAATCTGCCTCAAGGAATGTAAGAATACCTTTTACATTCAGACACTCGGCGATTTAGATCCTGACAGTGTATCTTCTGTGCGCAGCGTAGGTATTACAGCTGGGGCATCCACCCCAAAAAAGATTATTGAGGAGGTTCATACCAGAATGGCAGAGCAGAGTTTTGCAGAGTTATTAAAGGAAGAGGAAGAATCAACCAAACCAATACGTACAGGAGAGATAGTCACCGGTCAGGTCATCGAAGTGAGCAAAGATGAGATCATTCTGAGCATCGCGGGCAACAAGTCCGAAGGCATTATCACCCGTGATGAGTACAGCAACGATAATAATGTAGATCTGACTACAAAGGTACAGATTGGTGAAGAGATGGAAGCTAAGGTCATTAAATTAAATGACGGCGTAGGCATGGTTTCCTTATCTTACAAGCGTATGGCAGCCGACAGAGGCAACAAGCGTCTGGAGGAGGCATTTGAGAATCAGGAAGTTCTGACTTCCAAGGTAACTCAGGTATTAGACGGCGGATTAAGCGTTGAGGTTGAGGGCGCAAGAGTATTTATTCCTGCCAGCCTTGTATCTGACACATATGAGAAGGATCTGTCCAAGTACGCAGGACAGGATATCCAGTTTGTGATCACAGAGTTCAATCCTAAGAGAAGACGCATCATTGGCGACAGAAAGCAGTTATTAGCGGCTGAGAAGGCAAAGCTGAAGGAAGAATTATTTGCACGGATCCAGCCAGGCGACAAGGTAGAGGGTACTGTAAAGAACGTAACCGATTTTGGTGCATTCATCGATCTGGGCGGCGCTGACGGTCTCCTTCACATCTCCGAGATGAGCTGGGGCCGTGTGGAGAATCCTAAGAAGGTATTCAAGTCCGGCGATAAGGTAACGGTTCTGATCAAGGACATCCAGGGCGAGAAGATCGCGTTAAGCTTAAAGTTCCCTGAGGCTAATCCATGGGCACAGGCAGCTGAGAAGTATGCGGCAGGCAACGTGGTAAGCGGCCGCGTGGCACGTATGACCGACTTTGGCGCATTTGTTGAGTTAGAGCCAGGCGTAGACGCACTGCTGCACGTTTCCCAGATTTCCAGAGAGCATATCGAAAAGCCATCTGACGTATTAAAGATCGGTCAGGAGATCGAGGCCAAGGTCGTTGATTTCAACGAGGATGATCACAAGATCAGCTTAAGTGTAAAGGCTCTCTTGGCAGCTCCTCAGAACGAGGATGTTGCTGATGTAGACATCGATTCCTATTCCAAATAAGCCAATAAGGCATGACAAAGTTAAGGCCCTGCGTGACTGTACGCAGGGCCTTATTTCTATAAGACGGCGAAGCTGCCGGGCAAAGGGGCGATTAGGATGCGCTGGCCGTATCCATGGAAGGATTTAGGAAAACAGATGCTTCAAAAATACCGTTTTCGTGACGGAAATTTAAAAAGCCATGGTAGCGCTCCGTCAGATAGCGGACAGAGGACGTTCCGATGCCTACGTCTCCGCGCTTGGAGGAGATAAACTGGCCGTCCTGTTCCCGAATCTCGTGGGAATAGGAGTTGCGGATGCACAGGGTAATCATGGACTGGCCGGCGGGACTGATGTTGACGGAGATGGCCGGGACTCCGCTTTCCTGGCGCAGGCAGGATTCCAGGGCGTTGGAAAGGAGGTTTCCAAGGATGGTGCAGAAATCTACATCCGGCATGGAAAATGATTTAGGCAGACAGATGCTGGCCGTTACATGGACGGAGTGCTCTCTGGCGGTCTGAAGATAGTAGTTTAACAGGGCGTTTACCGCTGTATTGGCGCAGTAGGTATGAACCGGGCAGATATCCTTGTTTCCAAGATAACGTTCAATGTAATCAGCAGCGCTGCGATACTGACTCTGGGTCATGAGTCCCTGCAGGATTACCAGATGATGCCGGAAGTCGTGCCGGGCCTTTAGAAGCTGTTCCAGGCTGGCCTGTAAGTTGGCAGTCTGGGAGGTAAGAGCGTCAGAGATCAGCTTCATGGTTCGGTACTCCTCTTTCAGCGCAAAGCTCTGGGTCAGAAGAAACAGGATCTGCAGCGTAGTAATATGGACGATATAGACGCAGATCAGCCAGAAAATGGTGATGAAGAGGACACTGTAGTTGTGGGAGGGAGGATAGAGGTAGGGACTGTACTTTAATCCCAGATCAATGTAAAACATGATGAAAAAAAGCGCAGGGATCAGAAGCATTCGCCGCCACACGGGGAGAAATCGGGTATAGTGGACTGCTTTTTTCAGTCTTGGGCCGATAACGGCGGTGATGATGGCCACTGCAGAGGGGATCAGAACCAGTTCCCAGAAACAGGTAAATACCTGTTCCGAAAGTCCTGAAATTCTATGGGTAATCCCTATAGCCATCATTCGGGACAGCAGGGAGGCTGAGTCAGAAACATTTTTAAAAAGGAACAGGGTATAGGCTACGGCCTGAAACTTTACTTTTGTAAGAAAAAGGCACAAAAAGAAAGAGCTGCCCATCAGGGAAAGAGCCCACAGGAGGCTGTGGCGGGGAA
>OBWJ01000994.1_pt1 | contig 12002 bp, 9 predicted proteins | sample 1495181 | NCBI WGS metagenome assembly OBWJ01 (sample SAMEA2580041, study PRJEB22360) | human gut metagenome
ATCATGTGCTCACGAGCGTCCAGTTGCGCGCTACTTTGCCCCAGCCGTACCGGCGGGCGAGCGCCCCCGGCATCAGTACGGCGTTGTTGCCCGTGAACAGCTCGGCTCCGGTGAATACCACCAGTATAAGCCCCAGCGGGAATACCGCGCCCGACAGCAGGCGCTGGAATCCGGGCGCTTCGGCCGCTCCGGGGAACCCGAATCCCGCCATCAGCGAGAACAGGCCGCCTATGGCGATGTATGCGCCGGCCAGAAATGCGAGTATGAGGGTCTTGCCGGCCGTATTTTGCAGTTTGTCCGCCGCGGAGCTTCCGGCCAGCGCGAGGACCTCTTTGGGGGTATTGATTCGGGTCATAAAATTCGGGTCGAAGCCGCAAAGGTAAAAAAATCCTCCCGAAACGGCAAAAAAGCGGGGCGTGCTTCCCGGAAATCGTTTTTTCCGACTTTTTCTCCGGCGTCTGAAAACGCATGCGCCCCCACCCGGCCGCGGCCGCCGGCTCTCGCCCGGCTGCAAACAGGCTCGTTTTCTCCCGACACCTCGTCGGGAGATTTTTTTCAGGCCGTCAGATCGGCGGAAAAGGGGCAAAAACGGGGTGCCGGTCCGGAAATCTTGTGCGCCGGCGTCAGATTTATCGCCCTAAAGTTGCTCAGATCGGAAATAAATCGTATTTTTGTTCGTTAAAAGACCGTAATTTCAAGAGACAAGATGCTAACTGAAGAAGAAAAGAATGCCGGTTTGGTAGGACGTATCATTCCTATCAATATCGAAGAGCAGATGAAGTCGGCGTACATCGACTATTCGATGTCGGTCATCGTGTCGCGCGCGCTTCCCGATGTGCGCGACGGCATGAAGCCCGTACACCGCCGCATCCTCTACGATATGAGTGCGGAGCTCAACCTCTACTCCGATAAGCCCACCCGTAAGTCGGCCCGTATCGTCGGCGACGTGCTCGGTAAGTTCCACCCCCACGGCGATACGTCGGTCTACGACGCCATGGTGCGTCTGGCTCAGGACTGGTCGATGCGTTATCCGCTGGTCGACGGTCAGGGTAACTTCGGTTCTATGGACGGCGACTCGCCTGCGGCCATGCGTTACACCGAGGCCCGCATGAAGAAGATCACCGACGAGGTGATGGCCGACATCGACAAGGAGACCGTGGACTGGACGCTCAACTTCGACGATACGATTCCCGAACCCACGGTGCTTCCCACCAAGATTCCGCTGCTGATCGTCAACGGCGCGAGCGGTATCGCCGTCGGCATGGCCACCAACATGGCCCCGCACAATCTGAGCGAGGTCGTAGACGCCTGCTGCGCCTATATCGACAATCCCGAAATCACGGGCGAGGAGATGCTGCAGTATATCAAGGGCCCCGACTTCCCGACGGGAGGTATCATCTACGGTTACGAGGGTGTCCGCGAGGCGATGCTTACGGGCCGCGGCCGCGTTATGATGCGCGCCAAGACCGATATCGAGCATACTCCCAGCGGCCGCGAGTGCATCGTCATCACCGAGATTCCCTACATGATCAACAAGGCCGAGATGATCAAGAAGATCGCCGACATGATCAACGAGAAGAAGATCGAGGGCATCTCCTATATCAACGACGAATCGGACCGCAACGGCCTTCGCATCATCATCATTCTCAAACACGACGCCGTCGCCAGCGTCGTGCTGAACACGCTCTTCAAGAATACGCCGCTGCAGACTTCGTTTGCAGTGAACAATATCGCGCTGGTGAACGGCCGTCCCCAGATGCTGCCGATGCGCGATCTGGTCAAGCATTTCGTCGATCACCGCCACGACGTAGTGGTGCGCCGTGCGCGCTTCGACCTGAAGAAGGCCGAGGAACGCCTGCATATCGTGCAGGGTCTGCTGATCGCGCAGGACAACATCGACGAGATCGTGCACATCATCCGTTCGTCGCAGACGCCCGACGCCGCCAAGCAGACGATGATCGAGCGTTTCAACCTGAGCGACATTCAGGCTTCCGCCATTATCGAGATGCGCCTGCGCGCCCTGACCGGACTCGAATACGGCAAGCTGATCGCCGAGCGCGACGAACTTACCAAGCAGATCGCCTACCTCAAGGAGGTGCTCGAAAACGTCGGCATGCAGATGCAGATCATCAAGGACGAACTGCTCGAAATCAAGGAGAAATACGGCGACGAACGCCGCTCGGAGATCGTTTACTCTTCCGAGGAGTTCAACCCCGAAGACTTCTACGCCGACGACGACATGGTCATCACCATTTCGCACATGGGCTATATCAAGCGTACGCCGCTTGCCGAGTACCGCACGCAGAACCGCGGTGGCGTCGGCGCCAAGGGCAGCGCCACGCGCGACGAAGACTTCATCGAACATATCTACGTGGCCTCGATGCACAATACGATGCTCTTCTTCACGGAGAAGGGCCGCTGCTTCTGGCTCAAGGTGTACGAGATTCCGGAAGGCGCCCGCTCTTCGAAGGGCCGTGCCATCCAGAACGTCATCCAGATCGAACCCGACGACAAGGTCCGCGCCTACATCAACGTCAAGCGTCTGAACGACGAGGAGTACGTCAACAACAACTTCATCATCATGTGTACCAAGGACGGTACGATCAAGAAGACCAAGCTCGAAGCCTACTCGCGTCCGCGTCAGAACGGCGTGAACGCCATCGTCATCCGCGAGGGCGACCAGCTGATCGAGGCCAAGCTCACCAGCGGTCAGGCCGAGGTGATGATCGCGGCCCGCGACGGCAAGGCCATCCGCTTCAACGAGAGCACGGTGCGTCCTATCGGACGTGTCGGTGCGGGTGTCCGCGGCATCTCGATCGAGGAGAGCGACGAAGTTGTCGGCATGATATGTGTCGAACCCGATTCGAAGCAGGACGTACTGGTGCTGAGTGAGAACGGTTACGGCAAACGTACCGATCTGGACGAATACCGCATCACCAACCGCGGCGGCAAGGGTGTGAAGACGATCAATGTAACGGAGAAAACCGGCAAACTTATCTCCATTCAGGCCGTTACGGACGACAACGACCTGATGATTATCAACCGTTCGGGACTTACCATACGTACGGCAGTGTCGCAGATCCGCCTTGCGGGCCGCGCGACGCAGGGCGTGCGTATCATCAACCTGCGCGAGGGCGACGCCATTGCTTCGGTGATGGCCGTGCCGGCAGCGGGCGATGAAGACGAAGAAGTACAATCCGCAGAGGTCGCTGCAACCGGGAATGACGCCACTCCCGAAGCGGACCGTCCGGCGGAGGAGTAGCGAAAAAATGACTTTAAAACATTAAAATTCAATCTGTTATGAAAAAAGTATTTTTGACGGTCCTTGCGGTGGCTCTCGTAGCAGTTACTGCCGTTCAGGCCCAGAAAGTAAACAAGTCGGCGCTTGTATCCAAGATCGAGAAGAGCGACGCCGACATCGCCGATGCGAAGAAGGGCGCCAAGGCTGCGACGTGGATCAACCGCGGCAAAGCCTTCTATGAAGCGGCTATCGAACCGACGAAGAACCTTTTCGTCAATATGGACGCCGCGATGCTCAAGCTGGCCGTCGGCGAACCCGCCTCGACCGAATCGGTGACGCTCGTCAACGTTCCCTACGAGGCTTGGGTCTATCCTTGGTTCACGGCATATATCAAGGACGGCAAGATCGCGACTTGGAGCCAGACGCAGTGGGTGATTGAAGACGCTCCCGCCAAGGCTATCGAAGCCTATAACAAGGCTTACGAAATGGACCCCAAGACGGCCGATAAGGTCAAGGAGGGTCTCAAGCAGATCAGCGACTTCTGCTCGCAGGTGGGCAACACGGGTATCGACACCGGCAATTACGCCGATGCCGCCGACGCCTATGCACTGGCTTTCGAAGCCCAGTCCAGCCCCGCTCACGGCAATCCCGAACCCGCGCTGCTCTACTATGCGGGTTACCTGCGCACGGTGGACGGCGCTGCGAACCCCGCTTCGTTCGTCATCGGTGCCGATTACCTGAACAAGGCGCTCGAACTGGGCTATAACGACGAGGAAGGCAATATCTACTATTACCTTTTCCACTGCTATTACGGCCAGAAGGACGCCGACAAGGCCAATGTCCTGAAAGCCAAGGATGCGCTGGTCGCCGGTATCAAGAAGTTCCCGAAGAACGAGCGTATTCTCGACGGTCTGGTTCAGCTCTATACCAATCCTGAGGATTCGGTGGGCGACCCCGCCGACTTGGTGGCGCTGATCGACGCGGCTATCGAGAGCAATCCGGAGAATGTGGACCTCTGGTTCGGCCGCGGCCGTATCTTCTTCGCGCTGAAGCAGTACGATGAAAGCATCGCATCGTTCCGGAAGGTCGTCGAACTGAAACCCGACCTCTTCGAAGGCAACTACTATCTGGGCGTGTTCTACACGATCAAGGCCGACGAGATGAACAAGGTGATGAACGAGAAGCAGTACAGCAGTCAGGCCGCTTACGATGCCGACCTGAAAGCCGCCAATGCGGTCTATATGGAGGCTATTCCGTGGTTCGAGAAGGCCCACGAGCTGAAAGCCGACGACTTCAATACGCTCGACATGCTCAAGCAGCTCTGCTTCCGCCTGCGCGACGAACCCGGCATTCAGGAGAAGTATGACAAATACTTCCCGCTCTGGAAAGCCGCCAAGGGCGAATAACCGGCCGCATAACGGGCGGGACAGCCCGCCGGCAATATAGAACCACCCGACTCGCAGGAGCCGGGTGGTTTTTGTTTGCGCTCTTTTGTCCGGCGCTTTATTCGATGCTATGTCCGGTGCGCACTCCGAATAAGGAATAGCCCCCGAACTTAATTCGGGGGCTATTCCTTATCCAGCTCCATCTGCCGCAGTATTCCCCGCCGGTCGAGGATAAAACGCTTCATCAGCCGGAAGTGGGAGGTCTCCTCCAGTTCGGTCGGTTCCAGTCCGCGGTCCGTGATTTCGTATATCTCGGCGCCGGGGTAGGACATGACGATCGGCGAGTGGGTGCTGATGATGAACTGCGACCCCTGCTCGGCCAGCTGCTTCATCCGGCACAGCATGTACATCTGGCGCGAGGGGGACAGTGCGGCTTCCGGCTCGTCGAAAATATAAAGTCCGTGTCCGAAGAGCCGGTGTCCGAGCAGCGCCAGAAAACTTTCGCCGTGCGACTGCTGGTGCAGCGACTTGTCGCCGTAATATTTCAGTACGCCGTCGGCGACGTTTTCGATTTCCGTCGCCACGTTGTAGAAACTCTCCGCCCGCAGGAAATAGCCGTCGCGCGGCTGGAGACCGCGTCCCAGAACGATATGTTCGTAAAGGCCCGAATGGCTGGCGCGCGTCGCGAACCGGAAGTTCTTGGACCCTCCTTCGGGGTTGAATCCCGCCTTGACGGCTATGGCTTCGAGCAGCGTCGATTTCCCCATACCGTTCTCGCCCATGATGAACGTCACGGGCCTGCGGAATTCCAGCCGCCGGAAGTTGGCCAGCGCCGGAACGGTGTACGGATAGGTCTGCGGCGTTTCGTCCTCCTCTTTCAGGCGGACGTATTTGATGTAGAGCGAATCAGGAGTCAGTTCCATGGCGGTCAGACTGTCGCTTTCACATAGATCGACCGCAGGCGATGCGTCATGAAGTATTGGAGCACCCCGCGCAGGAACATGTAGAGCGTGAACGCCAGCCAGAGCGCGTTGTTGCCGATTATCGCGTAGCCGACGTAGAAAATGCCGAAGTAGGCTGCCGTGGCCCAGAACATCGAGTTGCGCATGACGCGCGTCTCGGTCGCTCCGACCATGATGCCGTCCATGATGAAGGGCATGGTGCTGGCGACCGGAATCAGGATGATCCATACGATATACTCTCCCGCCAGCTCCACGATCGTCGCGGCATTGGGCGCCGTACTGTCCACGAACAGCCCCACCAGTTCGCGCCACCAGCCGATATAGATGCCGACGAACAGCACCGATACGGCCGTGCCCCACGCGATGCAGCGGCGCAGGCAGTCGCGCAGCGCCCCTTCGTCGCGCGCGCCGATGAATCGGCCCGTCAGGGCTTCGGCGGCGTATGCGAATCCGTCGTTCATGTACGAGAAGAGCGTAAACAACTGCAGCAGCAGCGTGTTGACGGCCAGCAGCGCCGGTTCGTCCATGCGGGCCGACGCCCCCGTGAAGAAGGTGTAGACGGCCACGATGCAGAACGTGCGCAGCATGATGTCGCGGTTTACGATGAAGAAGGTCCTGAGCGGTTTCAGGTTCACCACCTCCGCCCAGTCGATTCCGGTCAGTATCCTGCGGTAGCATGCGAAGAGCAGCAGGGCGGAGAGGGCTACGCCCGTCCACTGTGCGATTACCGAGGCGTAGGCGATGCCGACGATCCCCATGTCCAGTCCGAATGCGAACCAGAGGCTGCACAGCACATGGACCACGTTGACCGTGATGGCCGTGAACATCGGTATCAGCGCGTTCTGCATTCCCGTAAACCAGCCGTTGAAGCCGAACAGCAGAATCCCCGCCGGCACGGCCCAGATGCGGGCGTAGAAGTACTCGCGCGTCATGTCGTTGCCGTTGAGTCCCCACAGCGCCAGTTCGCCCAGCGGGTATTGCAGCAGCAACATCAGCAGGCCCATCCCTCCGGCCACGAGCAGCGCCCGGACCAGCATGTTGGTGCATTCGCGGAAGTTGCCCGCGCCGAACGCCTGCGCCGTCAGTCCGCTGGTCCCCATGCGCACAAACGAGCAGTTCCAGTAGATGAAGTTGAAGATCGACACGCCGATGGCCAGCGCGCCGATCGTCGCGGCCGTGTCCGAACCCCAGTGCCCGGCGATCGCCGTCGAGACGATGCCCATGAGCGGCACGGTGATGTTCGAGACGATATTGGGGAGCGCAATGCGCAGTATTTCACGGTTCATGTTCATGGAAAGCGACGGGGGAAATACCCGGCAAACGGCGCCGGGCGTTGTTTATGGATGCAAAGATAACGCAAAAGCGGCGAATTTGTAACGGCCTGCGGCTTTTATCTCCGAATCGGGCATGCAATATGCTTTTATCCGGAAAATTCGATTAACTTTGCCGCGTAAACATTCAAACTGATTATGAAAGACTTTAAAAACGACTCGACCTCGGTGCTTACGCGTTTCGGACGCGACAAGCGTCAGCGTACCGTGACCGCTACGGCGGAGCGTGTCGAGCGTCGCCCGCGTTTGCAGCGTGATGCTGCCGATTCGGAGCAGCCGTCCGATGACCGCAAGCCCGTCAAGCGGGCGTCGTACAACCCCCACTTTACGGAGGACAACCGTCCTGCATTCGACAAACCGCGCCGCAGTTTCGGCGACGAACGGCAGGGCGACCGCGCCCGTTCGGACGAACGTTACCGCGACGGCGACAAACCGCGCCGCTCGTTCGGCGATAAGCCCCGCGGCGAAAAACCCGCCTACGGCGACAACCGGGGTCCCAAGAAATTCGGCGACCGCAAGTTCGGCGACAAACCCTACGGAGAGCGCAAATCCGGCGACAAGCCCGCCGGCGACCGTCGGTTCGCAGACAAAAAGTCCGGTGACCGCAGGTTCGGCGACAAACCCTACGGCGACCGCAAGTTCGGCGACAAACCCTACGGAGAGCGTAAATCCGGCGACAAGCCCGCCGGCGACCGTCGGTTCACGGACAAAAAGTCCGGCGATCGTAGGTTCGGCGACAAACCCTATAAGCCCGGATTCCGGAAGCACGACGACAAGCCGGCTTCCTATCCGAAGTTCACACCCGAAAAGCAGATCGGCGAAATGCGCCTGAACCGCTTTCTGGCCCAGTCGGGACTCTGCTCGCGCCGCGAGGCCGACGATTTCATCACGGCGGGTCTGGTGACCGTCAACGGTCAGATCGTCACCCAGCTGGGCACCAAGGTGCTGCCCACCGACGAGGTGAAATTCAACGACAGCCGTGTGCAGGGCGAAAAGAAGGTCTATCTTGTGCTCAACAAGCCCAAGGGCTATGTGACTTCGCTCGACGATCCGCATGCGGGCAAAACCGTCATGGAGCTGGTGCAGGGCGCCTGCACGGAACGCATCTACCCGGTGGGGCGTCTCGACAAGAACAGCCTCGGACTGCTGCTGTTCACCAACGACGGCGATTTGACCAAGCAGCTCACGCATCCGGCCTTCCGGAAGAAGAAAATCTATCAGGTGTCGCTCGACAAACCCCTGACGCGCGCCGACATGGACCGCATCGCCGAGGGCATTACGCTCGAAGACGGTGAGATTTTCGCCGACGAGATCTCCTATGTCAAGGACAACAAGCAGGAGGTCGGCATCGAGATCCATTCGGGCCGCAACCGCATCGTGCGCCGTATTTTCGAGTTCCTCGGCTATACCGTCACCAAGCTCGACCGCGTCTACTATGCGGGTCTGACGAAAAAGAACCTCAAGCGCGGTGCATGGCGTTTCCTCTCCCGCGAGGAGGTCGAACGGCTCAAGTCCGGCCAGTACGAATAACGGAAAAGGGTGATTCGCAAGAATCACCCTTTTTCATTCAATGCGTGTCCCGGTACCAGCTCGTCTGCTTGTTCTCCTCGACGTATTTGTCCGACGGTTCGCTGAACGATACCCCCGAATAGTAGGCGACGGGGTTCATCCGGCCGTTGTAGGCCGAGTAGAATCCCGGTGTGCTGAGCCGCGCGGCTTTGGGAAATGCCTTGTCCAGCTGCGCTTTGAAATCCTCTTTCAGCTTCGCGTCGCCGCAGGCCAGTTCGACCCAGTGGCCCAGATCGTAGAATATGTGCGAAGACATTCCCTCGTAGCTTTGCAGCTCCTCGGCATAAGATTTTTTCGGCGCGGCGTTGATGCGCCGCATGACCTCCTTCATCTCTTCCATTTCCGACATCACGGCCAGCGAAATGCAGCCCGATCTGGTCGTCGCGTCGTTCATGTAGAAGTTCCAGAACGCTTCGCATACCTTTGTCAGATCGCGTCCTTTGCCGCCGTCGGTGAAGAACCACGGCATCGCCCGCTCGTAGGGGAATCCCTCTCCCATGATTTCGCAGGGCGCGGCAATCACGTAGTCCGTGCATTCGCACAGGTCGTAAAGCGTCTCGATATTGGCCATGAAGCAGGCGTCGAAAAGCAGGTAGTCGGTCCTGTAATTCTGGGCCTTGACCGCCGCCGCGAAGTCCGTAATGTCGATCGACCGTCCCGTGTCGCCGAACGAACGGGTCGTCAGCGCCCCCGGCGCCGGGGTCCATAAATCCTCCAGCTCCTTCGACATCCGGGCCGAGTAGCTGAGCGCTCCCTGATTCGCGGGCACCCACGCCTTGCCGTGACAGCCGACGATGATCCCGTAATGCTGCGCCGGGGCGAATGCCTCCACGTCGGCCAGCATGCGCTGTACGCATGCGGGATCGGCCGCCGCGAAATCGTCGTAGCTTTTCAGCAGCGCGAATGCGGCCGCCTGCTTTTCGGCGTTGAAATACGCCTCGTACATTTCGGCCTGCGAGTGCGCGTTGGGCTGATAGCAGACCAATACGCGGCCGTCGCCCGGAACGTTCGCATCGACGGCTTTCAGGACGCCGTCGATATTCTGCTTGTAGAATTTCAGCAAATCCCGTCCCGGCATGTAGAGCAGCATGGTCTGCGTCGCCGTCGCCGGACTCTGCGACACGGTGACGCTGCACTGCGCGCCTCCTGCGTTCAGAGTCAGCGCGACCGTTCCCAGCTTGACGCGGCTGCGGCCCGGATTCCCGTCCGACGCCGTCACCGTTACCGTCGTCTCTCCCCGGCCGCCTGCGGCCGGGGAGATGCCGAATCCGCCGCCCGTGGTGGTCAGCGTCCACGGTCCGGTCGCCGTCACGGTGAACGCCGCTGCCGATCCGGCCGTGCTGCGCAGCACCGCTTCTTCCTGCGAACTCGTTATTTCCGCCGGCTCCCGCTCCTTTTCGCAGCCGGCGAAAACCGCCAGCGCCAGCAGCAGGGCGAACGTGCGCCGGATTATTTGTACGTACGGGGTTTGAGGTTGTTGAACTGCCATGTGCGGTCGCGTTTATAGGTATAACCTTCGGGTTTGTTCCAGTATATGCGTCCGAAGTCGTAGTAGAGTCCCTTGCGCTTCTTGCCCTCCACCGTGTAGGGTACGGTCAGCGGGATGAACTCCACCGTTCGGCTGATGATGCGGCTCTTGTCGTACGAAAGCCCTTCGGTGGCCATCACGTCGAGCGCGTGGTCGAACATCAGGATATGGCGCGGTGTTTTCTGCGTCAGCGCGTCTCCCGACTCCCGGATCGCCCGGATGACGCCCTGCATCCGGTTGTAGTACATCTTTTCCTGCAGTTTGTTGCCCAGCGCGCCGTGGGCGTAGGCCATCAGGTTGAGGATCTTGGGGCTGAACGGATCGCGGGCCAGCGCATCCTCGCCCGTGTAGAGCATCGCTTCGAGCGTCTCGACGGCCGGTTTGTCGGGATCGAGTCCCGAAGCCATCAACAGCAGCTTGTCCAGATCGGGATTCGAGTCCAGCGGTTTGTAGCTCTCCTGATAGGCGTAGCCGTAATAGAGGTAGTGGTAATCCTCGTCGGTCAGCGTTTCGTCGCCGGCGTTGTAGCGCATCATCAGCGACGGATAGTAGAACGGCGACTCGGCGTCCATCGTCTTGTTCTGAATATCCTCCTCGTCGGGAACCTTCGCCGCGGCCAGCGCCGGAAGCAGAAGCAGTAACAGCAGTAAGTTTTTCATATCCGTGTTTTAGTCCGTATTTTAGACACTAACGCGGAATCAGCGCAAATCGTATTCCGCAATCAGCCGGCTGAACTTTTCGCGCAGCGCCTGCGAACCCTCGACCAGCGGCAGCCGCACCGGGGGGCCGATTTTGCCCATCATCGAGAGCGCGCATTTCGCACCCACGGGATTCCCCTCCTCGAAGAGCGCGTGCACCGCTTCGTCGAGCGCCCTGTACTCCTCTTCGGCGCGGTCGAAATCGCCCTGCTTGGCATGACCGACGCACTGCATGAAACGTTTGGGAAATACGTTCGCCGCCACCGAAATCACGCCTTCGCCGCCGCGGCGCATCAGGTCGAGCGTCATGCCGTCGTCGCCCGACAGCACCAGAAACCCTTCGGGGCGGTTGTCGAGGATGCGCTGCATCTGCTCGATGTCGCCCGACGCCTCCTTGATGCCGATGACGTTCTTCATGTCGCGCGCCAGCCGCAGCGTGGTCTCGGCGGTCATGTTCACGCCCGACCGGCCCGGTATGTTGTAGAGTATCACGGGCAGGGGCGAATGCTCCGATACGGTGCGGAAATGCTGGTAAAGTCCCTCCTGCGAGGGTTTGTTGTAATAGGGCGTCACGCTCAGGATGGCGTCCGCGCCCCGCAGGTCGAATTCGCGGAGCTGGTCCAGCACCTCCGACGTCGAGTTTCCGCCGCAGCCCATCACCAGCGGCACGCGGCCTGCGATATGGTTGGTGATGAACATGGCGATCACCGCGCGTTCGGGCATGTAGAGCGTCGGGGTCTCGGCCGTGGTGCCGAGCGCCACGATGTAATCCACGCCGCCTTCTATTACGTAGTCTATCATGCGCGCCAATGCCTGATAATCGACGCGTCCGTCCGATGTGAAGGGGGTTATCATCGCGACCCCCACGCCTGTCAGTTTCTCTCTTATCATCGTATTCCGGTTTTGTTCGTAGTTTCTTTTTCGACGGCTGTCTTCCGCGATCCGGCGCTTACGCCGTTCCCGCCGCCGCGTTTCCTGCTTCTGCTGTTGTGTTTCCTGCTTCTGCCGCCGCGTCTTCGTTTGCCGCCCTGCGTTTTAGCCTTCTTTCGGCATTGCGTCTTCTGCCTTCACTGCTGTGTTTTCAACTTCCGCCGCCGCGTTTCCTGCTTCTGCTGTTGTGTTTCCTGCTTCTGCCGCAGCGTCTTCGTTTGCCGCCCTGCGTTTTAGCCTTCTTTCGGCATTGCGTCTCCTGCCTTCACTGCCGTGTTTCCATTTCCGCCGCCGCGGCGTCTTCTGTTCCCGCCGTTGTCGTCTCTTCCGTTCCCGCTGCCGTTTCTTCGTACCGGCG
>OBWJ01000995.1_pt1 | contig 11991 bp, 10 predicted proteins | sample 1495181 | NCBI WGS metagenome assembly OBWJ01 (sample SAMEA2580041, study PRJEB22360) | human gut metagenome
ATTATTGTACATAATTATTTTCCACTTTTTATACAAAAATATATTGACATTTACATGTAGTATTTTTGCTAATTCTATAACATGCTCTTTTGATTTACCATATCCCATTCTAACGTAATCAACATATTCTCCATTTGATTGTCTTAAAGGCCATACGACACTTGTTAAATGTGCTTTTTGCTTATGTGAATGTAAGTCATTCTTTAACATGTAACTTTTTAAACATTGTTCATCTAAAGCCCTTAACTTATTTACTACATATAGTCTATTTGCTATCACCTTATCATCAGTTTTTCTAGCTAATGAAGAATCAAATGCTTTAAAATCACTTTCTAAAAAGTACTTTCCCATAATATTCTCACTCCACTTTCAACTATATTCTTCTAAATATTAATTAGTAGCTTCTTTAATCAAGTCTAAACTTTGCTATTAAAAGACTATTTTAATTTATGTAATTTGTTCTAAATTCATTTTCAACTGATTAATAAAGGCTCGCTCACTAGTCTTTATCTTACACTTAAATTCATCGTAGTCTTTTGCAACGATTGGTATTTTCAATCCACATTTAATTATTTGAATGTCAGTTCTTGGTTCTACATTATCTTCATATGTCAATCCACAATTCAATTTTAACACTTTATTTTCTAATTTACCACTTTCAGGATACAAGTATAAACCTTTCTTAGCATCAAATCTAAACATATAAGCTAATACTTGAAGATAATCCTTATTTCCAATATTCCCTAATGGTTTATACTTAGCATCAGCAATTATCCGATTAGTAGCATTTTTACTAATAAAATCAGGATAAATAAGTCCAATATTACCATCAAACAATCGCTGTGCTCCTTTTCTTCCCTTATTCATTGGATGATAAAAATTATTCCCAATCAATGTATTAATATATTCTTCCCATAGCCATGAGCCATCAAAGAGAATACCATGAATTTTAGTAATTCCTGAACCAATTTGATGCTTCTCTTGCTGTAAAATCATTATACATAAACGTTGTAAATTCCTATACTCATGATAATACGCATGACTAATTGGTTTCTTTTTATTTTTAATTATGATTTTACCTCTATCATAATACTTATAATTATTTGTTACTTGAACTACCAATGAAACTTCATCTTTAGCTTTTCGTAACACATTATTTGCATATGGTTTCCTCTTAATGAACTCAATAGTATGTCTGATTAATTCCATTATATAGTTATCATAAGAAAATTCCCTTTGGTTATATGCAATTTTGCCCGTAAAAGGACTATTATCTCTAATATGACGAGCAATATCAACCGTTCCTTTAACATTCCAATCATTATATTGACTTTGTATATATGTTTTAAATAACCCTTTCCTCATCGCTAATTTTAAATAATATGGAAATAAAAATAACAACAAATTAAACACTCGGCTATCTTGGTTAGCATCTATATTTAAATCTAAAACATTAGGTATCTCCAATACATTTTCAATTAGATATTGAAAGAAATAATCATTTTCCTCACTTGAAAATCGTGATTTAATTATAAGACGTTCATTACCATATCCCAAAAACCCCATAACATTACTTGAACGATAACAATCATTAACACTTTGTAAAATTATCTGTTCTTTAGTGATATCCTCAGCGTCTTTTAAAAGTTCAGGAAAAACAAATACCCCTTCTTTTTCAAGCTGACCAAGTGTCTTATCTAAAACTTTTTCTGTTATGAGACTTACTTCATCAAAATCATATTTACTAATAGTTGTATTATCCTTAATCTTGAATTCCGTCATTCCCATCACCTACTTTAGGTAGTACATTCAGATAAGCCTTTTCAAATTTTTTCATAATAATATCTTCATCATACATACCCCTCACATAATCCTGAAGTAAAGGCTTAAGATAATCACTCCACAGCTTGTCAAAATTTAAAGTTTTTAATTTTAAGAAATATGCTCCTCCAATATGATAATTTTCATTTAAATCTTCAACTTTTGCTATTTCATTATTTAGAGCAGTCATACGACAAATTGCTTCTTCTTTTTTCTCACCTAAAACATCTAACATTTCTAAACGTTCATCAGCCTTAATTTCAATAAATCTAAAACGACGACGCATGGCAAAGTCAAAACTATCAACAGAACGATCAATATCATTCATTGTACCAATGATATAAACATTATCTGGAATAAAAAACTTTTCATCAGGATTTTTATGTAAATTTGAATATTGAGTAGATACTTCACCAGCTACTCCACGATATCCAGGGTCTATAGAAAAAAATAACTCACCAAATATTTTAGAAATTTCACCACGATTAATTTCATCAATTATAAAAATATACTTTTTCAATTCTTCTTGCTTACTTATTGCATTAATATAGTTTTTCTTTGCCCTTGCTACAAATTTTTTAAATATACCATCTCGAAGTTCAAACCCTATAGAACCATCATTATTTACTTTAGGCCTTAAACCTTCTACAAAATCAGAATAATCATAACTTTGATGGAACTGAACAAATTCAATTTGCTTTTTTTGCTCATCAGTAAGTAACGTATAATTATCAAAGTAACCATTACTAATAATATCAGTAGCAATTTCTTTTGCTAAATATGATTTACCCGTCCCTGGTGCTCCACGTAAAATAATATTCTTAGACTCTATTAATTGATTAGAATATTGATTCATATAACCATTAGATTCTACTACATCATATTTATTATCTATAAATTTTTGATCTGCAAGTTGCTCAACTTCCTTTTTGTCTTTTTCACGATACGTAAGAACAAATTGATCGCCTTCTTTACCAAAACGTTTTAAACACTCTTTAACAAATGTAATAGTTGAAAATATATTCCAACAATAACTAACAAGTAGTTTTTCATTCCCATACTTATATATGAAATATTCAATTGAATTTCTATATTTCTTAAACTCCTCAACACTAGAAAAAATCCCTCGAATCAATTCAGACTCTGCATTATATTTACAAATAGGAAAATTTACTTTTTCCTCTTCAAATAAAGCTACTAAAGACTCTTCAAAAATCTGACAAGCCAATCTTGGCATTGTTTGATTAGAGCTCCTTTTTTCACCTTTAGCATACTTTCGCTTAATTATCTCACCTGAAGAACTCTTAAAATATGTATCTAGTGGTTTATAATTATTTCCAAGTCCAAGATTATCTATTGAAAAACGTTCATCACTTGATATAACTTCATTAGCAGTAATTATTAATGTAAACTTTTCTTGTTTTGCTTTCGTCACAAAATCCTCTCCATTTACTTGTTTCATAAAATTATTAGAATTATCCATATTTATACCACCCTTAATTAAATTACTATAATAGTTCAAAAACACTTGAATAATTTTACAAATAAATAAAATAAAAAAACATTTATGATAAATCCTTGCTATAATTGAATTTACACATAACAATGACAACCAGGAGATATACATAAATGTTTCAGAATATAATTATATCAGATAAATTATCATTATACAAATTTTTAAACTCTTCATGATATCTTAATATATCTTTATTACTTTCTAATAACTCTAAATAATAACTAAGCTCATTAAATATTCTTTCCAAAATCATCTAATATTGTTTAGTTGGCATATCACCATCACAATATCTGATAAATGTTTGTCCTCCCCATCCTAATAATAAAGATAATGATCTTTTCCCTATATTATATTTTTTAGGTATTTCTAATATATGTTCTAGTGAAATTATATTATTTTGTTTTCTAAACTCATTATATAAATTCTTTAAATTATAATCGTTTATATTACTAACAAATACTTCACTATTACATTCCTTACAAAATGCTCTTTTACCAGCATATCTATAAATTTCATCTTTTAAATTTGCTTCCATAATTTCATCTTTTTCAATATAAAGAACATCATCCCTACACTGCTCGCAAAAGTCATATTCTTATTCATTTTACATTCCTCCTAAAAAAAAATAATTGATTATATAAACAGATAATCAAGTTGAAAGACCATCTATTTTCCATTTAACATTTGTCTAACCTCTCACTATAAATTCTAAAATACTCTAAACAAAAAAGAGTTAATGCCTAACACCATAAACATTAACTCTAAAACTATTTTTAATCTTTTATTTTTATTAGACAATCCTTTTTATAAAAAGCTATCCCATATTTGAAAATATTCTTATAACCTTCGCTTCTAAGCTCCATCTCATATTTTCTATCTTCTATTTATTTTATAGCTTCCTCTGCTTTTTTTTCTAAATCATCAATGTCATTTGCTATTTTGAACTCAACTACTATAGCAATTCCTCTTCTTGAAACTGACTTAATAAATAAATCACTTCTTCCGGTTCCACCTTGGCATGTACTACTTAGCGAAGTATTGAGCTTAGAGGTACAGCCCATCTCATCCTTATGATGAGATGCTACCTTATAATTAGATTTAACTATATATCCTTTCATATTCGAAAGGACCCCTACTAAAAATCCATGATAGAAATTTTCATATGCATCATTAAAGCTTATTGTATCTAAAAGTAATTTATTTAATTCTATTTCAAACAATTCTACATCTTTATTTATTATAGCATTAAACATTTTTGTCATATCACAAAGTTTTATCTTTTCATTAAACCATTTAAGTATCTTAGTTCTAAAAATATACTTTACTTCTAAGTTTGGTATTGCTAGCTCTACAAAGTTTTCTTGGGTATTTTCATCCATTCTTTCACTTATCTTTTTGAAATATCCAGTAAAGAACATAAAGTTCCATAAGTTATCTAAATTATCATAAACATCGTCATAGGTTATATCTTCATGTACTGGTTTTTCTATAGTTTTTCCTTCTATTAAAGCCTCTATTTCGCCTTTTGTTATGTCATCTGCTCTTTCTATAAGACTTTTTACTATACTGTTTGAGCTTGTATTTGCCCAATATGATTTAGGTAATCTATTTATATTAGCCTTTAAGTCATCAACATATTGCATTACACTCCATGGATTATATACATTTATTTCTCCAAATATATATCCATTGAACCACTGCTTTATAGTTTCATACTTTTGTTGTATATTATAATCTTCGCAAATCTTTATAACCTCATCATCTGTAAATCCAAAATGCTCTGCATATCTATCATCTAAAATAGATATAATTTTTAAGTTATTTAATCCGGTGAAAATACTTTCTTTTGAGATACGTAAGCAACCTGTAATTACTGAAAACTCTAATGATGAATTTGTTTTTAATGCTGATTCAAATAGTGATCTTATAAAGCCTATCATTTCTTTATAAAACCCCTCAAAAAATGCATTTTCTAGAGGTACATCATATTCATCTATTAAGATAATTACTTTTTCATTGTGGTATTTATTTAAGCAATCGCTTAGAAATTTTAGTGCTGTAATATATAATGACATATCCTTATCATTATTTACAATTTTCATAAAATGTTCTTTTTCAGTTTTTAATACGTCACTTTCTATTATATATTTATGCCTTTTAAATTCATTTGAAATTTCTTCCCTAATACATTGAAATGCTAAGTCCAAACTTCCTTGCTTTGCCGATTTAAGAGAAAGATTAATTACAGGATACTTACCCATATACTTAGTATATTTTTCACTTTCTCCCTTAATATTTAATCCTTCAATAACATATCAACAGTTTTTTAAAATAGCTCTCTATTTTTTAATAAGAAATAATTGTTTAACTACCACTTTTTTTAATTGTACCAAATCCTCTTGAAACTGATTTACCTAATCCAAGATAATCTGGTATTTTAAAGTTAACTTTGAATTTCCCAACAAATCCAACATGAGTAATTCCTTTTAATTTCACTCTTTTCTCTTCTATATTTATCCAACAAATCAACTTTTTACCAACTGTATATCCTAATCCTTTAGACATAGAAATAATATTACCAATCAATATTTTTTTTAAAATCTCTTCTTTCTTTATTTCATTACCATATTGATATTCTGCTCTGTTATTTTGATTAATTGCTATCCACGGGGTAACAAACTCATACTCTATGTAATCATCTGTACACCCAAATTCAATATTTTCTTTATTAATTTCCTTTTTATTAATATCATAACTAACATCTCTTATTATTAACTCATCCTCAAAAAGCCCAATTTTAGCAACAATATTTGCTGCTTCATTTATACCAATTATTGTTGGAATATTATCTATCACTTTATATTGAACTAATGGATATCTATATATAAATTTATTACCATCATGGTTATGAAGCAAATCATTTTCTATATACCTATTACTGATATATCCTCTAATTTTTTCTGAATCTCTATTTTTCAATTTTAATTCTTCGTATGTTACCTTGCAAACCTCTAAATTCAAAGTTGTTCCTCCTAAATTATTACACTACTACGTCTTATAATACCTCTATTTTTATCATAATCTAATCCATTTAAAAAATTACTTCCTTTTATTTCATATACCATATCTTTTACTACTTCTTTATTTACAGCAATCTTATACTTATTCAAACCACGCCATCCATTTATCACATCTTGTTCACAATAATCTTTTGAATTTTCTATGATATTTATATATTTTTCCACTTCATCATTATATCTGATTATTACATCTATTTTATTTTTATTTTCTTCAATAAGTTCAAATTTCCTAATATCTTGTAATCTTAAATTCTTAATATACTCACAATAAGTTTTATACTCTTCAAGACTATGATTATCTGTTACCTCTTTTACTTTGGCAAAGTATTCATTATTTATTTCCCAAAGCTCATTCTCTTCAATAACCCTTTTATCCTTAAGAATTGTTAACGTTGCTTCTAATAGAGAATTAGAGTAAACAAAGAAAGCAAAAATTTTATTATTATTATTCATCAGTTTATATAGCTTTACAATTCCCGTTCCTTTAGCACCATTCCTATTAGCTCTTCCTGCACTTTGGTTTATGCAATCCATTGGAGCAATATCACGGTATACAATATCAAAGTCTAAATCAACACCTGCTTCAATTAATTGGGTTGAAATTAAAATATATTTATCTTTACTATCCTTTATTTCCTTTATAATTTCTAACCTCACTTTAGGAATTATCTCAGTACTTAAATAAATAATCTTTCTACTTTCTCCTAGTTCTGCCTTTAAATAATCAAATACATCTAATGTTGATTTTACTGTATTTAAAATAATTAAAATGCTTTTATCATTATTATGTTTTATATCATCTAAAACTACCTCTTTAAACTCATTTAAATATAGTGGTATATGAGTATTATTTTCAAAAATAATTCTATTCATTTCTTTAAAAATAATATGATTATTAATAACAAGTTCTTTTCCTTCTAAAAACAATGGCTTTGTTGCGGTAACAGTAATGATATAACAATTGAAATTATCACATAATATATTAAACAAATCTTCAATAATTGGATAATATTTAGTAGGAACTGCCTGCACTTCGTCTAAAATAACTATTGAACCTGCAAGCTTATGAAATCTATGCACTATTGAATTCACCCCTGATTTAAAGATAGAGTTAAACAATTGCACAAAGGTTGTTGTAATTACTGTACTTTGCCAATTTTCCACTAAAAATCTAGCATCATAGTTTTTATATTCTTTTTCTTCATAATCCTTATACTCAATTGGTGACATAGAGTGATATTTTAATATTAAATCTGTTGAAATATCTACTTCATTAGCTGTTAATATTTCCTCTAAAACATCATAGTTTTGATCAATAACGCTCATAAAAGGTATATTGTAAATAATATTGGGTACTATTCCCTTCTCTTCTATTAACCTCTCACTTAATCTAAATGCTGCACCATAAACTGCAATTGTCTTTCCTGTACCTGTTGGTACATTTATCGATAATTTTCTATCCTTTTCTATGTCTAAGCTATTAATAGAACTTATAGTGCTATCATATATTTCTTCTCTAATATTAAACAATGGTGACTTCTCAATACCTGGTATTCTTTCAATTAATGACTTCCTTATATTATTTTTATAATTCAAAGTAAATCTCTCACTTAGTCCTTGAATGTTTTTAAAAGTTTTCCCTGTTATAAGCTGCGTTTTATCACCAGTAAGCAAAAGTGACCACAAGTATTGTAGCCACATAAATTCTTGTTGCTGTTCTTTTATTGTTTTTCTTTTCATAGTAGATGTTCTTTTAATAAAAGCTAATTTTACTTCTTTGATTAATGTACCATCACCCATTTTACTAAAAAACTTTTCTAAATCACACTTATAAATTAACTTCAATTCTTCAATATTACTTTTTATATCTTTACTTATTTCTTTTAATACTTCTTCATTTTCTGTAGCAAAAAAGCTATTATTTTCTATATCAATATTGCCATGATGTCTTTTTACACAAATAAATCCTATCAGCTTCCATCTTTCAGGTAACATATAATAAGTAAAGTATGCAGATATTTCTCCATGCTTTTTTAAATCCCCATTATATTTGCCTTCTAAATATTTTTGAAAATATGAACTTGCTTTTCCAAAGTCATGACATAAACCTAATATTTCTATAACATTCATAATTTCTTTATCATCAATTCCATTTAATTGTGATGTTTCCTTTGCAATTCTCGCAACGCCTCTTAAATGTTCTACTAACAATTGTGATGATTTATTTTCATAAATATGTGATTTCAATTTAAAAGAAGTACACATTGGAATCACCTACTTTGTATATATCACTTAACTCTGCAATAATACTTGTGCCTTCTGCAAATGCAATCTTTTCATACTTTATATACTCTCTTGATTTTTCATTTTTCACTGGAATTCTATCTATACAAAGTTTAATATCACTATTTTCTTCTATTAACACCTTATCTTTAGGAATTATTGAATTTACCTTCCCTTTAGTACCTTCTAATCCTTTAACTTCAATAATATTTTCGAAGGTAATCTTTGCAATATGCTCGCTTGCTCCTAAATATGGAGTAAATGTAAAGTTTTTAGTTATTATGATATCCTTTATTTGAAGTAGTTTATCTTCATCATCAATTACTGTAATCTTATAACTTACATCTCTTAAAAACTCCACTCTTGATGGAAAGGTTGCAGCTCCATTACCACCACTTTGTGGTACTAAGTTAAATCTTTGAGTATCTTTTTTTAAAGGATTAAGCACCTCTATGGCTATCTTCATTCCTTTGGTATATTCAAATAATTCTACATAATCTATTCCCATAATAGCACCAATAAGACCCTTTACTGCAATAGGATGTATAACAGAATAAGTTAATGCTGATGTAGTAGTATATGAGCATCTAAACCTTGCAAAATCTCCTGTGGCTTTAAATATTAAAGCTTTCATTTTTACACCTCAAAGTTTCCTAAATATACTTAACATTAAATTTTTCTGATAAATTTTCTACATTTACTTTAGGGTGAAGGTACACAATTACTTTTTTTACAACATCATTATGTAATTCTACAAAGTTAACTAATTCAGTAAAATCAAAGGTAAATTCATCTATGGATCTAATAGCTAAATCATCATTATTATATTTTGCTTTAACATAATCTAGTTCTCCATCTATATAGTTTCTATTGTATACGACTTCCACTAATACTCTTGGCATTTGATTTTTTGAAGTACTTTTATAGTTCCTTATTCCTGCTACTAGTATATCTTTAAAACTTTCAATATCTTCTTCTGTTACGTTAATATCTTGTCTTTTGGCACACTTATCGTTATACACCATATATGTTTTGAATAATGCATATGGTGTATAGTATTTCTCCCACGTTGTCCCTTGTGATTTGTTTTCTCTTGAAGCAAATGATGCTGTTCCTTGTGCAAATTTTATTTCTGCCTCATGAATACTTTTACTCCACATAACTTGAAGTGGCCCTGTAATATTAAATTTAGGTTCAGTTACAACAGCTCCAAATAATTTAACATCTATATATTCTTCCTTTAGTAATCCTTCTAGCTTATCCTTTCCATCTTTAGCCTTTCCAAATTTATCTTCTATGATTTTTTTTGCAACACCTTTACAGTCTAGGTATTTCCCATCATCTTTTTTAGTTGGTCTAACAAATACCTTTAGTTCCCTATTATCTGCTTCTTCTCTAAAGTATCTTTTTATTCTTACATCAGACATTTCAAGTTTTCCTGTATATTCATCATATCTTGGTCTATTTTCGTTTATCATATCTCCATTAGGATTTGCTATTGTACAATCTGTAAATAGTAAAAATTCTCTTGTATTTGCCATAATTAATTATCCTCCCCATTTTCAATCTCTTTGTTGTTTCCTTCTTTTTCATAAGACTTTTTAAAGTAGCTATCCATCCCCCAAAAGAATATATATTTTGCTTCATCTGAGCTTAATTTTCCATTTTGATTTGCCATAAGTAGCTTTGCATCTGTAATAATTTCGTTTAACCATGGTGAATTAATGTGATATTTTATTATCTTATTACTTAAAAGGTTAGAAAAATATATAAAATCTTTAAAATCAAATTTTCTTGCAAAGAAAAAGTTTTTATCTAAAGATGTCTTATCCGCTAACTTTCCTTCTTCCATTGAATTTTGTTTTTTCATCCTATAATTAATATAGTTATATGCCATACCAATTAAAAACCAAGCTTTCTTTTCATTTATGTTAAAATAGCTTGGATTATTGTTAAATAACTCTGTGTAATCTTCATATTTAGTCATTACATCAAACCCTCCTTCTAAACACCCTGTTTCCACTAAAAAATTATATACTTTACCTATGTTTTCAGATGTAAACTTTGAATTTCCATTTATATAATCTTGTTTATATACTATCATCGTTCTTGTAAAAAATAGATTTCTTTGAATTTTTCTTCCTTTAAAAATCGCTTCAACAATTCTTAATTTCTCTTTATCTGTAGTTTCTATTCCTTTAATTACTACTTTAATGGCTGTTGAGTATTCTATTATTTTATATAACTTTAGTTTATATTTTTTTAAACAGTTAGCTAACTCTCCAAACCTTGAAGGTAGCATACTTTTTATTGTGTGATAAATATAAAATGTTTTATTTCCGTCTTTTTCAAAAAAAACTATATCAGTCTCTGTATTTCCTTTGCCTAGCATTTCAAGAACAATATCTTCATCTTTACTTATATTTGAAATGAAATTTTTCTTTTCATAACTTATTAATGTGGAATTTTCATAAATATCTTCTAAGACTTCATTAAATCCATGTGGTATAAACATAACATTTTTACCTATCCAATAAGTAGTTAACTTATCTTCCACATATTTTTTACCAATAAGTACATCATTCAGGCAATTTTTACATATTACCACACCAAATTTTTCCTTGTCATCTATACTTCCATATACTTCTTTATCATTGGTATAAAATTTATAAGTTGTTGTATTAAATACTTCACCTTCTTCACCACAAAAATGACATATATGCTTATTAGGTAGTCTTTTATATGTGGTAGAATACATTTTGTCTAAAAATTTATTTTTAAATATTTCATATGGATATCTTCCATTTTTAAGTATCACTGCGAAAAAATCCTTACCTTGGTTTTTAATTTTTTCATAAATTATTTTTCTTACTTCATCATATTTATCTTCTTCACAATAGGTTAATATATTCTTTATTTTTTTATCAAACTTTTGCTTCTCCTTTTCCTCATCTTTAAAAAAATCAGCTCTTAACGCACCACCCAATGCGCCATTACCTGATTGATAAAATAAAGCTTTTGTTGTAATCTCACCATAAAACTCTTCACTATTTGTTATTATTTCACCGTTATCTTTAATATCTATAGTGATTATTTCATTAATGTTATTACTTTCTATCTTATTAACTAAACTTCTAACAATATCCTCTTCTGAAATACCATTGTTTTCTCTTAAGTAATATCCAATATCTCTTATCGCATTAATCATCCTATCACCTCCAAACTATAATAATCACTAGGGTTAATCATATTTCTTAACCCTTATATATCAAGGCCTTTATGGCCAAGATT
>OBWJ01001012.1_pt1 | contig 11743 bp, 8 predicted proteins | sample 1495181 | NCBI WGS metagenome assembly OBWJ01 (sample SAMEA2580041, study PRJEB22360) | human gut metagenome
ATAATTATTTATGTAAATGTTTAATAATAAATGAGGTGATTATATGAACAAATATGCAGTATTTCATATATTAGATACTCCATATGCCTATGGAAAAGATAAGGATACATTAATAGTAAGAGTAAGAGTTGCAAGAAATGATATAAAAAAATGTTATATTCATTATAAAGATAGGTATGATTGGGAAAATTCTTATAGGAAAAAAGAAATGGTAATAGTAGCTGAAACAGAGTTATTTACATATTATCAAGTAGAAGTTTCAGTATTTAGAAATAGATATAGGTATTATTTTGAGTTTATTGATAATAATGATGAAAGCTTTGAATATAATGAAAGAGGCTTTGTTAATAAGAACTTTAAATATAATGATATGAATTCCTTTCAATTTCCATATATAGCAGAAGAGGATTTATACGAAGAAGAAAAATGGCTTCAAGAATCAATTATATATCAAATATTTCCTGATAGATTTTGTAATGGAGACAATAGCAAAAATATAGAAGGAACACTTTCCTGGGGAAAAGGAAAAGTTAATACAAAAAGTATGTATGGAGGAGATTTAAGGGGAGTAATAGAAAAACTATCATATTTAAAAGAGTTAGGTGTGAATTTGATTTATCTTACTCCAGTTTTTAAATCAACAACTAATCATAAATATAATACAAGAGATTATTTTGATATAGATCCTCAATTTGGAACTATAAATGAAGCAAGAGAATTAGTTGAAAAAGCGCATAATAATGGCATTAAAATAATATTTGATGCTGTGTTTAATCATTCAGGTTCAGATTTTTTTGCTTTTAAGGATTTAATTAAAAATCAACAACAATCAAAATATAAGGATTGGTACTTTATAGATTCATGGCCTGTAAGTCAAGCAAAAGATAAGTATTATACTTTTGCAAATGGATGTGAAAATATGCCTAAGCTAAATACTAATAATGAAGAAGTTAAAGAGTACTTACTTAGTGTTGGAGAATATTGGATTAAAGAAATTGGAATTGATGGGTGGCGCCTTGATGTTTGTGATGAAGTTGGTCATGAGTTTTGGAGAGCATTTAGAAAAAGAATAAAAAAGACAAATAAAAATACTATTATAATTGGAGAAATAATGCATGAAGCAAATTCATTTTTAAAAGGTGATCAATTAGATGGAATTATGAATTATCCATTTAAAAATGCAATTATAGATTTCTTTGGTAAGAATATAATTAATGCAAGAGAATTCTTAGATATAATGGCTGAAAATAGAGTTCTATATATGGATAGTATTATAAGACAAATGTGGAACTTAATTGGAAGTCATGATACAAAAAGAATTTATAATGAATGTGAAGGAAATATTAATAAAATAAAATTAGCAATTGCATACCAGTTTTTATATATAGGAGTTCCATATATTTATTATGGAGATGAGATTGGATTAGATGGAGAAGATGATCCAGATAATAGAAAGTGTATGATTTGGGATGAAGAAAATCAAAATAAGGATTTATTAAATTTTTATAAAATGATGATTAAATTAAGAAAAGAAAATAAGGAACTTATTTATGGTGATTTTGAAGAAATATATTGTAAAGATGATTTATTAGCATTTAAAAGAGTATTAAAGGATACAAATATATTAGTTTTATTTAATAATAGTGATAAAGATGAAACAATAGAATTAAATTTAAATTGTAAGGGAACTAACTTAATTACAGGTGAAATTGAAAAAATAAATAAAGTAAAGTTAGATAAAAAATCATTTGCAGTTTTTAAATATTAAATGAAAAAGTTGATTTTAGTGTAAGGATAGGCTAAGGCTTTTCTTTACACTAAAGTAAATAAAAGATATATTTATATTGACAAATTAGAAAGATATGATAAAATTTAATTAAGAAAACAATTTCATAGGTCTTAAATAAAAGAAAAAATTTTTTTGGAGACTTTATTAAAATAATTAATAAAGAAGTGGTGCAATGAATAAAGTAGTAAAAGGTAGTTTTGAACTTATGAAGCAAATGAATGTTTCAGCAGTTCTTAAGATAATTAGGGATAATGGAAGTTTATCTCGTGCAGATGTAGCAAAAATAACAGGATTAACTCCAGCAAGTGTTACTAATATAACTAAAATATTAATTGAAGATGGATATTTAGTTGAATGTAAAATAGGAGAATCAAGTGGGGGAAGGCCTCCAATAATATTAGAATTAAATCCTAATGCCAGATATGTAATAGGAGTAGGCATAGGAGTAGGAGTAATTGATGTAGTCATAACTAATCTTTCAGCTCACATTATATTAAAAAAATCTATTGAAATAAGTGAAGAAAGATATGATTATGATTTTGTTTTTAAAAAGTTAGTTAATTTAATTAATGAAGTTATAAAAGAAAGTAATATTAATAAAGAAAAAATATTAGGTGCAGGGGTTGCATTACATGGAATAGTAAACGCTAAAACAGGAATCTCAATATATTCGCCATATTATGATTGGAAGGACAAAGATATTAAAAAGGCATTAGAAAATGAATTAAATTTAAATGTTTATGTTGATAATGATGTTAGAGCAATGGCTTTAGGTGAAAGCTGGTTTGGAATTACTAAGAATATAGGAAATTTTGTAACATTAAATATATCTAATGGTATAGGTGCTGGAATCATTATAAACAATAAGCCTTATTATGGAGTTGATTTTAGTGCTGGAGAAATAGGACATATAGTTGTAGATGGCGATGGAGAAAAGTGTAATTGTGGGAATTATGGATGTTTAGAAACAGTATCATCTAATAACAATATTACTAAAAAAACTATAAAACTTATTAAACAAGGTGCTAATAGTATATTAAAGGATATTAAAGAAGATATTAATGATTTAACTATAGATGATATATGTTATGCTGCTAAGCTAGAAGATGAACTTGCAATTTCAATAATAAAAGAAAGTTCAAGATATATAGGAATAGCAATTACTAATTTAATAAATATATTAAATCCTACAGCAATAGTAGTAGTTGGTGAAATTTTTGAAAATACATTTTATGCAATTGAAACATTAAATGAAATTGTAAAAAATAGAGGAATGAAACTTTCAAGTGAAAATGTAAAAATAATTAAAAGTATGCTAGGAAGAGATGCAGCTGTAGTTGGTGCATCAACATTAGTTATACAAGAGCTATTTAATGGTATGAAAATTAATTAATTATATGGTAATAAAATAGATAGAAATGGGTGAGATTATGAATAATATTGGATATGAAATTGAAAGACTTTTAAAATTTGCTTTAAAAAAGAATATGATTTCTAAGTGGGATGTAATTCCAACTAGAAATGCATTAATTGATTTATTAAAGCTTGAATCACCATTTGAAGGAGAAGTAGAAGAAGTATCTGAAGAAACACCAGTAAAAATATTAAATAATATTTTAGATTATGCAGTTGAGGCAGGATTGATAGAAGAAAACACAACAACATATAGGGATTTGTTTGATGCAAGAATTATGGGATTATTAATGCCTAGGGAAAGTGAAATTGTAAAGGAATTTTACAATAAATATGAAAATGAATCTAAAGAAAAAGCAACAAGTTGGTTTTATGATTTAAGCAAATCATCTAATTATATTATGACACAAAGAATAGCTAAAAATCTTTGGTGGCCAGTACAAACTGAATATGGTGATTTGGAAATAACAATTAATTTATCTAAACCTGAAAAAGATCCAAAAGAAATTGCTAAGGCAAAATTAATGAAACAATTAACTTATCCAAAATGTTTACTTTGTAAAGAAAATGTAGGGTATGCAGGAAGGGTAAATCATCCAGCAAGACAAAATCATAGAATCATACCTATGACTTTAGGAAACAAGGACTGGTTCCTTCAGTATTCTCCATATGTTTATTATAACGAACATTGTATTGTTTTTAGTGGAGAACATGAACCAATGAAATTAACTAAAAATTCAATTGAAAGATTAGTTGAGTTTACAGAAGTTTTACCACATTACTTTATAGGTTCAAATGCTGATTTACCAATAGTTGGGGGTTCTATATTAACACATGATCATTATCAAGGTGGAAGACATGAATTTCCAATGGAAAAAGCTAAGGTTGAAAAATATTATGAAAGTAGTAAGTATAAAAATCTTGAAATTGGAATTGTTAAATGGCCTATGTCAGTAGTGAGGATAAAGGGAAAGAATAAAAATGAAGTTATAAATGCTACTATGGATATGTTTGAAGCATGGAAAAAATATTCAGATGAAGAAAATGAAATATTAGCATTTACAGGAGATACTCCTCATAATACAGTTACACCAATAGCAAGAAGAAAAGGTGAAGCTTTTGAAATAGATATTGTTTTAAGAAATAATAGAGCTTCAGAAGAGCATCCAGATGGAATATTCCATCCACATAAGGAACTTCATCATATAAAGAAAGAAAATATAGGATTAATTGAAGTTATGGGACTAGCTGTTTTACCAGGTAGATTAGAAAAAGAACTAGATATTATAGCAAATATTTTATGTGGTGAAATATCATACAACAGGGAAAAGGCACAAAGTAATGAAGAAATTAATAAGCACATTCCATGGATAGAAAAAATGTTAAGTGAAAACTTATCATTAAATTACTTAGAAGCAAAAGAATTAATAAAAAAAGAAGTTGGAATTATATTTTCAAGGGTATTAGAAGATGCCGGGGTATTTAAAAGAAATGAAAAAGGACAAGAAGGATTTAATAAGTTCTTAAATAAAGTAATATAGTGGCAAGTGATAAGTGACAAGTTAATATATTTTTGTAAATTCAGCCTAAGCTGAATTTATACCGAAGCTATAAACTAGTGAGTAGTGAGTAGTTAGTAGTTAAGGATGAAGCTCCTTAGGGAGTTTCTGAGAATATATTTTTAAGAAATTCCCTACGGAATTTCAACCATAACTTGCCACTTGAAACTTGTCACTTGAAACTTGCTAAATTCAGCCTAAGCTGAATTTGAACCAAAACTACAAACTAAAAAAAGGGGTAGATTGATATGAATAGAGAAGAAATGATAAAGTTATTTAAAAATGAATATGGTGAAGATAATAGAGAAATAAAAACTTTTTTATCTCCGGGAAGAGTTAATTTAATTGGAGAGCATATAGATTATAATGGTGGATTTGTATTTCCAGGTGCACTTACTGTGGGTATTTTTGCTGCAATAGCATTGAGAGATGATAGTAAGATAAGAATGAGATCTAAAAATGTTGCAGGTGAAGTTGTAATAAATTTAGATGAGGAATTAAAATATAAGAAAGAAGATGATTGGGGTAATTATCCTAAAGGAGTTATTAAAGCACTTAAGGATTTAGGTTGTGAAGTACAAGGTATGGATATTGTTTTATATAGTAATATTCCAGATGGAGCTGGACTTTCATCTTCAGCAGCATTAGAAGTGTTAATGGCATATATTATATTGTATTTAGAAAATCCAGAACAAATTGATAGAGTTGAAATAGCTAAGCTTTGTCAAAGGGTAGAAAATGAATTTGTTGGTGTTAATTGTGGAATAATGGATCAATTTGCAGTTGCAATAGGAAAGAAGGATAAGGCAATACTTTTAGATTGTGCATCACTTTATTATGAATATGCTCCATTAAATTTAGGAGAATATAGTTTAGTAATAATGAGTACAAATAAAAGAAGAGAACTTGCAGATTCAAAATATAATGAAAGAAGAGCTGAGTGTGAAAAAGCACTTGAAATTATAAATAATAATAAAGAAGAAAAGTTAGAAAACTTATGCCAAGCAACTTTAGAAGAGGTGGAAAACTTTATTACTGATGAAACAATAAAAAAAAGAGCAAAACATGTAATTACTGAAAATGAAAGAGTTAAAAAGAGCATGGAAATGCTTAAGAATAATGATATATTAGGTTTTGGAAAGCTTTTAACAGCATCACATATGTCTCTTGAAAATGATTATGAAGTTACAGGACTGCATCTTGATACTTTAGTTCATGAAGCATTAAAAATTGAAGGGTGCATAGGTGCTAGAATGACAGGTGCTGGTTTTGGAGGATGTGCAATTGCTTTAGTAAATAATTCCAAGATAGATGAATTTAAAGAAAAAGTATCATGTGCATATGAAGATGTTACAAAAATTAAACCATCATTTTATACAAGTAATATTGGTGAAGGGACACATGTTATTAATTAATAAAATATAAATATATAAAATAAAAACTCAGTGGTTTTGAACAATCTATGTCAAGGAGAAATGGAGTTGTTCATTTTATTAACTACTGAGTTTTTATATTAAACAATAAAATTATTTTATAAGCTTGAATTGTATTATTACTTAAATAAAACTTTAAAATAAGAAAATTTTTTATATTTACATGAAATATTTTCCTAAGAAGAGTTAACTAGATAAGAGATAAAAATATTGACTATAAATTAATAAAAAAGTATAATTAATAAGTATTGCTTGAAAGAATAAAAAAGAATAATATTCGTATAAAAACGAACGAAAAAAAAGTTGACTTAAATAAAGTTCGTGTTTATACTAAAGTTGTAATTAAATTCGACAAAATTTTTGGAGGCTTATATTTATGAAAAATGCTTTAGTATTTCAATCAGATTTTGGTATTGCAGATGGGGCAGTTAGTGCTATGTATGGAGTTGCATATTCTGTAGATAAGACATTACAGTTATTTGATTTAACTCATGAAATACCACAATATAATATTTGGGAAGCATCATACAGGTTAATACAAACAGTAGTTTATTGGCCAAAAGAAAGTGTATTTGTTTCTGTAGTAGATCCAGGTGTTGGTTCACATAGAAAAAGTATAGGAGTTAAAACTTCAACTGGACAATATATAATAACACCGGATAATGGAACATTAACTCATATTAAGCGTATGTGTGGAATTGTAGAGGCAAGAGAAATAGATGAAACTATAAATAGATTACCTAATTCAGGTGCATCATATACATTCCATGGAAGAGATATATATGCTTATACAGGAGCAAGACTTGCTTCAGGAGTTATTAGTTTTGAACAAGTAGGACCAGAAATTCCAGTTGAAGAAATAGTTGAATTACCAGTAGTTGAATCAACTAAAGAAAATGATATAGTAACTGGAACAATTGATGTTTTAGATGTTAGATTTGGAAGCCTTTGGACTAATATAGGCAGAGAATTATTTGTTAGTTTAGGAATAAGTTATGGCGATAGAGTAGAAGTTTCAATAAAAAATGATACAAGAGAAGTATACAGAAATATAATGATATATGCAAAATCATTTGCAGATGTTCATGTTGGAGAAACTTTAGTATATGTTAATTCATTAGATAATTTAGCAGTTGCTATAAATCAAGGTTCTTTCTCAAAAGCATATAATATACAGACAGGAACTAATTGGATAATTTCTATAAGAAAAGCTCCAAGAGTAGTTTATGAATAAAATTTTAAATATCATATAGTATATTTAGGAGGAGGAAACACAATATGGGGAATAAGCTATCAATTAAAACAATTGTAGCTATAGGTATTGGTGCAGCAGTATTTATGATATTAGGTCGTTTTGGATCTATACCATCAGGAATACCAAATACTAATATTGAAACATGTTATGCATTTTTAGCATTGATGGCAGTTTTATATGGACCAATTGCAGGTGTTGCTATTGGGTTTATAGGACATTTATTAAAAGACTTAGTGTTTGTTGGGTCACCATGGTTTAGCTGGGTTATTGCATCAGCTGTTGTAGGCCTTATTATAGGTTTATCATGGAAGAAATTAAAAGTTAATGAAGGTAACTTTGGTAAAAAAGAAATGATAATATTTAATATTTACCAAGTTGTAGCAAATGCAATAGCATGGCTTTTAATAGCACCTACATTAGATATAGTTATATATGCAGAACCAGCAAAAAAGGTTTATTTACAAGGTGCTGTAGCTGGAACTTCAAATGCAATTACAGTTGGAGTATTAGGTACTATATTATTATATACTTATTCTAAGACTAGAGTTAAGAAGGGAAGCTTAGATAGAGAATAATATTTATTAAAAATACCGGAGTATTTATGTCTCTGGTATTTTTAATAGTATTTAAAATAAAAGTTGTTTCAGAATATACATATGATTAAAAATATAGTATTATCTTTAATGTAGATTATTACTTAATTTTGTTATGAATGAAATTTTAATAAATAAATTATAATATGTTGTATATTATAGAATTAAATAATAATTAATAGATTTCACTATACATAATTAATAGATTTCACTATACATAAAAACGAGGAGATTTGCTATGAAAAAACCTGTAATTGAGTTCGTGGATTTTTCTTTTCAATACAGAGCTCAAGCAAAGCCAACATTAAAAAATATAAATTTAACTATATATGAAGGAGAAAAGGTGCTTATAGTAGGACCATCAGGGTCAGGTAAAAGCACTCTTTCTAATTGTATAAATGGGTTAGTACCTTTTTCTAATGAAGGAGAAATTTCAGGAAGTTTAAAGGTTAAAGGAAAAGAAACTAAAGAAATGAGTATATTTGAATTATCAAATTCAGTAGGTACTGTACTTCAAGACCCAGATGGACAGTTTATAGGATTAACAGTTGGAGAAGATATAGCTTTTAAATTAGAAAATGATTGTGTATCTCAAGAAGAAATGAAAGAAAAAGTTAAAATAGTTTCAGAAATAGTGGGAATAGATACTCATTTAAATTCTGCACCATATAGTTTATCAGGGGGACAAAAACAACGTGTTACATTAGCAGGTGTAATGGTTGGTGATGTAGATATTTTATTATTTGATGAACCACTTGCAAGCTTAGATCCTGCAACAGGAAAAAGTGCAATTGAATTAATTGATGATATTCAAAAGAAGACAAAGAAAACTATTTTAATTATAGAGCATAGATTAGAAGATGTATTACATTGCTCAGTTGATAGAATAATAGTTGTAAATGAAGGAAAAATAGCTGCAGATATAACACCAGAACAATTATTAAGTTCTAACTTATTAGTGGAAACTGGAATACGTGAGCCATTATATATTACAGCATTAAAATATGCAGGATGTACAATTACTCCAGATATGCATCCAGAGCATATTGATACTTTAAATATAGATAAATGTAGAGAAAATTTAAAGAAGTGGTATGAAGGTGTAGCTGAAGATAATGCTACTAAAACTGAAAATACTATTTTAGAAATGAAAGATGTAAAGTTTTCTTATGAAAGTGGAAAAGAAATTTTACATGGTGTTTCTTTTAAAGTTAACAAGGGTGAAATGGTTAGTATTGTAGGAAGAAATGGTGCTGGTAAATCTACTATTTCTAAGCTTATATGTGGTTTTTATAAACCAACTGAAGGACAAATATTATTTGAAGGCAGAGATTTAATTAATGATACTATTAAAGAGCGTGCAGAAAAGATAGGTATTGTTATGCAAAATCCAAATCAAATGATTTCAAAAACAATGATTTTTGATGAAGTAGCTTTAGGACTTAAAGTTAGGGGCGTTTCAGAAGAGGAAATTAAAAATAGAGTATTTGAAACATTAAAAGTTTGTGGATTATATGAATTCCGTAATTGGCCAATTTCTGCTTTAAGTTTTGGACAAAAGAAACGTGTTACAATTGCATCTATATTAGTATTAAATCCGGAAGTTATTATTTTAGATGAACCTACAGCTGGTCAAGATTTTAAACATTACACAGAAATTATGGAATTCTTAAAGGAATTAAATAAAAAAGGTGTAACTATTGTAATGATAACTCATGATATGCATTTAATGCTTGAATATACAAATAGAGCAATTGTATTATCTAATGGGTTAAAGTTAGCTGATGATATAGCAGCTAATGTACTTACAGATAAAAAAGTAATTATTAATGCAAATTTAAAAGAAACATCTTTATATGAATTAGCTGTAAAAGCTAACTTAGAAAACCCTAGGATGTTTGTTAAAAAGTTTATTGATTATGATAGGAGGGTTAGGGAAATATGAGTACGATGATTGGATATTCAGATATAGATTCACCGATTCATAAGCTAACAGGAGCATCGAAGTTAATTGCATTAATAATATGGGCAGTAGCTTCTATGATTACATATGATACTCGTGTACTTTTAGGAATGTTTGTTATAAGTATAATTGTATTTAAAATTTCAAAGGTGAAATTTAAACAAGTTTCATTTGTTTTATATTTTATATTAATATTTTTACTATTAAATAATATTGCTATTTTTATATTTTCACCATATGAGGGTGTTCAAATATATGGAAGTAGAAATGATTTATTTAAGATTGCAGGGCCATATACAATAACAGCACAACAATTATTTTATCAGTTTAATATAACATTAAAATATTTTTCTATAATACCAATGGCATTATTATTTATGGTTGCAACTAATCCAAGTGAATTTGCAGCATCATTAAATAAAATAGGAGTAAGTTATAAAATAGCATATTCAGTTTCTATAGCATTAAGATATATACCAGATGTACAAAGAGATTATCAAGATATATCATTTGCACAACAAGCTAGAGGAATTGATATGTCTAAAAAGGAAAAGCTTACAAAAAGAATTAAAAATTCAGCGTCAATATTAATGCCATTAATATTTTCTAGTTTAGATAGAATAGAAGCTATAAGCTCAGCTATGGAGTTAAGAGCATTTGGAAGCAATAAAAAACGTACATGGTATAATGGAAGACCATTTAAGTTAGGAGATTACATAACTATTTTAGTAGTTAGTATTATATTAATAATAGCTATTATGGCAACCATAAGTAATGGTGGACGTTTTTATAATCCGTTTATTTAAAAAAATAAATGGGGGTGTCGCACTAAAATTTTTATACATAATATATTGTTTTGAAAAATAAAAATCAACACAATATATTGTAGTATTTATTATTAATGCGACACCCCAATTTTTTATATAATATACAAACAAAGGAGAAAATAATAAAATGAAAAAATTATTAATAATATCAAGTATCATAGTAGCAACTACAAGCTTTATGGCTTGTGGGAAAGTTACAAATAATAATAGCAGTACTTTAATTCCTAATAATAGTACAGCTGCTAATCAAAATAATAATACAGCTGTTAATCAAAATAATAATACAGCTGCTAATCAAAATAATAATACAGCTGTTAATCAAAATAATAATACAGCTGCTAATCAAAATAATATTATAGCTAATAATGCAAGCAATAGTACTGTAAATAGCAATAATAAAATAACAATAGAAGAAGCAAAAAGCATAGCATTAAAACATTCTAACTTAGATGAAAGTCAGGTTTCATTTATAAGGAGCGAATATGATTTTGATAATGGTATAGAAAAGTATGAAATAGAATTTTATTATAATAACAATAAATATGAGTATGAAATAAATGCAAAAACAGGAGATATTATAAGCTATGACTATGATATTGAAAAACATTTAACATCTCAACAAATAAATGATAAAATAACAATAGAAGAAGCAAAAAGCATAGCATTAAAACATTCTAACTTAGATGAAAGTCAGGTTTCATTTATGAAAGCTAAATATGAATTTGATGATGGAATAGGAAAGTATGAAATAGAATTTTATTATAACTTTAAAGAATATGAGTATGAAATAAATGCATCTAATGGTGAAATCATTAAATATAAAATGGATTAAATTGGTTTTGGGGAAAATATATAAATAATAACTATAAGGTAGATAATATATAACGTTATTTATCTTATTTTTTTATAGA
>OBWJ01001017.1_pt1 | contig 11655 bp, 10 predicted proteins | sample 1495181 | NCBI WGS metagenome assembly OBWJ01 (sample SAMEA2580041, study PRJEB22360) | human gut metagenome
TTACCAATTATAAATTTATATATCATTTTTTATTTTTCATTTAAATTTAATAACTTTTCTCTTTTATATAATTAACTACTTTTTATATTTTTATATTTTTTATTCATTCTTAGTTTTACTAAACTTTTAATGCAGAAATGTTAAACTTAATTTTTATTTCTTCCTTAAACCCCTCTATTTTAAAAGGAAAGCAATAGATTATATTTTAAACATTTTTTATTAAAATTATTGATTTTTTCATTATATCCCTATATAATAGCATTGTTTGTTTAGTAATTTTAAACCTTTAGTTTAGTAATAGTTATTATCAAACAAAATGAAAGGTAAGGTGAAATTGTGCAAATTGGAAATAAAATTAAACGAATGAGAATTGAAAGAGGATTAACACAAGAAGAGCTTGCTAATAGATGCGAATTATCTAAAGGATTTATATCTCAAGTTGAAAATGATTTAACTTCACCTTCTATAGCAACACTAATTGATATTCTTGAAATACTCGGAACAAACCTTAAAGAATTCTTTAGTGATGATAAGGATGAAAAAATAACTTATACATATGAAGATATGTTTGAAACCGAAAATTTAGATTTAAAATATAAATTAATGTGGTTAGTTCCTAATGCACAAAAAAATGAAATGGAACCTATAATGATAACAATTGAAGCTGGTGGGAAATACATAGAAGAAGAACCTCATGAAGGTGAAGAATTTGGATATGTTTTATCAGGAAGCATAATATTACACCTAGGTGATAAATCTTATAAAGTTCGTAAAAATGAAAGTTTTTATTTTAAACCTAGAGCAAATCACTATATAAGTAATAATGGTAAAACTACAGCTAAAGTTATTTGGATTTCTACTCCACCAACATTTTAAATATTTTTTTAATTAATAAGTAAATTCAACATCTAAATTTTAATTTAGAATTTCATTTATAAAGAAAGAGGTGTTTTTTTTGAATCAAAACATAATAGAAATACAAGGTGTATCTAAGGTTTATGGTGATAATACTGTTTTAGATAATCTTTCATTAAATATAAGAAAAAATGAATTCTTAACTTTACTTGGTCCTAGTGGATGTGGTAAAACTACAACTCTTAAAATTATAGCTGGTTTTGAAACTGCCGATAGTGGAAAAGTTATATTTAATGGAAGTGATATTTCAAACATACCTCCATACAAAAGACAATTAAATACAGTATTCCAAAAGTACGCTTTATTTCCTCATATGAATATTTATGAAAATATTGCTTTTGGATTAAAAATAAAAAAATTACCAAAGGATGAAATTGATAAAAAAGTTCGTGAAATGTTAAAAATGGTATCACTTGAAGGCTTTGAAAAAAGATCTGTTGATTCACTTAGTGGTGGTCAACAACAAAGAGTTGCTATTGCTAGGGCTTTAGTTAATGAACCTAAGGTACTTTTATTAGATGAACCACTTGGAGCATTAGACTTAAAACTTAGAAAAGAAATGCAACTTGAATTAAAGAAAATACAAAAAAGACTTGGAATTACATTTATTTTTGTAACTCATGATCAAGAAGAAGCTCTTACTATGTCTGATACTATAGTTGTAATGAATAAAGGTAAAATTCAACAAATGGGTTCTCCTGAAGATATTTATAATGAACCTGCTAATGCTTTTGTTGCTGATTTTATTGGTGAAAGTAATATTTTAAATGGAATTATGCTTGAAGATTATAAAGTAAAATTTGCAAATAATACTTTCACATGTGTTGATGGCGGATTTAACAAAAATGAAGATATTGATGTTGTAATTAGACCTGAAGATATAGAAATAACTACTCCTGATAAAGGAATGTTAACTGGAAAAGTTAATTCTGTTATTTTTAAAGGCGTTCATTATGAAATGGAAGTTATTACTGAAGATACTACATGGATTGTTCATAACATTAAACATGCAGAAGCTGGAAAAATAGTTGGCCTAATAATAGACCCAGAATCTATACATATAATGAGAAAGGTGAAAGGTTATGAAAAAGAAAAGTAATCAAGGTGTTTTGCCTGCAGCACCTTATGTTGTATGGAGTTCACTTTTTATTGTTATTCCTCTTTTAATTATAATATTTTTTAGTTTTACAATAAAAACAGATACAGGCTATAAATTTTCTCTTGAAAATTATGAAAAATTAATGAATCCTAATTATTTTAGTGTTTTTGGAAGAAGTCTTCTTTTGGCTTTCCAATCTACAATTGCCTGTTTAATAATTGGATATCCAGTAGCTTATTTAATTGCTAATATGAATAGTAAAAAAAGAAACTTTTTAATAATGTTGTTTATTGTTCCTATGTGGATGAATTTTTTACTTAGAACTTATGCATGGTTACCTTTGCTTGGTAAAAATGGATTCATAAATACTATATTAGCTAACTTTGGCATAGGTCCCTTAAAATTATTATATAATGATTTTGCTGTATTACTTGGAATGGTTTATAACTTTTTACCATTTATGATTTTACCTATTTATACTGTTTTAGTAAAAATGGATACTGATTTAATAAATGCAGCCTCAGATCTTGGTGCTACTAAAAGTACAATTTTTAGAAAAATTATTTTCCCATTAAGCATGCCAGGTGTTATTTCTGGAATAACTATGGTATTTATGCCTGCAGTATCAACCTTTGTAATTTCTAGAATCTTAGGTGGCGGACAATATATGCTTTTAGGAAACTTAATTCAAACACAATATACAACAATGGGTGATTGGAACTTTGGTTCTGCTATTGCAATATTTATGATGATTATAATTTTAATTTCAATGGCTTTCATGAATAAATTTGAAGGTTCGGATGATAAGGAAGGAGGAAGCAGATTATGGTAAGAAAACTAGAATCTTTCATAAAAAAATTCTATTTAATCTTAATTTTTATTTTTCTATATCTGCCTATAGTAACTTTAATGGTTTTCTCCTTTAATGATTCTAAGTCTATGGGTAAATGGAATGGATTTACTTTAAATTGGTATATTGAATTATTTCAAAATGACAGTATTATGAGTGCATTAAAATACACATTATTGGTTGCTATAATTTCATCAATAGTTGCTACTATAATTGGTACATTTGCAGCTATAGGTATTAATAGAATGCGTGGTTTTTCAAAAAAAGCATTATTAAACATAAATTATTTACCTGTTTTAAGCCCTGATATAGTAACTGGTATATCTCTTATGAGCTTATTTATATTTTTAAGTCCTTATTTAAAATTTGAGTTTGGATTTACAACCTTGCTTCTTGCTCATATAACTTTTAATATACCATATGTTATTTTATCAATATTACCAAAGCTTAAACAATTGCCAGCTAATATCACTGAAGCAGCATTAGACTTAGGAGCAACTCCTGCATATGCAATGCGTAAAATAATTTTACCTCAAATAAAGCCTGGAATATTTGCTGGTTTCTTAATGGCATTTACCATGTCAATTGATGATTTTGTAATAAGCTTCTTTACAACTGGACCTGGTGTTAATAATCTTTCTATTGAAATTTACTCAATGGCAAGAAAAGGAATTAATCCATCAATTAATGCTTTATCAACATTAATGTTTTTAACAGTGTTAATTTTATTATTAATTGTAAATAGAAAAGACTTCATTTCAAGAGGTGAAAAATAATGATGAAATTAAAGAATTTAATTACACTACTTACCACAGCAATATTAACATCTACATTTTTTACTGGATGTAGTAATAATAACTCTGGTATTAATGGAACTATAAATGTATATAACTGTGCAGATTATATTGATGAATCTTTAATTTCAAAATTTGAAGATGAAACTGGAATAAAAGTTATTTATGATAAATATGATACTAATGAAATTATGTATCAAAAAATTCAAACTAGTCCTGGTGTTTATGACTTAGTATTTCCTTCTGATTACATGGTTGAAAAAATGAGAAAAGAAGGTTTATTAGAAAAATTAAATTTTAATAATATTCCAAATTATAAATATATAAGTGATGATTTTTTGAATTTATCTTATGACCCTACTAATGAATATTCTGTTCCATATATGTGGGGAACAATTGGAATATTATATGATTCAACAGTAATTACTGAACCAGTTACTAGTTGGGATATCCTTTGGGATGAAAAATACAAAGATAATATATATATGTTTGATTCTTTAAGAGATTCTCTTGCTATTGCTTTAATAAAAAATGGATATTCATTAAATTCTACAAATCCTGATGAAATAAATGTAGCAAAAGAAGATTTAATTAAACAAAAGGAATTAACTAGTCCTGTATATTTACTTGATGAAATAAAAGATAATATGATAGCTGGTGAAAAGGCATTAGCCACTGTTTATTCAGGTGATGCTTCTTATTCAATAAGTGGAAATTCTAATTTAAAATATGCTATTCCACAAGAAGGTTCTAATAGGTGGGTTGATTCAATGACAATTCCTAAAGGTGCTCCAAATAAAGCTGGTGCAGAAGCATTTATTAACTTTTTATGTGATCCTGAAAATGCAAAAATAAATGTAGAATACATAGAGTACTCAACACCAAATTATGGTGCATATGAATTATTGGATGATGATGTAAAAAACAATCCTGTAGCTTATCCACCAGAATATGTTTTAGATAAATGTTCAATTTTTACTGACTTAGATAAAAAATCACTAAAATTATATGAAGAAGCCTTTATGGATGTATTAACTCATTAAAATGGGGCTGTCGCACTAAAACTTTTATACACAATATATTGTAGTATTTATTCTTAATGCGACATCCCCATTTTATTTATGATTTTAATTATACTATATACTATAATTATATGTTAAGGAGGATTTTATGGTTAGATATCACATAATAGCTGATGGTCGTGTTCAAGGTGTTGGCTTTAGATTTTTTTGTATTATGAATGCACAAAATTATGATTTAACTGGCTGGGTAAGAAACATGGATAATGGTATGGTTGAAATGGAAGTTCAAGGAGAAATTGATTCTATAAAAAAATTTCTTGAAATTATAAAAAATGGAAATAGGTTTATTAAAGTAGATGAACTTTATCAAAAAAAGATTGAAGTGATCTACAATGAATATAGCTTTACAGAACGTTATTAAATGTTAAAAATACAAAAATAGAGTTAAATGTATAAATATCTAACTCTATTTTTTATATTTTTAATTTTTAACTTTATTATCATATTCCATTAAATTATATTTCTCTATTAAAGTTACTAATTTATCTGCATAAACTGGTACTCCATCTGAATTTCTAACAGTGCTATATCCAGCATCTTCTAAAGCCTGTGCTTGTTGAATATAATTTTTCCCTGCAAATAATCCATATTCAGAATATCTTGAGTTTTCATATAAAAACTTTCCATGATCATTTATAGATTCTTCTATATTGTTGTATTTTCTAAAGCTTGCTATAGTAATATCATTATAATTTTCACTTGTAGAAATTGTAGCAATATCTCCATCCCATCTTGAATCAGCCTTTATTCCAAATAAATTATTATGTGTAACTGCAAGGTCTGACTGTCCCCATCCTGATTCCAATATAGCCTGTGCAATAGTTATTGATGGTAAAATACCATATTTATAATAATTTTCAATTGCTCCTTCTGCTACTTTTTGTAAAAATTCCATCTTATCTGAATCCAACCTAACATTTAAATTTACTTCTATATTTTTTTCATTGCTCATATTAGTTGTAGCATTTGCTATACTTACTTCTTCATTATAAACATTTGAACTTTCATTTATATATCTAGTATTAGTAATTTTTTGAGATAATTTAAATCTTATAGTACTAAATATAGTTACAATCATTAAAACAAAAAGAATACAAACTTTAATAAACTTATAAGAATTTATTTTTCCCCCCGATAAAGCATAACTATTTACCCCTCTGTATTTAATGTTATTTTTCATCTTAAACTCTCCTATAATTTTTAAATACTTCTTTTGTTGATTTACCTTCATTATATACTTTTAAGGAAATCCATTTTTACATATTTATAAATCATAATTACCTCCTACACTTTATTTTACCTTTTTAAATATATTTTTATTACTAATAGCTTTATTATTTTTGAATTTTCAAAAAAAAGCTATAATAAGTTATTATTAAACTTACTATAACCTTTTATTCATATATTAATTTATTTCATATATATCTCTATCATTGCGTACTTTAATTAGAGTTAATATTCTCAAAAAAATTATTTGTTTCACTTATTACTATATTTCTTAATTTAATTAAACCAATTAAATTAGGCAATGCCATTAATCCATTTACTATATCTGCAATTATAAATACTAAATTAAGAGATAAAAATGGTCCTACTCCAACCAAAGCTATAAATATTATCTTATAAAATTTAATTCCTTTAATACCTATTAAATATTGAATACATCTTTCCCCATAATAATTCCATCCTATTATAGTTGTAAAAGCAAAGAAAATTAAACCTATATTAACTATATATTTACCTATAATTGCAAATGGTAATCCATTTTCAAATGCAAATGTAGTCATTGCAGCTCCTTTTAATCCACTATTAAAACTTCCTGTTAATACTATTGCTAATCCAGTCATAGTACAAATAATTATTGTATCTATAAATGTTCCTGTCATTGAAATTAATCCTTGCTTAACTGGATATTTTGTTTTAGCTGCAGCTGCTGCTATTGGTGCACTTCCAAGACCTGCTTCATTTGAAAATACACCTCTTCCTATTCCCATTTGAATTGCTAATGATATAGTAATACCTGTAGTACCTCCTAATGCTGCACTTGGATTAAATGCACTTTTTATTATTAATGTTATTGCTGAAGGTATTGCTTTAAAATTACATATCAATACTAACAAAGCTCCTAGTATATATAATATTGCCATTGTTGGAACTATCTTTTCTGCTACATTAGATATTCTTTTTATACCTCCTAAAGTAACCAATGTAACTAATATAGTTATTATTATTGCAGTAAACCATATTGGAATATTAAAAGAAATTAATGCTGCTTTTGATATAGAATTCACTTGTCCAAAAGTTCCTATACCAAGTAGTGCAACTGCAATACCAAAAAATGCAAACATATTAGCTAAAAATTTATTTCCAACTCCCTTTTCAATATAATACATAGGACCTCCAGACATTTCTCCATTTTCATCAACTTCCCTATATTTTATAGCAAGAACTCCTTCTGCATATTTAGTTGCCATTCCAAAAAATGCAGCAACCCACATCCAAAATAAGGCCCCTGGTCCTCCTGTTGCTATAGCTGTTGCTACCCCAACAATATTTCCTGTTCCTATAGTAGCTGATAATGCTGTACATAATGCTGCAAAACTTGATACCTCTCCCTTTGCTTCATTATCGCTTTTATCATCATCATTTAAAAATAGATACTTAATTGCTAATGGCAATTTAAACATCTGAATAAAGTTTAATTTAAAAGTAAAATATATACCTGTCCCTACTAATAAAATTAACAAAGGTGGCCCCCATACTATTCCATCAATATTTTTTAATACCTCTTCTAAATTAATAAAAAAATTCATAAAAAAATCCTCCTTAAAAATAAAAATTTATAGGAGGAGATTAGAAATAGTTTGTAGTTTATAGTTATGAGTTAGGTTATTACGTAATAAAAAACTCAATTAAAAGTTTGTTCCTTAACTACTAACTATTAACTACTAACTAAAAACTATTTTAATCCCCTGTCCTTTTACCTGAGAGTTTCAACTTATTTAAATAAGCCTTGCTCCTTCGGTGCTCTTAATTGAGTCTCTCCAGAGGCTCGTCCAGTAACGGTCCTAATACCTGAAAGATTTACTTCTTCGGTGGATATAAATCACTCTCCCATTACCTTCAACCGAACATATTAAATTTTATAAAGTAATTATATAAATAAATATTAAATTAATCAACTTATAAAACATATTATTTACCATATAACCTATTTAATGCACTTATTACAGATTTAATTGATGCTCTTGTAATATTACTATCAACACCTACCCCAAATGTCTTTTTATGAATATCATTCCTGCTCATATAAACATATGCTGCTGCTTCTGCTTCTGAACCTGCTCCTAATGAATGTTCTTTATAATCTATTATGCTAACATCAATTAACTTACTATTTGCTAATGCCTTTCCTAATGAATCTATTGGTCCATTACCTATTCCATCTATAACATATTCATTTCCATTATATTTAATTACTGCATTTATCTTGGTTGTTTCTGATACATCACTATCAATATCTGATATAGAAATACTAATTAAATTAAAAGGTTCTTGTAAGGTTAAATATTGTTCTTTAAATGATTCCATTATTTCATTTGGTTGAACTTCACCCTTACTTTCTGAAATTTTTTGAACTACTTCTGCAAATTCCTGTTGCATTGATTTTGGTAATTTAAATCCAAAGCAATGATCCATAACAAATGCAACTCCACCTTTTCCTGATTGGCTGTTTATTCTAACTAAAGGTTCATATTCTCTTCCTAAATCACTTGGATCTACTGGTAAATATGGTACTTGCCATAATTTTGATCCTCTCTCCTCATACTTCTTCATTCCTTTATTTATTGCATCTTGATGCGAACCAGAAAAAGCAGTAAACACTAAATTTCCTGCATATGGATGCCTAACTGGTACAGGTATCTTTACACACCTTTCATATATTTCAATAATATCATTTATATTTTCAAGATTTAAAATAGGATTAACACCATGAGAAAACATATTATATGCAACAGTTAAAATATCAACATTTCCTGTTCTTTCTCCATTACCAAACAATGTTCCTTCTATTCTATCTGCTCCAGCCAATAATGCTAGTTCAGCATCAGCAACACCTGTCCCTCTATCATTATGCGGATGCACACTTACTATTACCCTTTCTCTATTTTTAAAATTTTTACACATATATTCTATTTGATCTGCAAAAACATTTGGTGTATCCATTTGAACTGTTGATGGAAGATTTATTATAATTTTATTTTCCTTTGATGCCTCCCATGCATCAGCAACTGCATCACATACTTCTAATGCATATTCAACTTCTGTTCCAGTAAAACTTTCAGGAGAATATTCTAAAAAAATCTCGCCCTCAAAATCTGAAGTATATTTTTTTACTAACTTTGTTCCCTCAACAGCAATTTTTTTAATTTCATCTTTGCTCATATTAAAAACAACATCTCTTTGTAATACTGAAGTTGAATTGTAAATATGAACTATTGCTTTTTTTACCCCTTGTAAAGCTTCAAAAGTTTTTTCTATTAAATGTGGTCTTGCTTGAGTTAATACCTGTACAACAACATCATCTGGAATACAATTATCATCAACTAATCTTCTCAAAAAATCAAATTCTATTTGTGATGCTGATGGAAATCCAACTTCAATTTCCTTAAATCCTAATTTAACTAATAAATTAAAAAATTCTAACTTTTCATTTATGTTCATTGGATTTATAAGTGCTTGATTTCCATCTCTTAAATCAACACTACACCAAATAGGTGCCTTTTCAATAATATTATTTGGCCATGTTCTTTCCTTAAAATTAATAGTTTCAAATCTCTTGTATTTACTGTAATTTAACATTTATAAAAGCCCCCTTAAATAAAATAAAAAACCGCTAAACAGCTCCTATTCATTGGAGCGTGTTTACGCGGTACCATCCAAAACTTTTACTTAATTAAAATAACGGTGTTATCCGATAAGAATTACTTTTAATTCATCCTTATAGCTCATGAGCGAGTTCAAAAATATAATTTATAGACTCTCAGCAACTGTCTACTCTCTGAAAAATTATTAATTTTCTACTACTCTCATTCCCAGCAATGCCTTATTTATTTTCTATAATTTTACTATATTGTATTATCTCTGTCAATATACATAATATTTTTATTTTTATACTCTATTTCGTTCTTCTCCTCTATAAAAAGCCTTAATATTTTCTATTACTTCTTCAAATAACACTTTACGAGCTTCTATACTTGCCCATGCAATATGAGGTGATAATAGTAATTTATCTTTATTTTTTACAGTCAATAGTGGGTTTTCTTCATTAATTGGCTCAACCTCAAATACATCTAATGCTGCTCCTCTTATTTTATCTTCATCTATAGCCTTTGAAAGATCCCTTTCTACTACAATAGGTCCTCTTCCCATATTTACTAAAATAGCTGTATTCTTCATTTTGCTTAGTGCATCATAATTTATTAATCCCTTTGTATTATTGTTTAATGGTGCATGAATAGAAATAATATCACTTTTATTTAGTAATTCTTCAAATTCAACTCTTTCAAATTCACTTGAATTATTTCTTCCTGAAGTAGAATAATATATTACTTTTGCTCCAAATGCTTCTGCTATTCTTGCAACTCTTCTTCCTATTACTCCTAATCCAATTATTCCCCATACTTTATTTTGAATTTCATAATAAGGTCTATTTAAACATGTAAATAATCCTGATTTAGAATATTCACCAGACTTAACATAATTATCATGATATATAACTTCATTTAATAGTCCTAAAGCCATTGCAAATGTATGTTGAACTACTGCACTAGTTGAATATCCCGCAACATTTGAAACCCCAATTCCTCTCTTTCTTGCATAATCAACATCTATATTATTAAATCCAGTTGCTGTTTCAGCAATAAATTCTAATTTATTTGCATTTTTCATATTATCTTCATTTAAAATAACTTTATTAGTTAATATTATATTTGCATCTTTTATTCTATTACTTACTTCATCTTCACTAGTAAATTCATAATAATCAACTTCTCCAATTTCATTAAGTTTTTCTAAATCTATATTTCCTAAAGTTTTTCCATCAAGTATTACTATTTTTTTCATATAATTCCTCCATAAATCATTATAAAAAAAGAGCTACATTAAAAAATCAAATTCAAATGTAGTTCTATATAATGTATTGGTGCAGATGGTGGGATTTGAACCCACACGGAGAATATCCAATAGACCCTCAATCTATCCTGTCTGCCTATTCCAGCACACCTGCATAAGATAACTCTTATATTATATATTTTATGTTAATGTAAAATTAAATTCAATCATATTTTCCTCTCTATTTTTTTAATGCTTTTAATATTTTTATAATATCTTCTATATCTTCACTGGTTAAATTTTCATAATTATCCAACTTATTTTTTATATCTTCTATTACTTTTTCTTTATAACTCTTTTGCATTTTTCTTCCTCCATTTGCTATATACAAAGTAATACTAGTTGTTATAACTCCTATAACTCCTATTCCAATAATCATTAATAAAACAGCAATTGATTTTCCTAATTGAGTCTTTAATAAAATATCACCATACCCAACTGTAGTAAAAGTTACAAAACTCCACCATAAAGCATCTCCTATTGACATTCCTTCAACTATTGAAATTAAAACAGCACCTATAACTACAAATATTGTTGAAAGTACTAATAAAAAATTTAATCTGCTCTTTTTAATTTCATCTTTAACTCTTATTTTAAATTTTAAGGCACAAATTATTAGCATAAAAATCTTTATTATTTTTATACAATAAGCTGAATTGATCTTAGAAGGAATTATAGTCAACCCCACTAACCTTATATAAAATCTTATTGAAAAAATGGATAGTAAATCTATTATATTTT
>OBWJ01001020.1_pt1 | contig 11569 bp, 9 predicted proteins | sample 1495181 | NCBI WGS metagenome assembly OBWJ01 (sample SAMEA2580041, study PRJEB22360) | human gut metagenome
AGCCCGAGAGGGCCCCCAGCCGCAACCTGATCGTGGCTGCCGTCACGCTGATTCTCGGCGGCGGCGACTTCACCCTCAACCTCGGCTTCTTCAGCCTCGGCGGCATCGGTACCGCGACCTTCGGCGCGATCATCCTCAACGCCGTCATGTCGCTCGGCGAACCCAAGGAGGAAAAGGCCTCGGGCGAGCCCATCGAGCTTGACCGCAAGGCCTGACGCCTGATCTGACTTCAAGTCCCGAACGGGGCTGCTTCTCAAGGGAGCGGCCCCGTTTTTCGTTAATGGCAAAGGAGAGCAGGTTGGGAAGGGAGGCGGCAAAGTCGGGCCGTCTGAAACCTGCAAGTCGTCAAAAGATCACTCAAGGCCCAGAAACGATGGACGATCGCGTGCGCAGGCTGCTTTATCTGGGCCTCACCAGGGCGTCCGCACACATCGAGCTTGTCGTGAGCGCTCAGGCGATGGCCGCGTTTAACGCGGCGGCAAGCTGACCGCCGGAAGTCCGCAGGTCGCCTGAGGCCCGACGAATGATGGAAAAGAGAAGGGGACCCGTTGTTGATGGATCCCCTTTGTGTTCTCAGGTCCCTTGCGACAAGGGACTCAAGTCGAAAGATCAGCGGTGGTTGCGGCCGTGCCTGGCCTTGGGCTGGGCAGCGGGAGCGGCCTCAGCGGCAGGCTCTTCAGCCTTTTCGGACTCTTCGCACTTGCATTCGGCGCCGTCCTCGCACTTGCAGTCGCAGTCACACTTGCATTCGGCTTCGCAATCACATTCGCATTCCGCGGGTTCTTCTTCCTCGAAGTCCTCGGCGGTGGCTTCCTCGACGTCTTCGTCCTTGCCGTCGTGCGTGTCGAGGCTTTCGACGAGGGCGAGAAGAGCCTGAGCCTCTTCCTCGGTGAGATGAATGTCGGCTTCGATGTTGGAGCCGAGGGAGCGGTTTTCAATTTCAGCCGTGACGTGCAGGGCTGCGTTGATCACCGCCTGGGCCGCGAAGGACTTCACGGACGTACCGGTGAGAGTGGCGGCAAGTTTCACGATGTCGTAGGAGACGGCGGGCAGCTTGATCTTGATGCGGTTCTTATCGTTGTCGGACATGACCTTTACCTCCGGAGGCCAACACTTTGAAAAATGCTGAACGGGGCGTGAGAACCACGCCGACGCTCATGACAACTATAATAACTCGACTTAATGAAATTTGCGCGGCAAAAGTGTGAACGTTGGTCAGGAACTTCCCCTGAACCACGGTCGTTTTGGGCTGTCGGCCCCCTTGAGGCTGCCTCTGCGCGAAGCGAGGGGTGTTCAATGGGACCCGAGCGAGTTCAAAATGAATTTCATCGCACCGGGCACGCACAGAACTGAACGAGCGCTACAAAAGGAGAAGACCTTGCCGGAAGGAACTACAAGGGGCCCGCGGACCGTCGCTGGCCGCGTCCGCACTCTGCTGCTTCTGGCAGCCTGCGCCTCGATGCTCGGCGGCTGTGCCGTCGGAAGCGGCGAGGTGCGTGACCTCTCGACCGAGAAGGCCGCGAGGCTCATCATCGACGGCCGGACCACCATGGCGCAGATCGATGCGGAGCTCGGCGAACCCGACTATGAAATCCACATGGGCCACGAGATCGTTCGCCACTACAGCTGGATGAGGGGACGCCCCTCTGCCAAGAACTTCATGCCTTTCAACCCGATCTCGGAATTTCCTATCACGCAGAAGAACCTGCGCATCTGGTTCGACAAGACGGGCGTCGTGAAGCGGCATGAATTCACGGGCGTCTTCTACATCTACCGCGCGCCACTTGTCGGCACGGACGCGCCACACAGCTTCAGGCCGCTCACGCCCGCCGAGCTCGATCATTTCTCGGAGTAGCAAGGATGACGATTGACTTCAACCGCAGAACGCTCGGAAAGGCCGCGGCCATTCTCAGCGCCTCTCTCGGAGCTCCGATGCTCGCAGGCTGCAGCGGTCCCCAACAACACGCCGACAACCGCATGATGCCGGGCACTGTCTTCACCCCGGAGGCGCTCAAGGCAACGGCCAAAGGGAAGACCTACGTGCGCGACTTCGTCGCCGTCTACGGCCGGCCCCTTCGCCGTATGAACGACCACGTGCGCCATCCCGACCAGAAGGGCTACGTGTGGGAATGGGTGGCTACGAGGCCGTCGTTTTGCAGCAATCTCAATGACCGCCCCTACATGACGCCCACCGTCAAGAAGGAAATCCACGTCTGGCGACGCAACATCGATGCCGTCGTCACCGACGTAGAGGTGGTCGGGACCTTCTACGTCCAAGTGAAGCACAAGATGCTTCCACTCGTCATCACCGACATCCGACCGCTCACCCGAGACGAACTCACCGCTTCGCGCGTGCCCGCGGGGCCGGGCGAGAATCCGCGCGAAATCGAGCTCTGGTACCAGAGCCAAGGCCGATAACCTCACTTGAATAGAATTCCCTTTGGGGAACTCTATTCAAAAAAACAGGACAAATTGAAAGGGGAGGCGCTTTATCCCAGACGTCGAAGGTCGAAGTCCGAAGAACGCACTGTCTCGCTTTTGCAACACGTGCCTTGCGGCTCCATCCCTGCGGGACGGGCGCTTAGAGGAGAACGATTGTTCAGGACAAGGCATCATCCGCCCTGAAAAGAGGGCCTGCCCTCGGAATGGAGAGACAGGCCCTTCGAAAGCGCTCAGGAAGTTCCCCAAAGGAGAAGAAGAACGCGCGTCAACCGATGGTAAGGACCATGCGGGGCGTGCCGTCGGGGCTTCCGAGTTCGGCGGGATCACGATCCTCGGGCGCGAAGACGAGCTCGCAGATGCCGCCCGGGAGCCTCACGGCGAGGATGTCGAGGCCTTCATCTTCATTGACCACGCGCGTGAGGTCAAGGTCGAGCGCGAGGATGCAGGCGGCGCAAAGCCCGCCGATGTCGAGGCCGGCATCCTGGTTCTCGATGCAGTCAAGCATTTCGCAGAGGGCATCCATGGCCTCGTTGGGCTCGCCCGACCACATGGCTCGCATGAGTTCGCGCGTGGGCGTCATCCAGTCGGCTCCTTCGCTCATCACGAACCTGAGCGCCAGGACGGCCAGCAGGCGAACGCCCCAGACGGAGGCGTAATCGTAGAGCCTCACATCGTCAGGCTGCTCGTCCGCAGCCCCGGCGGGAAGCGGCGTCCAGAAGCCGAGCGTCACCATCGCCTCGGCAAGAAGGTCGAGCCTATCCTTGCCGAAAACAGCGGGGATTTCCTGAAAGAGCGCCATGCGCTTCAGATCCATCAGGCCTGCGTTTTGGAGTCGCTCGAGGAAGCGGGGCGTGAGCGCGCCAGACACGGGCGGGAGGATCCCGGCCTTCCCCTGGCGAACCCATTGAAGAATGTACGGTGCGACGTAGCGTGCGCCGAGTGCGGCATGGCGGTCCAGCTCCATCATGACGAGGTCGGGAACCATTGTCCTTTCCTCGGAGATGCGGGCAAGGTCCGCGCCGTAGAGAAGGCCGACCTGCTCATGGGAGATCGTGAAGAGCTCCTCGGTCTCGTGAGGCGCAAGAGGCTCGGCGTTCTCAAACGCCTCGCGGCAGATGTCCTTCGTGAGGCTCGTGAGGCCCGTCACGATGAAATGATGTCCATGCGTCTCGGCGATGAGCGCAAGCCCGCGCACGATGATCCCGCGCATTGCCTCTCGCTCCTCCTCGTCGTCCCAGGCCGCAAGGACGGGAACGTCGATGTCGGAAAGGAAGAGGCAGGGCGCTTCCGGATTGGCAAACTCATCAAAAAAGGCTTCGAGTTCGGCCGTATCCCCAATTTCACTCAGCTTGACGTGCCTGAGATTGAGTCCGATCTCGGCCGCGCAGTGCTGCGGATCGATGGGGAGCCAGTCGGCGCAGCCGATGCCCCAGCGGATGCCGCCTTTTTCCAGGATGCGGATGAGGGGCTTCATGAGCGTACGCTCGTTGTCTGTGGGCGTCAGAGGCGCGCCGGGAACGGGAAATCGGAGCATGCGATGGATCCTTGATGGGGGAACGGTGCCCGTAGTTTATCTGAAAGAGAATCGGACCACGCAGACGGTCTGCTGCAGGGATCGCCTGAAGGAGGCGGAGAGGTCCTCGAATGAGGCGCAAAAGCCCGGAAGCCGGAAAAGAGAAGGCCCCGCGCTTCGGGGAAAAGTGCGGGGCCCTTTGGGTTTTCTCAGTGAGTCCTGACCGGGGGCTTCACTTGAGAGTCAGGTTGTCAGGCCGGCTTGCAGCAGGCCTTGCAGGGGACGGCGGCCTTGTAGGCGAGGCCGAGGACGTAGCCGGTGACGGCGAACGGGACCCAGGCGAGGCCGTACTGGGCGAACGGGACGTAGGCCTTGATGGCTTCGGAGATCGCGCCGAGGTTCACGCCGGCGGTTTCGAGACCGGAGACCGCGGCCATCACGAACGTGAAGGCGGTGGTGAAGGCGTAGACGCACTGGCGGCCGTCGAAGAGCTTGTCCGTGAAGAGCAGCACGATCAGGATCACGCAGAGCGGGTAGACGAACATCAGGACCGGGATCGTGGAGACGATGATGGTCTTGAGGCCGAACATGCCGATCAGGAACGAGACGATCGTGAAGAGCAGGCAGTACTGCTTGTACGTCAGGCGGCCGACGATGCGCATGAAGTAGGCGGCGCAGCAGGTGATGAGGCCGATGGACGTCGTCAGGCAGGCGAGCAGCACGATGACCGAGAGAAGGATGGCGCCGAAGTTGCCGAAGAGGATCTTGGCGGTTTCAGCGAGCACAGGAGCACCCGTGTCCTGCATGCCGATGGCGGTGACGGACTCAGCGCCGATCTTCGCGATGAAGAAGTAGATCACGGCGAGGAGCGACACGGCGAGGATGCCGGACTTGTAGACCTGGGAGGTGACTTCCTTCGCGGTCTTGGCACCGCCTTCACGGACGAAGTTCGTGACGAGCGTGGCGAAGACGAACGCGGCGATGGCGTCGAGCGTGTTGTAGCCGTCAAGGATGCCCGCAACCGTGGCGGTGAGGACGCCCGCATAGTTCGGCTGGGCGGCCTGCGGAACGCCGAGCGGATCTACGACGGACTTGACGATCAGAGCACCGAGCGTGAGCACGAGGGCCGGCGTCAGGATCTTGCCGACGCGGTCGACGAGCTTCTGCGGCGTGGCGGCAAGCCAGTAGGAAACCACGAAGAAGAGGACGAGGAAGATCCACAGGCCCATTTCAACCTGACCTTCGGTGAGGAAGGGACGCAGGCCGATTTCAAAAGCCACCGTGCCCGTACGCGGAATGGCGAAGCAGGGGCCAATGGACATGTAGACCACGACCGTATAGAACAGACCATAAAGGGGATGTGCGCGGCCGGCAGCCTCCTGCAGGTCATTGCATCCCGCATAAGCCATCGCCATGATGGCGAGAAGGGGAAGGCCTACACCCGTAATGCAGAAGCCAATGAAAGCCCAAACGAAGTGATCGCCGGAAGCCTGGCCCATGGAGGCGGGGAAGATGAGATTGCCTGCGCCGAACAGGATCGCGAACAGCATCAGGCCGATCGCGACAAAGCGCTTGTTGTCTGTGTTTTGCATAGCTTTTCTAATGCGGGAGGTGTTGTAGGACTCTTGTGTGGGGCGCCTTCGGGACCGTCCGTCGTTTTCAGCAGAGACGGTGCGGGCCTTGTGACCGATGCCCTTGAATAGGATTATATGGACATGTAGCTTATGGTTACATAGGGCAAACAGCTTACATGAGGCGGATTTCTGCAAGGTTCCGTCACTTTGAACCCGTTGCGGGACAGGGACTCCACCCGAAAAGGGCTCTGCTGTTTCGCAAAAGTTGCAGGAATAAACGCCTGAAAATACGACTCCTGTCAGCGGAAGGCGGGCCGTCGGAGGCGCAAAGCGCATATTTTTATCTGCAGGGCGCGCATTTTGGGGCGTCGTTCCCGATCGGGTGCCGAACGCCAGATTCCGGTCGCATAACATGCGGCAGTTGACGAAAGCCCACGGTCAGCGATAAGAGGAGAGTGAAAAATCAAAGGGCCCGAAGATGTCGTATCTGCGGGCCCTCGAAACAACGGTTTCAGGTCGATCAGCTGTTGCCGATCTCGTTGTTGATGTCAAAGCGCAGCGGATCACCGTTAGAGGCGAAGAGGCTGCCTGCGCGACCGACGATGAGCGGGTCGATGTTGCCCACCTTCTTCATGTCGCGGTTGTCGTACGGAATCGATTGCAGCAGCACGCGGATGGCGTTGAGACGACCGCGGCGCTTGTCTTCGTTGCGGATCACCGTCCAGGGCGTTTCGGCCGTGTCGGTCATCTGGAACATGCGGCGAATGGCCTTCGAATAGTCGTCCCAGCGGTCCATGGACGCGATGTCGACGGGAGAGAGCTTCCAGCGCTTCAACGGGTTCTCGCGGCGTTCGCGGAAGCGGCGGCGCTGTTCGTCCTGGCTCACGGCGAGCCAGAACTTGATGATGTGCGTGCCGCCCCTGATGAGTGACTGCTCGAAGCCCGTCACTTCGTTGAGGAAGATTTCGGTCTGCTCGGGCGTGCAGAATCCCATCACGGGTTCGACCACGGCGCGGTTGTACCAGGAGCGGTCGAAGAAGCAGATCTCGCCCGGATTGGGCAGGTGCGCGCAATAGCGCTGGAAGTACCACTGCCCCGCTTCATTCTCGGTCGGCTTCGAAAGGGCCACCGTGCGCGCGCCGCGAGGATTGAGGTTCTCGGTGAAGCGGCGGATCGTGCCGCCCTTGCCGGCCGCGTCACGGCCTTCAAAGAGCACGATGATCTTCGAATTCGTGCGCTTGACCCAGTCCTGAAGCTTCAGAAGCTCGACCTGCAAGTCATAGAGTTCCTTCTCATAGAGCTTGTTCGGGTAGCGGTTCTTGTACGGATAGGCGCCTTCGCGGAGCTTGTCCGAAAGAGCGTTCATGTCGATGGGCTTCTTCGGGAAGAGGCCCGCCTGATGCGCCTCCTTGACGAGCAGCAGCTTGAAGAGCGCGTCACGTTCCGTCTGCGTCAGGTCGCGGTTGAGCATCTTGAACACTTCGGCGGCCGACTCTTCGGGGGAGACGAGCGGCGTGTCGCGAAGCTTGTCGCGAAGATAGGTGACGACCTGCGTCATCGAGTCGAACGAATGAGGTTCGACATGCTTGGGTTCAAGGGGAGCCACAGGATAGGAGGGCTTCCTTTCAAGGTCTACGACTTCAAGGGTGCAGCTGCCGGTGGGTTCGACGGCAGACTTGTGAGAATGATCCTTGGCCATGTGCGTCCTCATTTCTGATTTTTACTGTCACGCATAAGCACGTGGGATAAGTGTACAACCGCCTGTAACGAAATGTTATGAGCAATGTCCCGTAACCGTCACGACGCGACGGCCCTGACTCAGGGAATCGTCGCAGGCGTTGTGTGAGGGAGAATGGCTCCCGTTTCCGTCAATCATAATCCACGACGGCGTGCATGAGGATTTCCGCACCTGAGAGGAAATCCGAAATTCGCATCGCCTCATGCGGGTTGTGAGACCCATTCTGGTTGGCGACGAAGAGCATGCACGTGGGCACGCCCGCGCTCGTCATGACCGCGGCGTCGTGGCCCGCTCCGCTCGCCATCTGAAGATGAGGTATGCCGTGATCCGTCGCGGCCTTGACGAGCCGATTGAAAAGGATTGCGTCGGGACGTGCCGCCTCGCCTACGATGACGTCGTCAAAGATGAACTTCACACCGTGCTTTTCTTCGATGGCGACCGCCTCCTCAAGAAGGAGGTCGTGGAAGGCGCGGATCGTCTCCATCGAAAGGCTTCTCATGTCGAGCCCAAAGGAAACGTCGCCCGAGATGATTGAGATGTCGGCCGTCGAAAGCGTGTTGATGACGCCGCAGGTGAAGACCAGATCCTTGCCGTCATGGAGCCAGGCCTCCCAGTGCCTGTTCATCACGTAGAGAAGGTCTGTCAAGGCTGCGACGGCGTCGTGCCTGAATTCATAATCAACGGCGCCCGAATGCGCGGTCTCGCCCTCAACGCGGCATCGCTTGTGCCTCAGATACCCGCGAATGCCGGTAACCACCGCCGCACGGTTGACAGGTTCCTTGTCAAGCCTCGGACCCTGCTCAATGTGAAGCTCGACAAAGGCCGCAATCTTCGAGAGATCCATGAGCGGCTCTCCCGACGCGATGCGCTCGACGTCGACCCTGCGCTCAAGGAGAACGTCCTTCAGAAGCTTCCCCGTATCCCTGTGAGGAAGTTCTAGCTCGAAGGGATTGAGCTGCCCCGTCAGGGCGAGACTGCCCGCATAGGCACGTCCAAATTCAGGGCACTCCTCCATGCGGAATGCAACAATACAGAAGTCCCGCTCAGGAATTCTATTTGCATCCTTCAGATATTTGGCCACGGCGAGCGGCGCGACGATGCCGGCAAGCCCATCGTAATTGCCGCCCTGCGGAACGGAGTCGGTGTGCGATCCCGAGACGAAGGCTGGCAAATACCTGTTGCGACCTGGCAAAGTCATCCAGAGGTTGAGCGCAGCGTCCGCATGGACTTCAAGACCGATCTCGCGCGCGGCCTCGGCGAGTCTCTCGTGCACCTTGTCTTCTTCGGGCGTATACCCCTCGCGCGTGACGCCGCAGGTGTCGGCGGTGAGCTTGCGGATGTCTTCAAAGAGACGAGTGCAGAAGTCTTCAACGTGGGCGGCGAATTCAGTCATGAGGCGGGTCCTCTTCCTGTTGGTTTCGGCTGGAGTGAGTGGAGTAGGGATCGGTTGGATTGGATTGATTGTTCAAGTTTACCCCTCGAAGGACCTGAGCTGATGAAGGGTTCTGCGGAGCGCGAAGCGAAGCAACTCCCAATGACGAATCCTGCGGGGAGTCGAAGTACGGATTGCAAGGTACAAAAAACCTCTGGCATTCCGAAGGATGCCGGAGGCGGGGATCCCCGCCGCCCCGGGTGGAGAGAGGGAGAAGGCGGCGGAGAGGGAGACGATCAGTATCAGAAGAGATACTTCATGTTGAGCTGGCCATAGAATTCGCGATGGTCGTTGTCGCCGAAGGCACCACCGATCTGGCCGCCGAAGTAGAGGGCGTCCTTGCGGGCTTCAAGACCGAAGCCCACGCGGCCGACGTTTTCGCTCCAGACGTCGAGGTTGGTGTTGATGGCGGCAGCGCCGAACTTCGTCGTGGCTTCGACGTCCGTGTCACCGAACGTGTGGACATAAGCCACGTCGACCGTCGGACGGAGCGTCCAGCCTGAGGCGAGGTCCATGTTGCCCGAGAAGGCCACGCCGATTGGCATGCTCACGAGGTTCTGGTCCATGTCATCCACGGAGAGGCCCTTGGCGGTGTTGTAGCCGTCAGTGGCGACGCGCAGGTAGTTGAGGCCGACGTACGGAACAGCTTGGCAGGACTTGCTGATCTGGAAGGCCATTTCGCCGCGGGCACCGATCGTGAAGATCGTGGCGTCGATGTCGGCGGAGTCGCCATCAGCGGACGTGACGTCGTTCTTCGTCGTCATGAGGCCCATCTGGCCGACGAGGTTGAACTGGCCCATGCGCTTGGCAGTGTAGCCCTGAACGCCGTAGTAGTCCACGTCGTTCTTGGCGCCGTTGTTGTCGCCTTCGCCTTCGACGTCGCCGGTTCCGAAGTTGCCCATGACGCCGAACGTCATGTCGCCCATCGTGTATTCACCGCCGACCGTAATGCCGCCGAATTCGGTCTTCGTTTCAAGAGCGCCGGAGTCGCCGCCCATCTTGAGGGAGGTGCCCGTCACTTCAGCGAAGCCCGTCCAGCCGTCCTTGAAGACGTTGGTGAGCGCAGCACGCTTCGTGGCCTGATCAATGGCCATCGTGGCGGCTTCAATGCCGGCCGTCTGGACACCGCCTGCAGCAGCGAGGTTGAGAGCGCCGTTGAGGCGGGCTTCGCGCTGGCTGCCGTACGTGATGGCAGTGTTGGCCTGGTCAAGGAGGGAACCGATCACTTCGTTGTCGGCCATGCCGTCAAGGGCAGCGCCGTCAAAGTGTTCAAGGCCCGTACCGGCGAGTTCGGAACCCGTGGCGATCTTGAACGTGTACTGGTTGTCCTCGTTTTCAACCTTGACAACCTTGTAGAGGAGGTTGTCGACCGTGACGGTCGTAAAGCCTTCATGTTCGACCTCAACGACACCCTTGTCGGCCACGTGCACGTAATGAATCGTGGAACCCTTTTCGCCAGTGATCTTGCCGGTCACGTCGGTGGAAAGATTGCCTTCCTGACCGTCATCAACAGAGGCATCAACAATCAGCGTGCCGTTGGAACCAATGTTCACGCCATTCTTGGCTTTGGTCTCGCCAACGTTGATGCTGGCGTTGGTGAGATTGACCGTGCCGCTCAGATAGAGGCCTGCCTTTTCGTTGTACCTGCCGAGACCTTCGCGAGCGTCAGCCGTCTTGGCGGTCGTGCCGAGAGCCAGAACGCCTTCCTCAACCACAAACTTGTTGGCAGGAGCAGCTGCGGACTGGACGGCGAGGGCGCCGCCTTCCGTGACGGCCATCGTCTGCGTGGCGGTAGCATTGAGAATTTCGCCAAACTCGTAATTGCCGGTGACCTCGACGCTGGTCTTGTCACCCATGTCATAGTTCGCACCGGTAACAAGGTCACCGGAATCGAGCTTGTCGAAGCCCTTGATCACGATGCCGGCAGGCAGGTCGAGCAGGGCGACTTCAGAGGCTTCAGCCTTGGAGAAGTCATAGCCGTTCACGAAGTTGAGCGTTGCCGATTCAGCGCCGGAACCGTCGATGACGGCGTCGTCAGCGAGGAACTTGAAGTCCTTGTAGATTGTGAGCGTACCGGCGCCAACCGTTGCCTTGGCTACGCCCTTGGTATTGGCGCCATCCTCAAGCACGCGACCGCCAAGGTAGACGTTGCCCTTGAGGCTGCCTGCTCCGAGCGTGACGTTGGCCGTGTCCACGGCAGAGAGGGCGTCGTTGTAGCACTCATGACCAACGCCATAGTTGCCGCCGATCGAGAGACCGCCGCCGTAGATGTCGCCGTTGATCGTGCCGCCTGCAACCGTGATGTTGGACGTGCCGACCCAGGTCGTGCCACCCGTGGAGGCGATGCCGCCGCCATAGATGTTGCCCTGCATGCCGGCCTTTTCTTCACCGATGACGCCGCCGGAGATGTTGATGTTGGCAACTTCAACACGCGCGCCCGCGGCATCCTTGGCAGAGCCATCTTCAGCGATGGCGATGCTGTTGCCCGCAGCCATGCCGCCGCCGACGATGGCAGCCTTGCCGTCCTGAATGGCCTTGAGCCCGGCCTTGAGGTACAGCTTCATGTCAGGCGTATCCTTGCCTTCACCGCTGGGATAATTTTCGACCTCGTTGAAGACCTCGACATGGAGACGGCCGACCTTGCCGCCGGCAACGTTGATGTTGACATTGCCGACATTGGCTTCGGCGTTGCGGGCGTCTTCATAGACACCACCAACCTCAGGGTTGGAATCGTCAACAGCGAGACCGCCGCCGAAGAGACCGTCGACGGAGCCACCCGCCACGTTAAACGTTACATTGTCAACGTTCGCCTGAAGAGAGCGTCAGAAATTTTGTGTCCATGGGATAATCGGAGCCCGCCAAACGGGTGC
>OBWJ01001028.1_pt1 | contig 11469 bp, 7 predicted proteins | sample 1495181 | NCBI WGS metagenome assembly OBWJ01 (sample SAMEA2580041, study PRJEB22360) | human gut metagenome
CAGTTAAAATGGAGAGCAAAAACATCAATTCCACCAGAATTGATGCGTCTTAGCGTGATTTTACGCAAATTTATTTTGGACACTATTGGTTTTCATACGCTTTAATTTTTATGGGCAAAGTTACCCGAATTAAAGCGTTCCTCACTTATGCAGAAAACTGCCGACCGAAGCAACAGCTACACGAGAGAAAATAATTTAGTTACCGAATATTACTCCATCGTTACCTATGGTAAAATCGGGTAACGGTTTAGTAACTGAACTTTTGCCTAAATCTGCATATTGCTGCCCTTTACGAAAGAGGCAGTTTTATGCAAATCGTTCCGTTTCCTACTCATTATCAGTCTGTTTACACCAACTTCGATTTTTCTTCATTTTCAAGGATAGTTGCCCGACAGAAGGGCCACAGTTGGAAGCCAAAAGGGCCACAGTCGCATCGCAACTGTGGCTCTTTTGCAAGTTTGTTTGGCCTATTTCAGGCCTGTTTTCAGCCCCCAAATCGTGTCAATAAGATTCAAAGTACTGATAGTCTGTACTTTAAAAACTTTGCTCAAAATCGCGTATTTGAAACCCGACGAGTTGTTCGGTGAGAATATCGCACGTATGAAGGCTGAAAAAGCATAATTTGTTTGACAAAACCGTGCATTGATTTGGATACCGGTTTTTGGCAGGAGGAAAGAGTGCCTGCTTCCGGCACTCCTTCGTTTTCCCCTGTAAATGTTATGGGCAGGACGCCCCGAGCCATTTTTTTCCTACTATTAGATGTTGACATCCAGTCCCACGCCGAACACCTTGTTGGTTCGGGTGAAGTCGTCGGTATTTTCGGCCTTGATGGTCTTCCCGGCGGCTGTATAGTCCTGCGAGTAGCTTTTGTGGAATGTCTCGTAGTTGGTCCAGAAGTAGGCGATGTTGACTTTCACTTTCTTTGAAATCTGTGCGCCTACGCCCAAGCCCACGGAATAGCTGCTCACCACGAAACTCATGTCGTTCAGGAAGGCACCGTTGCCGAGCCCGTATTTCGTGCGTTGCATACCCGCACTCACCTGTATGCGTTTGGTGATGTCGTATTCGGCACCGGCATTGAACTCCTGCGTGTTGCCTGCGAGAAGTTTCTGCTTCTCCTTGTCCATGCGCGCGTCCTTGTCGAAGAAGTAGTGGTAGCCCGCCATCACGCGCAGCCGGGGCAGGATGTCATACTGTGCGCCGATGGTGAAGATGCCCGGCATGTCGCCCGGAGTGTTCACACCGTCGGCAAACAGACCGGTGTCGTCTCGCTTGGTGTCATTTTGTATGTTGAAGTGGGTGGTGAACTCAAGACGCGCACCGATGTTGAGCTTGTTCCAACGGTAGTCCACACCGATGATGGGAGCGATGGCCCAGCCTTTCTGCGTGCAGTCGAGATACTTGTCGGCCACCTGATTTCTCACGCTCTCCATCGTCTGTGCGCCGCCTGCACTCAAGGCTGCGCCCTGCTTCAGCTTGTCGGCCCCGGCCTGATATTGGGCTGCTGCAGCTGTGTTGCCGGCTGCCTTGGCCTGGTCGGCCAGCATCTGATAGTTTTCGGCCTGCTGCTTGTAAAGATCGGCCTGCTCGCTCAGAGCTTTGGCTTTTGTGCCGAGATAGTCGAAGAGGTTTTGGTTGGTTTCACCGATGTTCACGCTGATGTTCTTGATGTTTCCTTCATATTTGTTGTAAACGAAGTTGAACCTGAAACCGCCGTAGACGGAAAGATGCTCGTTGAACTTGTAGGTGGTGCCCAACTGTAAGCCGAACACATACTGCTGTCCGTGGATATAGCTCTCCACACTGTAGCCCGGTTTGTTGGAGCCAAGGCCCAAGTCGATGCCGTATTTCTTTTGATAGCCGGCATTGGTTTGCGCCAAGAGGGCAGGCAGGAGCGATATTTGTCGCTCGAAAGAACCCAGTCCGTGGTTGAAGGTGCATTTTCCGCCACCGCCTACAAGACCGAAACCGGCCTGAAAGCCCCATTTATCATAGTTGATGGCAGCATGGATGGATGGCAGGATGGGGGCTGAAGCCTCACCTTTAAATTCCTTGATGCCATATTCGTCGCCCCCATTCTGTTTGAACGGTTGGTGGAAAGGAGTGCCTTGGAGTGTCGGTATGGTGATGCCGCTACGGATGGTGCGGGTCTGGAAAGCCGACTGGTTGTTGAAAGAAAGGTGTATGCCCTTGGGCAGAAAGGCTACACCGGCCGGGTTGCTGTATACACCGTCGATGGCTATCACGCCGTCGCGGGCCGGATTGCGGAGGAAAGACACGCTTTGGTTGGTGTTGGTAAGGATGCCTCCGGCGTTAACGGCCATTGCGGTGGAAAGCAATGTGCCTGACAAAACAAATTTTAATTTATTCATCTTAAATACCTATAATAAATTGTTCGCAAAGTTACACATATTGTTCTTTTTGTCTAAAAGCAACCATTAGTATTTAAGTTATGTTAACTTTTTGGGCGTATTTTGATGCACAAATCGACGTGTGTGTGCAGCCCGAAGGCGTTGTTGGGAGGTGACGGGCAGACGAAGAAACTGTGTTTTCGAAGCCCAGCCCGTTGATGTATTCTTTCGGCCATGCCATGATGGGGGCGATGAGACTGCCGGTTGTCTGTCCTCACGTTTAATTTTCCACCAGTTCTTCCTGTTCGGCGGCCTGCGCCTCCGGCTTCACCTCCTTTTTCAGTTCGGGATATTGGACACGCGTGTGATAGATAGATTTCAATCTGTCGATGAGCACCTGCTTGGCCTGTGATATGTCGCGGAAGGTGATGGGGCACTCGGTGAACATTCCGTCGGCCACTTCACCGTCGATCATCTTGTTGACAAGATTGCTGATGCTCTCCTCGGTGTACTCGCCAAGCGAGCGCGAAGCCGCCTCCACACCGTCGCTCATCATGAGAATGGCCTGCTCGCGGGTGAACGGATTGGGACCGGGATACTGGAAATCTTCCTTGTTGACGATCTCGTTGGGGTGCTCGTTCTGGTATTTCACATAGAAGAATTTGGCCAACCCCGTGCCGTGGTGAGTCTTGATGAAGTCTTTGATGATATTGGGCAGGTTCGCCTTTTCGGCCAGTCGCAGTCCTTCGTTCACGTGGCTGATGATGATTTGCGCACTCTCCTTGCACGACATCCGCTCGTGCGGATTGACTCCCACTTGGTTTTCGGTGAAGAAGACGGGGTTGGTCATCTTTCCGATGTCGTGGTAGAGTGCCCCTGTGCGCACCAGCAGACTGTTGGCCCCAATCTTGTTGGCTATCTCGGCGGCCAGGTTGCCCACGGTGATGGAGTGCTGGAACGTTCCGGGGGCTATCTCACTCAGATTGCGCAGCAGTCCCTTATTGGTGTTGGAAAGTTCGAAGAGCGTCACATTGGAAATGAAACCGAACATCTTTTCGATGAGGTACATCAGTGGGTAGGCCAGCAGCAGGAAGATGCCGTTGACGATGAAGTGGATGTTCATGCTGCGGTCGAAGCCAAAGAAATCGTTTTCCTGCATGAGCTGGAGTGCATAGTAGACAACTATACTGGCCAGCGTGACCAGCAAGGCGGTCTTGAAGAGTTGCGCCCGCTGCGACAGTTCGCGCAATGAGTAGATGGCCACGAGGCCCGCCACGAGCTGCACGATGATGAATTCATACTGGTATTTCACCGCCGCCGCGCATATCAGCACCATCGTGGCATGGGAGATGAAGGCCGTGCGAGTGTCCATGAACACGCGGATGAAGATGGGCACCATCGTAAACGGGATGATGTAGACACTGAAGAGGTTGTGTTTCATCATCAGTGATACCAGTATCGGGAAGAGTGTAATCATGGAGTAGAGCATTGTGATGCTACGGGGCTTCTCGAAATAGTCCTTGCGGAAAAGACCCAGGTAGAGGGTGAAGAGCATCACGAGGATGAAGACGAAGATGGTCTGGCCGATGATGGTGGTGGTGATTTCTTCCTCCGTGGCACTGCGCCGCTTCATTTCTTTCTCGAAAGAATTAAGCACCCTGTAAGTGTAGTCGTCGACGATCTCTCCCCGGTCTATCACCTTCTGTCCGCTCATCACCATTCCGCTGGCCAGTGGAATGCTGCCCAACAAGTCGTTCTGTTCGGTCTGGCTTTTCTCTTTGTCATAGGTGAGGTTGGGCTCTATGTAGTTGTTGAGGTCGCAGCGTTGCAGTATCTGCCGTTGCGGTGCCAGTTTTTCATCGAGAAACAACTGTTCGTAAGCTCCGATGGTGGAGTAGATACAGTTGATGGGGAAGCTCTGGGCTGTCTTACCGCTCACCACACGCAGCATGTTGGTTGTGTCGTTGTAGATGCGGTTGTATTCGGGCGTACTCATGATGCCCGCCTGATAGAGTCGGTGCAGGCGGTCGACGACCGTGCTCAGATAGGTGTGGGGCAGTCCGGGGATGCCCTCTTTGAAGTCGTTCTTGAACCGTGCAATCTGCTCTTTCTCCACCTTAGGGTTGTAATTATAATAAGGTTGGAAGGTGCGCATGAGCGAGTCGCGCTCGTTGCGGATGGCAGCGTCGGTCTTGTAGATGGGAAAGTCGAACTTGGCGATGAACGAGCCGTACATCCACGGTTTCCCCACATCGTAGCGGAACTGTTGACCCTCGTTGCGGGGCAGGAACCACACGATGATGGTTACGGTGACAAGGATGAGTGCCGTGCGTGTGAAGAAATCTCGCCAGTAGTGTTCGGGATATGTCTTGAATATGTTCATGAATGCCTGTTTTATGTGGTTTACTCTGCGAATTTACGAAAAAAATACCCTAACCTACAAAAAAAATATGTAAATTTGCACAAAAATGTTTTCATAGCTATATTATCTTGAGCATGGCAGAAAGAAAAGTAAGAGTGCGTTTTGCGCCCAGCCCCACCGGCGCATTGCATATCGGCGGCGTGCGTACCGCCCTTTACAATTATCTTTTCGCCCGTCAGCACGGCGGCGAATTTGTATTCAGAATAGAAGACACCGACTCCCACCGCTTTGTGCCCGGCGCTGAAGAATATATCATTGAGTCGTTCCGCTGGCTCGGTATACCGTTCGACGAAGGTGTTTCCTTCGGAGGCGACCACGGGCCTTACCGCCAGAGCGAGCGCCGGGAAATCTATAAGCAATATGTCAGGCAGTTGCTTGATAGTGGAAAAGCCTACATAGCCTTTGACACTCCGGAAGAACTGGAGGCCAAACGCAACGAGATAGAGAACTTTCAGTATGATGCCCGTACCCGTATGCAGATGCGCAATTCGCTCACGCTGCCTAAAGAGGAGGTCGACCGGCTCATGGCCGATGGCGAGCAGTTTACTGTGCGCTTCAAGATAGAACCGGGACAGGAGGTGCATGTGGACGACATGATTCGTGGCGACGTGCGCGTCAAGAGCGACATATTGGACGATAAGGTGCTCTACAAGAGTGCCGACGAACTGCCTACCTATCATCTGGCCAACATCGTCGACGACCACCTGATGGAGATTACCCATGTGATTCGTGGTGAAGAGTGGCTTCCTAGTGCGCCGCTCCATGTGCTTCTCTACCGGGCTTTCGGCTGGGAAGACACGATGCCCCGTTTCGCCCATCTTCCCCTGCTGCTTAAACCTGAGGGCAAGGGCAAGCTCAGCAAGCGCGACGGCGACCGTCTCGGATTTCCGGTCTTCCCGCTGGAGTGGCACGACCCCAAGACCGGAGAGGTGAGTTCGGGCTATCGCGAGAGCGGATATTTCCCCGAGGCGGTGGTTAACTTCCTCGCCATGCTCGGCTGGAATCCCGGAACAGAGCAGGAACTCTTCTCGCTCGACGAACTGGTCAAGGCGTTCGACATCACGAAATGCTCCAAGGCCGGTGCCAAATTCGACTTCAAGAAAGGCATCTGGTTCAATCACGAATACATCCTCCGCAAGAGCAACGAGGAGATAGCAGGCCTCTTTGCCCCCATTGTGGCCAATAATGGGGTGGACGAGAGCATGGAGCGCATTACGGAAGTGGTGGCCATGATGAAAGACCGCGTGGATTTTGTGAAGGAGCTGTGGCCTCTTTGTTCTTTCTTCTTCATCGCTCCGACCGAGTATGACGAGAAAACGCGCAAGAAGCGGTGGAAAGACTACTCGGCCCGGCAGATGACCGAACTGGCAGAAGTGCTCGAAGGCATCGACGACTTCTCTATCGAAGGACAGGAACCCGTAGTCAAGCAGTGGGTGGAAAGCAAGGACTACAAGCTCGGCGACATCATGAATGCTTTCCGCTTGGCACTCGTCGGTGAGGGCAAAGGTCCCGGCATGTTCGATATTTCGGCTTTCTTGGGCAAGGAAGAGACGCTCCGTCGGCTGCGCAGGGCTATCGAAGTTCTAAACTAAAACTTATGTACAATCTCATCATTTACATTTATCTGTTGGGCGTGGCCGTTGCCAGCCTGTTCAGTAAGAAGGTCCGCAAGATGTGGCGTGGGGAGCGCCGGGCCTTCGATGTATTGAGAAGCAAGGTGGAGCCGGAAGCCCGTTATGTATGGTTTCATGCCGCCTCGCTCGGTGAGTTTGAACAAGGGCGTCCGTTGATGGAGCGCATTCGCAGGGAACATCCCGAATACAAGATACTCCTCACCTTTTTTTCTCCGTCGGGCTATGAAGTGCGCAAGGACTATTCCGGGGCCGACATCATCTGCTATCTGCCCCTCGACACGCCCCTCAACGCCATCCGTTTCCTGCGCTTGGTTCGTCCGGTGATGGCGTTTTTTATTAAATATGAGTTTTGGTACAATTATCTTCACATCTTGAAGCACCGTCAAGTGCCGGCCTACAGCGTGTCGAGCATCTTCCGTCCCGACCAAGTGTTCTTCAAATGGTATGGCCGCCAATATGCCGCTGTGTTGCGTTGCTTCACCCGTTTTTTTGTGCAGAACGAGGGGAGTCGCCGTCTGCTGTCCTCTATCGGTATAGACAATGTTGTCGTGAGCGGTGACACGCGCTTCGACCGGGTGCTGCAAATCAAGGAAGCCAGCAAGCAGCTCCCCATTGTGGAGCGTTTTGTACAGGGCGGCTTGTCTGATACGCCCCCTGTCGCAGCTTCCTCCCAATTATCTGCCCCGGAGAACTTAACACTCACCACCCATCACCCATCACCTGTTTTTGTCGCCGGCTCTTCTTGGCTTCCCGATGAAGAAATCTTTTTGAAGTATTTCAACCTGCATCCCGAGTGGAAACTCATCATCGCGCCCCACGTCATCGGGGAGGAGCATCTCAGACAGATTGTGGCACTCATCGGCGAAGGACGCAAAGTGGTGCGCTACACCCACACCACCGAGGAGGAAGCCGCCACGGCCGATGTGCTCATCATCGACTGCTTTGGTCTGCTGTCATCCATCTATCGCTATGGCTGCGTGGCATACGTGGGTGGCGGCTTCGGCGTGGGCATTCACAATGTGCTTGAAGCTGCCGTGTGGGACATACCTGTGGTGTTCGGCCCCAACAACAAGCATTTTCAGGAGGCCCAAGGGCTGTTGGCAGTAAAGGGAGGCTTTGAAATCATCGGCGATGAGGACTTTGCCGCTCTTATAGACCGCTTTTGTGCCGACCGTGAGGTGCTTCGCCGGGCGGGCGAAGAAGCCGGCCGGTTTGTCAAGAGTCGCTCCGGGGCTTCCGACATCATCCTTTCCGGCATATCATTGTAGGTCTTCTGCACCTTGATCGATCGGTTGGCTTCCGCATTCTTCATATCTTGAACAATCTCATTACCAACTTTAAAACTTATAACTATGATTTCTTTCGAGTGCGATTACAACAATGGCGCCCATCCGTTGGTGCTTCAACATTTGGCTGAGACCAACAGAGAGCAGAGTCTCACCTATGGTTTTGATGAATGGACGCTGTCTGCCAAAGAGAAAATCCGTGAGGCTTGCTGTGCTCCCGATGCCGATATCTTTTTCCTCTATGGCGGCACGCAGACCAATCTGACGGTCATCAACGGCTACATCCCGAGTTACAAGTCGGTCGTCTCGGCCGATACGGGGCACATCAACGTGCTTGAGTGTGCGGCCATCGAGCATACCGGACACAGGGTGGAGGCCATCCCCGGCATCAATGGAAAGATCACCGTCAACGAGTTGGACTGCTACATGGAGTGGTTTCTCAACAACGGAAACCGCATCCACATGGCACAGCCCGGCATGGTCTATATCACCTTCCCCACCGAGTTTGGCACGATTTACAGTGCAGCCGAACTGGAAGACCTCTATGCCGCCTGCCGCAAATACGAGTTGCCCCTCTTCGTCGACGGTGCCCGCATGGGCTATGGCGTGATGTCCCACGAGAGCGATGTCGACCTTCCGTTTATCGCCTCCCACTGTGATGTGTTCTATATCGGCGGCACCAAGGTGGGAGCCCTGTGTGGCGAGGCGGTTGTCTTCCCTCATGGCAACGCTCCGCGCGACTTCTTCTCCATCATCAAGCAGCATGGCGCACTCAGTGCCAAAGGCCGTCTTATGGGAGTGCAGTTTGACGCCCTTTTCACCGACGGGCTGTACCTTCGCATCTCCCGTCATGCCATCGACATGGCAGAGCGCATGAAGCAGATGTTCAAGGACAAGGGGTATGAACTCTTCATCGATTCGCCCACCAACCAGCAGTTTGTAGTCATCGACAACGAGAAAGTGAAAGAGCTTGAGCGCAATGTGATATTCACCCATTGGGAACCGCGTGGCGACACCCAGATGGTGTGCCGTTTTGTCACTTCTTGGGCCACCACTCCTGAAGATCTCGATCGGTTGGAGCAGTTGATTTAAGACACATAGACTGGCTTAAATGCCAAGTGCGACCCTATAAGACGGTTGGATATGCCGCTTATAGGGTCGCACTTTTGTTGGTATATGGGCGTCTCTTACTCTCTGATCTTGATTTCGCAGTTGTCGAGTGAGTCGATGATGGCCAGTGACTCGCAGCGCACACCCTCCCTTTCTATTGCCTCCCTGCCGTGCTGGAAGGCTTTTTCGATGATGAATCCCATGCCCACCAGTTCGCATCCGGCCTGCCGGCAGAGGTCGATGATGCCTTTGGCGGCATTGCCGTAGGCAAGGAAGTCGTCCACAAACAGCACCTTGTCGTCCTTGGTCAGGTATTCCTTGCTGATCACCACATGATATTCACGCTGCTTGGTGAAAGAGAAAACGGTCGTAGAGAGCATATTCTCCATCGTCGACGGCTTTTTCTTTTTGGCAAACACCACCGGCAGGTCAAGCAGGAACCCCATCATGATGGCAGGTGCAATGCCCGAAGCCTCCACGGTGATTATCTTGTTGATTTCCGTCGAAGCGTATCGGCGTATCAGTTCCACGGAAATCTGCTTCATCAGATTGGGATCCATTTGATGGTTGATAAACTTGTCCACCTTGAGGATACCTCCCTCAAAGCATTTCCCCTCGCGCTTGATGCGTTCTATCAGTGCTCTCATATCTACAGTTGTTTTGCCTTATAATAATTCTGCAAAGTTACGATTTTTTTGTGATGTAGCTGTTTTTCGGACCTGAAAAGATTGTGGAGTGCAGGGAGTAAGGTGGAAAGTCTATCGTGCCGGAACCGGATTTTGTACGAGAGACATCTGTAACTTGAAGGGAGTGAGGTCGGTGAAAACTTTAATAACCTTTACAAAAACACTTCCATGAAAATGCTTGAAATAGATTGGAAAATCCGTCTTTGAGCACCGAAATGCCACCTCAATTTTCCCATTTGGGCTCTTTGTTCATGCGAAAGGGCCACAGTTGGAAGCCAAAAGGGCCACAGTTAGGTTGCAACTGTGGTCCTTTGGCATACTGATTCGACCTCTTTCAAGTGCATTTTCGGGCCGGAATAGGTGTTCGGAAAATTCAAAATATTGATAATCAGCGGTTTAAAAGTGTCGCTCAAATTTGCGTATTTTCGTCCAATCATCCGCTCTGCGAAAATACGGCAAACTGAGAGCCTGAAAAGTGACAAATGGTTTGACAAAACAGGTGGCTCTATCTTCTTCCGTCATCTATATACTCTTGTTATCACGAAGCGCGGGCGATATGTTAAATGTATAAGGTGCCGGCCGTTTTTGTAGACCCATGCAGTGACTTTTATTGATTTTTTTAGTAGCTTTGCAACGTAGCTTTAATAGAGATGAAAAAGACAAAAATGGGAAAGTCTGTGGGACAGACAGAGGTTTTTTATGATGTAAGAAGGTGGATGATGGCAGGCTTGCATGTACTGAGGTGCATGGCTTTGGCTGTGTGTTGCCTTGTCGGTAGTTCTGTCGTCGGGGCTTCTGCGCCCGATTATCGTGAGCTCATAGCTGCGGGCGACAGTTGCATGGAGGTCTTTAACGTGTTCGAGGCCATGCGTTTCTACGGGCAGGCCCGGCAGTTGAATGACGATAACGCCGTGAAAATGCGGTTGGCCGACTGCTACTATCAGCGGGCCGACTACCGGCGATGCGCCGACCTGCTGAAGGCGGTGGGTGAGGATTCGCTCACCCACGATGCCTTCCGCGAGTTGTTCTACTGCTATTATTTCAGGAAAGACTATGCTTCGGCGACGTTTTGGGGCAGTCAACTTGTGGGGCGCTTTCCGCTCGATGGACAGATGGTGGCCGAACTGGCGGCTGCCTGCAACATGGAAGACCAGCCCGATTTGGCCATCCGGTATGCCATGCCCTACTACCGGCGTGACTCCGCCAACTATCTCGTCAATCGCCAGTTGGCCTATGCCCATTTCTACAACCGCAACTATCCCGAGGCAGCCCGGCTTTACGATCGTCTCCTCTCCTTGGGCGACTCTGCCGCCAACACGCTCTATTTAGGCGGTATGTGCCATGAACAACTCGAAGACTATCCGCAAGCTCGCACGCTTTTTCTTGCTTCCGCCCGCCTTGCAGACTTCAAGCAGCCCACCATGCTCTATCATCTCGGTTCCACTTGTCATGCGCTCAAACGCTATGAGGAGGCCTACGACTATCTTGTCAAGGCCGAAAATCTGTTGAAGCCCGACAGTGCTGTGGTGCGCAATATCCGGCTGTTGCTTGCCGAAATGGACAAGCGGGACACGAAGTATAAGGACGCGGTCATCCACGCAATGGATTCCCTCTACCTCATCGGGCGTTATGCCGAGGCCAACAAAGCCTTTGCAAGTCTCCCGGCCGGTGCCCGGCGGCAGTTGAACCAAGGGGAATGGTACAACGGGGCCTGTGTGGCATCCAAGGCCGGTGACCGCAATGCCTCTTTTGCCCGGCTCCACCGTGTGTTGGAGAAGAACCCGGTGTGGCAGGGCGGATTGGAAGACAAAGACCTTGTTTCGCTCCATACTGATGCCCGCTGGACGGCGTTTGCCGCCGAGGTGAATAAGCGCAAGGCCGCTGCCGAGCGGTTTTTCGACATCCCGCTGCGCAATCGCTTGTTGCGTATAGGCAGGGCCGATCAGGAGCCGCGTGCAGAGTGGCGGCAAGCCGTGGCCT
>OBWJ01001036.1_pt1 | contig 11333 bp, 8 predicted proteins | sample 1495181 | NCBI WGS metagenome assembly OBWJ01 (sample SAMEA2580041, study PRJEB22360) | human gut metagenome
GCGACACGGACACGGGGGCGCCCCCTGCCGCATGGAATATCTTTTTCATCGTTTACCTCCTTTCCGGTTGAAGTTGCCGCTGCCGATCAGCCATACGAGCGAGACCTCGGCTTTCGTGGGTCCGAACCAATGCCGATGCTTCGTCGCCTGCCATACGTAGTGGTTGTCGACGGGCTTATACTCCCAATACTCGCCGCCCAGATAGCCGACGCCGATACCGAAGTCGAGGTTCAGACGACGGCCGATCGGCAGCGCATAGCCGTATTCGAGTCCCACGCCCCAACTCATCTTGTCCCAGAGCGTGCCGCCCGGCTTGCCGCCCAGACAGCCTTTGCCACCCCGCTCGAAGTCGTAGGTCAGCATTTGGCCGTAAAGGCCGATATGGTGTCCCGTAAGCGGCTTTTCCGCGGCGCGGCGGCCGAAGTATCTGCGTACGTCGAGCTCGCCGCCGTAGATGCGCCAATAGTTATGACGCCGGTCATTCTTCCACCATGCATACATCCAGCTGCCGCCGAGCGACCACCCGCGGCCCACGTAGAATTCCGCACCGATGTTGGGCACCAGCGCCGCGTCGTAAAGCAGATTGGTTTTCAAAGACATGTAGAAGGGTTTGCCCTCCGGAACCACAGGCTGTGCGGCGATCTCCGCGGCAGGTTCCGGAGCGGGGGTCTGCCCGACGACGGGGTCAGGGGTCTGGACGGATTCGCAACCCGGCTCCTCTGCAAGCGCCGATTCCGGCTGCGGTTCCAACGCTGGTTCTGGCTGCGGTTCCAACGCTGGTTCTGGCTCCGGTTGCGGGAGAATGCGCCGCTCGATTTCGCAGCTCAGGTGCATACCGCCGCTCCACAACTGCGGGAAGAAGTGTTCAGCCATGTACCACCACGCACGGCCCCCGCGCAGCAGCCCCAACTGGCGTTTGCGACCGTCAACGACCCTGCCGTCTCGGATAATCCATTCGGGCGTATTGTACAGAATGTTCAGCACCTCGTCGCGGTAAGGCATCTCCGAGGTTTCGACCAAGGCCGTCAGTCCGGCCCAGTCGATGCCCTCGGCATGCGCGTCGAAAGAGACTCCCGGAAATGAAAAACGCTCTTCGAACCATGCGATGATGTTCTTCGCACGATTCTCCGACAGACGCTCGTTCGAGCGGGAGGTACCGTCCGGAGAAGCCGTGCCGGTGACACGGATGCTTTTCACACGGACCAGCGTGTCCCGCTGCAAAGATTCGACATGCGCGGCAAAAGCAGCCAAGCGCACCCCGTTGTCCCGATAGGAAGGCTCCAGAAGCGAATACCCCTGCCGGAAATAAACCTTAACGCCGAGGGTATCGGTATGCGGAGACTCCTGAGCCCGAAGAGCCCCGAAGAACAACACCGATATTAAAAACAAGACAGTCTTTTTCATCTGCATCAACTTATTTAACATATGTCGTGTCAATACACTATCATTCGGAAACTTATGACGGTATTGCCGTTATGCGACCTCCGATTTTTCCGCAATGCTCTATTCGCAATAGAGCATCGGCTGTATTTTCAGAAGGGAATGCAGTGATTTACAAACAGATGAATAGCATACGATGTTTCAGAGTATGTCGCAATGCATTTTATATCGGATTTGAAACGGTATCAACCTTATTCAGATATCATTAAGATGCAGTATTCTGAAACATTGCCGGAACAAAAGCCATAAAAAGCGTCATTTATGGATAATAAATTGTTGCGTCACGATTTATTGCATAGTAACGAAAACCTTGTCACCCCGCGTTGCTGCGAAGACGCGGGGGCAGGATTTGTCGGCAGGAGTCTCAAAAACAGTCGCCCGGTGATATTCTCGCAGAACGAGGATTTCGACATCGCGCACCATTCTATCATACAATACTTTAAGCACATAATCTCCCCGCCGCCCGGAGGGGGGGGGATTTTCGTGACTCCGCCGGTTTCGCAGCGCTGCGTATCGACATGAGTTGCGTCCTTTCGCATAAAAGGAAACGACGGAAGCGGTTGCTGAAACAAATCGGCAGGAACATTGCCGGCAGCCTCCCGATTTCGGCGGAAACCTATGCAAACATAAGTATCGGTACGGCAGTATCCCCCTGTGCAACCGTCAGCCGGAAAACAGATCCCGGCCCCGTTCGGACGACAGCGCAAAAGGATTCGCCGCTCGCCGAAAACATGTGCAAGTTATTGCGGATGTGCCGGATATAACAAAAAAAGCGGCTGTTTCCTTTCGGAAACATACCGCTCGACACACAGCCGGAGAATCACGGCGAAAGGCCGGTTTTCTCTACCTGTTTTATTGATTGAAATGACTTGGGATGAAACAGAGTATCACAAGGCTATGTAATGCTCTATTGCGAATAGGGAATCGTACGGCAAAGATAGGAATTGGGAAATTATTTTGCAAATTTTCCTCCCTGAAAATGGGCTTCGCCGCAGGTCCGGGACCTACAGCGAAGAGACCGTTTTGTTGACCTGATCGACGACCCGGCGGTCAAACTCTTTCAGATAGATTTGCGTCGTCTTTTCCGACGTGTGCCCCAGTCCCTCACTGATGACCGAAATCGCGGCGCCGGTCTCCTTGGCCAGCGTCGCCCAGCTGTGACGGGCTACATACGCCGTCAGGACGGTGTCGAGACCGCACAACTCCCCGACCCGTTTCAGATTGCGGTTCTCCCGCTCAAGGGCTACACGATAAAGCCGGTACTGCGTCTGTTTGTCCTTCGCATCTTTCAGAACCGGAAAGACCCACTCGGATTCATTGCCATATTTCTCCATCAGACCGGCCAGCTGGGGCGTCACCTCCACATGCAGCCATTGGTTGGTCTTGTGACGGCGATAGCTGATAACGCCCCCGTTGACTGCGCTTTTCTTCAGAAAAACAATGTCGACGAACGGCATGCCCCGGCTGAAGAAACTGAACATGAACAGATCGCGGGCCATATCCAGATGGGGATAGTCCGAAAGGTCTACGTCGGCGATACGGCGCATGGCCTCACGCCCCAAGGCCCGTTTGACGGTATGCTGCGGCTTGGAATGCAGAAAGCGAAACGGATGGTTTGCGGACATCGGGTAGCCGTCGAGCACGGCTTGGTTATAGACCGAGCGCAGATTGCGCATATAATAACAGACGGTATTATAGCACACGCCCCGGCGCAGCAGCCACTCCTCGTAATCACGGATGAAAGCGCCGTTCACATCCGAAAGGCCCACTATTCTCAGGCCGATGAACGACGAGACGGACGACCGTGTGTTGCGCAAGGCCGCGACCGAGCCGAATCGGGACAGACGCTCCCGGTAGGCGATCTGCAGGTCCATATAATGCAGCAGGCTCAGACTGTCGTGCTCGACCTTGTAGCGGAAAACCACATCCGCAACGCTGTAAGTCTCGCGGCGCTGCTCCAAGGTCTCGATATGCCGGCCGATACTTTTCCACTGCTGTCTGATTTCGCGGTTCATGCGCCGCACGTCACGCTCCTGCCGTCGTTCCTCGGACACGAAACGCACCTTGCCGTGCTGTTCGTCGAACTCATCCTCATAAAGCTTGAACGGGCTGTAAATAAGTTTTTTCTGCCTTCGGTGGATCAGCTGAAACACCAGCGGATAGGTTCCGTCGCATCGCACACGATCTTTGTTCAGTTTCAATTTTACGCTTGTCATATACTCCATTCTTTTTTCAATACGGCCGCAAAAATACCGTAAATGAGGATTCGGCCGCCCGGACAGCGGACAAATCGCGGCAACGACATGCCATTAGTATTCAATAAATTATACAAACACCAAGCCGAAGACGAACAGCGAGCAATCACTCAGGCCGGATATTCGGAATCGGACACCTCTCCGCAGCCATGTCAATCCAGACTCCGGGATATAAACACCTCCGCTTATTCGAAAACATGAAAAGACATGGAGGACACACGGTTAACAACGTGCATCCTCCATGCAAAAAACAGTATTCCATCATAGCCGACGCTTCCGCCGCCGTCGCTGGATTCTTTGCTGTTCCTCGAAAGCCCGCGCATCGGCCAAGTCCAACAGCGTGTCGACAACTCCTGAGATAGGATTTGCCGTGCGGCTTCGTTGTTCGTGTTTCTGTTCCGCGTGCTGTTCTGCGGTATGCAGTGTTTCTTTTCGGGAGGTCGGGAACAGCTCGTTGAAAACACGGGCCGAGAATTCTTTGCCCAGCACCGACCCGTTGGCGACAATGCCATTGGTGTGGTCGATAAACGTTACGCCGTAGATTCTCCCTGCGGGATTGATCCGGAAAACAGTGTCGACACCGTCCGCCTTGAGCAGTTGCCGGAACTCATCCCGTGTATTGTGTGGGCTCATGGCGTCTTTGACCGTATGACGCAAATGGTCGAGCGCTCCCGGTGCTTTCAGTTTTTCATTTGATTTTGCATAATATGTTTGCAGGGCTTTATAACCTACGTCTTTCCCTATTTTACTCGACTTGAAGGGTGTGCCTGTTCCATAACCGTCGTCGGTCAAGGCACCGTAGACAATACCCGCGTAATTTCTGCCTTCGATCGTTCCCGTACGTTCCTCGACCGAGACGTTGAATAGTTCCAGCAACGTGCGGAACTCCCCGTAGGACGAGCAGTTGTAATTGCGCAGGCACGACCGGACGACGGACGAGATCTGTTGTTTGACGTTTCCCGTCCTATAGTTTACTCTCCGAAGATCGGGGGTGTCCCTCTGTTCCTGACCTTTGACCGCCGGATGGAGGTTGTACTTATGTTCTAAATCGCGGGTAATTTCCGCAGAACGACGGGCTTCGAAAACGTGCGGCAGTTTACGGCCTTTCTCATCGACGCGCAACGATACGATGTGAAGATGCTGCCGGTCAATGTCCTTATGCTTGAAGACGATATAAGGCTGGTTGCCGTAACCCATACGTTCCATGTATTCCTGCGCGATGTCCCGGAGCTGATCGTCGGTCAGTCTATCTTCCGGCGAGGGATTCAGCGAGGCGTGGAAGACCGTATTGGTCGTCCGGCGGTTGGCTTCGAGGTACGGGCGGAAACTCTCCATGCAGGCGTCGACATCCATTCGCCCGTGTTTGTCGAACGGTTCCAACATCCTCTGCCAGAAGAGCACCTCGGCTTCATCCTTATCCACTTTTTCCTTGTTATAGCGCAAGGCTCCGCCGGGCGAGGAGCCCGACCTTATATTCGCAACCATTCCTTAGCTTGTTTGGCAAAGCTCAGAATCTCGATACTCAGGGCTTTCATTTCCCTCGTGCGCTGTTCCAATGCGGCGATCTGATGCGGGATTGCAATGTTGGAGAAGTGCGCATTGACAGCCTTTACAATCTGATTATAGTTGTTGGCGAGTTTCTGAGACTGGAAATAAAAATCGTTCAGACGGGCGACGAACTGCGTCTTCGACGGATCGCGTTTGATGATTATGAATTCCTCACTGAAGAGTCGTTTGACGATAAAACGGCTCCGGTTATGCTCCGATCCGGCTTTGCAGAGCAGCTCGTTGAAGCGGATGTTTTGCTCCTCGTTAAGTCGAAACGAGTATTTATAACTCAGCGTTCGGGGCTTCCTGTCGGTCTTGTCAGTCAGTTTTCGGTTAGTATCCATATATAGCTTAAAAAAGGGGCGCGACTTGGGAGCGGCCCCAGCCTCGCAGAGCGAGGACCTTTGTCGGACAAAACACAGTTTGTCGGACAAAGGTACACCTCGCTCCCATCTGGCGATGGGAAAAATACGCGCCGGAGAATTGCTGCCGAAAGTTTCGGAAGCCCTCCTTGACGAGTCCTGAGGCCGGGTCGGTTCTCGATGCAATATTACAACCGTCTGGAGATGAAAAAAAGCCCGCCGAACGGACTGGGGCGGACCAGAGCGGACATTGGAAGCGAGGCATTTCAGTTGATTGTATCTTGCATCATGAAAGGCAGGTTTTCTTATTCCGTTCATTATTCCGATACAAACCGCATGAAACGGAAAACGGTATTTTGAATGGTTTAAAACATAAAACCAAACATACACGCTTTACGACAGTATAGCTGACAATCAATCTCAAAAACGTTGCACCATGGATTCATTGAAAGAAACAGACAAACCCGCACCCAATCCTTCGAAGCATCTCCGTATCGAAGTCGATGAGGAGCTGATGCGACAGATGATCGCCGGACAAGCCCCTTTGGATTCGAAAGTCGTCCGCAGGATTCCCGAACCGAAAGAAGGCGCAGAAGAAACGATTCAGGAGCCTGTGCCAAAATCCGAGATCGACGAATCGTTTCCGTCGGTCGTCCCTACCGCTGTGGCTGCAGGGAAAGATGCATCCGGGTTTCGTCGTAAAAAGCTCACGCTACCGGATTTTGAACGCACGTTCTTCGCACCAGCGGATTGCCGTAACCGCTCGGCGATCTACGTCAGCGCCCCAACCAAGGGCAAAGTGTCGGCAATCCTCCACCTGCTGGGAGACGACTCGACTAGGCTTACGGCGCTGGTCGACAATATGCTACGCTTTGTCATGAGCATTTACAGCGACGAACTGAATTATCTCCACGAGAAGAAGAATAGCAGAAGACCGTTTTGAAAAAGCGGAGGTATTTCGACGGCAGATAGCAGGACGGGAGGGGGCCGTCGAACGGACAGACCGATTGCGGCTGAACATCAGACCCGGATCGTCAGGAGCTACAGAATGTCGCCTTTTCCGACGGTAGCGACCAGCAAAACGCCGGGGATGGAAATATGCAAGGCTCGCCCAGGCGATTCGCATGGCCTTGCGGATTTTCATCTCCGGCATTTAATTCCCTGCCGGCGGAAAGAGATGACGATATTCCGGGATCGAGGGGAGCGTAACTCAAACTGAATCCTATTCTCCCATTTACACAAAATTATGGACACTGCCTATTACTATATCTTGCAAAATCATTATACGACTGACTCTTCCAACTTACCCATAGCTATCTCATTCAATTATTTTCGTTCCACTTCTTACACTGCTCCATAATCGTATTCAAAGCATCTTCCTGCCCAGCAGGCGGATAATTATACTTTTTCAACAATCGTTTGACAATACGCCGCATTCCGGCACGAGCACTCTCCTTCATATTCCAGTCAATCGTCTTGTTTCGCCGAAGCGCATCTGTCAACTCTCGCGTAATAGCGACCAACTGATCGTTGGAATAGAAATCTTTTACAGCCTCAGGCTTGGTCAACGCATCATAAAAGGCAAGTTCTTCGCTGTTCAGATTAAGCGACTTGCCGGCCTTTTCGCCGTGAACGATCTCACGGGCTATTTTCAGCAGTTCTTCGATAACCTCTTCGTTCGTCAGCATCCCTTTCAAATAGCGGCTCATGGCATCGGACAGAATTTCCGAAAACTTCTCGGCTCGTACCGTATTCGTTCGCTGATATAGTTGTACCTGCTCTGCAATCAACCTACGCAATAATTCTACGGCGAAGTTCCGTTCCTTCATCCGGGCAACCTCTTCCAGGAATTTCGAATCGAACAAAGAGAACTCCTCCTTGATATCGGAGAAAAGATTAATTACCCCTTCGCTCTTGATACTCTGCTTGAGCAATTCATTAATACGCCCGTTGATCTCACGGAACGAAATCTTGCCCTTGGCTTCCACGCGCGTCAGTAATGTGCGAACCGCCTCAAAATAGGCAGCTTCGATACGTTGCTCATAATTCAGTAAACTCTGACAAAGCGACAATGCCTGCCGCAGCAGCAGCGCCTCTTTGATATAGAGTTTTTTCGTTTCCATCCGCTCGGGGGACTGCATGAAATCGACACCTCCGCTGATGGCTTTCGCCCGCTCCAAATCAGACTTACCGAAGAAAGCACCATAATCGAATCCATACATCAGATCACGGCAAACGTCCAGTTTCTTCTGAAACTCCGGATAGGCGGTTTTAGCCACATCCGTATCACCATAATTTTTGCGGTCACGGTATGTATAATCGTTCATCGCCGTCTTCAACGCCGAAGCGATACCCACATAATCCACAACCAAACCACCTTGTTTATCCCCGAACACACGATTCACACGAGCAATAGCCTGCATTAGATTGTGTCCGGACATCGGTTTATAGACATACATCGTCGAAAGCGAAGGTACGTCGAAACCCGTAAGCCACATATCAACTACGATGACGATTTTCAACGAGCTGTCGTTGTCTTTGAACCGCTTCTCCAACTCTTTCTTGTGGGAATCATTTCCAATAATCGCCCGCCAGTCTTCCGGATCTTTATTACCGGAAGTCATCACAACAGCCAGCTTGTCACTCCACACCGGGCGCATTTCGAGAATCCGACGGTAAATCTTGATCGCTATCGGCCGCGAATAGGCTACTATCATCGCCTTACCCGTCTGCTCGTATTGCCGGAATTCCTCATAGTGTTTTACGATGTCCTCGCACAATGATGCCACCGTCGCGTCAGCTCCAAGGATCGAGTCGAGCCGCCCCAATTCACGCTTACTTTTCTCAATGACATACTCTTCCGCCTCCTCAGCCATCGCATCATACTCCGCATCAATACGCCGCAAGGACTGCTCGTCGAGTTTCAGATTGATTACACGGCTCTCGTAAAATACCGGCCGTGTCGCACCGTCCTCCACCGACTGCGTCATATCGTACACGTCGATGTAATCTCCAAACACTTCGCGTGTCGACCGATCTTTTTGCGAAATAGGCGTTCCGGTAAACCCGATATAGGTAGCATTCGGCAACGCATTACGCACCAGACGCGCCGCGCCGATTACAACTTTGGCTTGCGTTACCCCGTCAGCATCCGTAACCATTCTGACCCTCTCCTCCAATCCGTATTGACTGCGATGCGCCTCGTCGGCCATAACAACTATATTTCGTCGCGTCGAAAGAGGTTCTTCGCTCTCTTCGAATTTCTGCATCGTCGAGAAAAAGATACCGTTCGCTTCGCGTCCCGCCAATAATTCCCGAAGATGAGCCCGACTTTCGGCCTGCACGGGTGTCTGACGCAAAAAATCCCTGCAACAAGCGAACTGCCGGTACAACTGACCGTCCAAATCGTTACGGTCTGTCAGCACGACGATAGTCGGCGACGACATCGCCTGCTGCAACTGCTTGGCGAAAAAGACCATCGACAATGACTTTCCGCTGCCCTGCGTATGCCAAAACACGCCACCCCGACCATCTGTCTCAGCTGCTTTAACCGTCGAAAGCACAGCCTTGTGTACAGCATAAAACTGATGATAGGCACTTAATATCTTAATATCCTGTTTACCGTCTTTCGAATAACAAACAAAATTCCGCAACAATTCAACAAACCGCGTTTTTTCGAACATTCCCGAGAAAAGCACATCGAAATTCGCGCTATGGGTATCTTCATAACTCCCATCTACCGTTTTCCACTGCATAAAACGGTCTTCACCCGCTGTGATCGTCCCCGCCTTAGTCATCGCCTGATCGCTCATCACACAAAAAGCGTTATAGATAAAGAGTGACGGAATCTCCTGCATATAGTTACGCAATTGTGCATAAGCTTCCGACACGTCTGTATTCTCACGCGAGGGCGATTTGAGCTCGACCACCACCAACGGCAATCCATTGACAAATACGATCATATCCGCACGCCTTACCGAGTGCCCATCGACCGTCCATTGATTAGCGATCGTAAACCGATTATGTAACGGTGAATCGTAATCGACAAGCCGGACATTTGCGGAACATTGCTCGCGGCCATCGAAATAATTGACAGCTACGCCATTTTGCAAGTAATCCGTGAACAATTCATTCTTCTGTACCAACGTTCCGCCCTCATAAGTCCGAATTTTCACCATCGCTTCGGCAATAGCGGCCTGTGGCAGTCCACGATTGATCTGCGGCAACACAGCCTCCAGCACCTCCACGTAAAGCGGTTCTGCATAGTCGCGCATTACATTGGGACCGTACACATAATCATAGCCTAATCGCTCTCGAAACAACTCGAGAATAGCGTTTTCAAAATCATCTTCGGTGAAGTGCATATAATTGTTATTTTTTCACATACAAGTTAACAAGTTGTGATACCATATTACGCGCAGATTGCGTTGCGACATCAGAACTAATAGATTGTAAAGACAGGCTTCGTTTGATTTTACGTCTCAAATCACTAATGGTCGCTTCCTTATTGGCCCAATCTATATATTCGGTTTGCCGTGTAATAATTCGAAGAACATTCTGTTTTATAGCATCATCTGAAATATATTGTGATATGATATCATAAATAGCCTTATCAACTAACTCTTCTCTCACTACGGATTCAGCTATCTCAACACTTTCCTTAGATTCTTCAGCTTTTATTGCATCAAAATCTATCTTTTCAAAAGATGAAGCGCTTCTGACATTAGATTTACACATACTATATTTGATATATGCCATCTGATGCTCCAACTCCGGAAATAAAGCCCCTTGGTTTATATTGTAGAAATTCAATTCTTCTAAAAAGCTTTCCTTGCTTCCGGCCGGTATGATTATCCTTTCGCTCGCAAACTGGCTATTTAAAGAACAACTGCTCTTCTCGATCCGACTGGCGCCGTAATCAGATTTATTGAGTTGAATATTAATGCTACCAGAAAGCAAAAAAGCTCCGCTCTGCCGAATCAAACGTTCATTGTTGAATGTCGATATAACAAAGTAAGCATTTTGCATCACCTTTGCCAGTTCCTCAAAATCCTCGGCTTGTTTTATTTGATTGCGTAGTCCTAATTTCTCGGCCAGTTGATGCAATACAATATCTCCGTTGAAATCCATTTCCGCGATTCTGGCCAACAGATCAATATCATCTGAATTATGCTTATGTCCATAAGCCCGCCTATAATAAACAGCTCCATCGACATCATATTCATTATCAAATGGATGATCGGAATCGACATCAATAGTATCAGATTCTTTATAATTCTTGTCGTAGTTTTCTTTATCTTCACATTTTGCACACGCAAAATACAACGCGACTAAAGGGTTTAGCGTTACATCCAACATTCTGGTTGGCAGTCCATAATGTTGCAATTTTGTCAGTCGTTCAAATGCGCTTCGACCGCCAAATTCAAAAGGAGCACGAGCACAAGCCTCGGATATAATATCGGATTCAATCGTCAGATTATTCTCTCTAAATAAACATGGGCGCACATCCCAATTTTTATTGGATTGGCCCCTGAAAAAGAATCGCTCATTGCTACCTTCATTGGCAGCTTGCAACTGAGAAATATATGCAACATATTCCGACAATGTATTGACGATTACATTGCCATTTGAATCAATATTAAAATCTAATTCCATTAGAAATCCCAGTTTAATACAAATATAGCAAAAATAGAAATTACAATAGTAACTTTGATAAATGATAATTTAG
>OBWJ01001037.1_pt1 | contig 11325 bp, 11 predicted proteins | sample 1495181 | NCBI WGS metagenome assembly OBWJ01 (sample SAMEA2580041, study PRJEB22360) | human gut metagenome
AATAAATATAGGGTATTGTTTTGATACCTATATGAGTATTATTTTGATACTCTTAAGGGTATTATTTTGATACTATTTAATAGTATTAATTTGATACTAAAAAATTAAAACTAGTTATTCTTTGTGTATGTTTTTTATTTTATTATAGCAAATTTTGTTATTCTTTAAATTTTAATGGTATTTTATGAAAAATGTATTATTAAGTATAGAGATGTAAATGAAAATTATAATTGCTGTTATAATAATTGTTGGTGTGATAATTGTTCTACTAAAGATATTAGAAATGAGGATGAATATAAAATTACTTTAGGTGGGTATTGTACTTGTATACTTTGTGGTGAGAGAAAAATAAAAGAGTAGGTTTTCCTACTCTGTAAATTAATATTCTTATGGGCTTTTTAAAAGGTTTATTTTTATACTTTTAAAAATATTTTTAATTTTAGTTTTATAATAATTGTCACAGATTTTATTTTATGGTATTTTATATGTAAAAATTGCTTTATAAGGAGGATTTATGTCAAAAAATTATATGGAAAACATTGTGAAAGACGGCTATAAAGATATATACTATAGCTTTAAACTTGATGATGAAACAGAGTACTGTAAATTAATAAAAGAAATTAGTGAGTTAAAATGCTCTGTTATATATTGTTATATTGACAATAACAATAAGCTAAATGAATTGTATAACTCTAAATTTTATGAATATATAGAAAGTGAAAATATCAAAAATAAAATTTCATTAAAAAAAAGTCTACAAGAATCTTTAAAAGAATTTAATGCAACTTCCGAAATAAGTGCAACACTTGTAGAAACTATGGATATTTCAAACTTAGATACTTCAATAGAAACTAATACCACTCATAATATCCCATATATTACTATAAATAATGAATCTAAAGGTAAAATATCCATAGAAGTTGCAAGTAATACTAATTTAGATTACTTTCTAAATAAAAGTACTGAAAACTTAAAAACTCTTTTATTAGAAAATAACACATATATTAACTTTACTAATGGTAGTTTTAACTATAATTTTTTATTTCAACCATTAAAAATTGTAGTAGCTGGTAAAGAACTATTCATAAATTTACATGCAACATTATATCCTACTGGAAATTTTATTTTACATTATTCTATTCCATTAAGAGATATTTGTTTTTCAAATTTATATCATAGAGATAAAGATATTGATTATACCTGTTTTATACCAGAGTACATAAAATGCTCTAGTGATAAATTTGATTATGTTCAATCTGAAAGTATTAACGAAGCTATTACTACTTATAATAAATATATTTTAAATAATTTAAAATCAAAATTAAAAAACTATTCAAAATATACAGTATATATTTTGAATGATTATTCTAATATGCCAAATGATTTTAAAAACGCATCACCAACACTTTGTAGAGATATTTATTGGTTAGCACATGCTCCATATGGCTATGTAAATGAACAAGAAAAAGAAAAATATTTATCTTTTTATTCGAATAGATACAGTATTAATATGTTTTCTAGCCTTTTTGTTGGCTCAAATGGTGTATCTATTATAGCATTCAATAAACAAAAACATTCTATACCTCAAATAGAAGAAAAGATGGAAGACAATGAATTTAAGTATTTAAGTATGTTAATTTATATAAATTTTAGTATTGAAATGATACTATTAAAACAATCATTTTATACAGAGGTTATGAATTTTCAAATTAATAAAAAAACCTCTTTTAAAGAATTAACTATGAATCAAAAGAAAATTTTAGAGATTAATACTAAAATTTTTTCATTAACACTTTATTCTTATGGTTCAATAAAATCTCTATTAGATCATATTGAGCGCTGTTCATACGACTTTTTACCAAGCAGTTCTATAGAGAGCATTATAAAAAACAATAGCGAAACCATACAAATTAAAGAGGCTGAATCTCGTGAAAAAAGAAATAGCTTAAACTCTTTACTTACAATTTTAATAGCATTGTTCTTCGGACTAGATACTATTGATTCTATAACTAAGCTTATAGATAATTATGTAATCAAGCACTCTGAAACTTACATTACTCATTTTAACAAATATTCTCTAGAAATTTGGTTATTTTTCACTATACTTATTTTTATTTTAATGCATATAAATTTATTTATTGATTTATATACTAATAAAATAAAAAAACTTTTTAAAAATTTAAAAGTACAAACTTGGATAAATATCAAAAAAATTAAAACTAAAATTTACTCTTCATTTAATTAAAGTAACTACTAATCAATTTTACTATTAGTAATTTCTTTTATTTTACATTTAAATTGTTAAGTTTGTTCTTATAATAATCTTAGGAGGTACTACAATGGCATGGGATTACTATTTAAATCTTGAAATAATTTCTCTAGAAATTGCTGAGCAAAATATCAATAAAATGACTGATGATAATTTTTATTCTGATTTACCTGGATTTATAAACCAAGATGAATTTCTTAATAACTTTAAGTATGGATATGTATCAATATTAATGTTGGAAAGTTATATAGAAAGCTCCTTAAACACAATAATTCGCGACGTAATAAAGTGTACTAGTAATAAAAACCTAAAATTAAATATTTATGATAAAATCACTTATATTTATACTAATTTTAAAATCTCAACTACAGATTTATTTAATAGTAAGGAATATATTGATTTCTTATTAGCAAAAAATATTAGAAATGATTTAATTCATTATAAATTTAACTCTCTTGGAATAGGTTCTGCTATTCCAGTAGGAGCCAATAACATTAATGCTATTGGAAAATATGAATTATACAACTATTTTACTAAAACTAATATGACTTATGTAAAGGAAAGTATTAAAAAATTTTTATATCTAATTGCTAATGATTTAAACCTTAGGATTAATACCTCATCTCTTGCTATAGTTTCTGATGGAAAAGATCCATATAACTCTTATATATCAAAATAAATACTAAATAAAAAAAGGCTATGTATCTAGATTAATAAATACTTAGCCTTAATAATTATAAATTCAATAATTTAAAAAACAAATTATTCTGCTCTTCCCCACATTTTATTATCACCTTTTTTATCTCTTATAGCCATATATCTTCTTTCTCCACTAGTACTAATATAACTTATCCAATTATATATCTCTCCTATTACTACAGTATCGTAATTTACATATTCACCTTTAGAGTATGTAGCAACTGCATTAGCTTTTGTAGTTGGATTAGTTCTTACATTAATAGTTCTATCTGGATAGAATCTTCCATTTTCAGAATATCTATATCGCTCATCCGTACTATCATTATTATATGGATAAACTTTATTTCCAGCCATGTCATATACTATACCTTTATTTTTATCAGCCTCCCTTTTTGCATTATCTAAATTTGCATATGCTCCTATCTGTTTTCCATTAATTTTAACTCTATATTTAGCTATTGGTACAGTTTGTGTTACATTTTGTTGTTTATCTTCATTTATAGTACCACCTATAACTCTTAATATGGCTGCTGCTATGGCTGTTGCTATTTTTTCATATTGTTCATCGAACTTTTTATTATCTCCAGCATTACTTATAAATCCACACTCTATAAGAACTGCACTACATTTAGTTTCTCTAAGAACATGGAAATTAGCTTCTTTCACGCCTCTATTATATAAGTTAACTTCATTAGCAATTGCATTAACGATTTCTCTAGCCATAGTTCCTGCTTTTCCTTTTGAACAATTATTGTATGTGTATACTGTTACTCCATTTGCATCAGTATTACTAAAGCTATCCCTGTGGAATGATATAAAGTAATCATACTTACCTTGATTCTCCATATAACTTCTTGCTGCTAATGATAAAGAACAATCTGTAGTTCTAGTATAATCTACTTTATGCCCTGCAGATGAAACTTTTTTCCCTACTGTTAAAGCAATATGAACATCATTTTTTTCTTTTCTATTTCCATTTACTGCTCCTGGATCACTTCCTCCATGACCTAAATCAAATAATAAATTTACCATTTAACATTCCTTCTTTCTTAATATATTTTTATAAATTAAAAGAGAGACTATTGGCCCTCAAAACTATTCTTTGCTTATAAAATTCCTAAACATTTCATATAATCCAGTTGAAGCAAGTCCGCTTATAAGCCCTCCAACAATAACAACTGGAGTAACTGCTCCTGAATTAACAAATATATTAAATGCTACACCTACGACTCCCATAATTAATGGAATATATTTATTATCTATAAAATCTAGTGAATATTTAATAATAAAACCTATACCTAAGCAAAACGCTAAAACTATAACAACTAAAAATTCATTTAAAAAATTTAAATCCATGATTAACACTCTCCTCTTTCTATTAATACTCTATCTAATTTATTTTCCATGGAATTTACTTTGTTATCTACGAGATCTACTTTCTTCACTAAATTTTCTGTTAAGATTCTATTACTTGTACTTAACTCCTCATTTGTTTTAGTAACTCTATCTAATGTTGTTTCTATTCTTGGCCATATCTTTTTATATAGAAACCATATTAATAGAATAGATAGAGCTGCTGGAAATACAAAAGTATTAAATAGCGTTGTCATTTCATTCATTTTACACCTTCCTTTTTTAATGTTTTATATTAAAAAAGAAGCTAGATTTACTCTAACTTCTTGCTTATCTTTTTTAGTTGATTTTACGAACAATATAAATCTAATGTCATATACTACTTTTATTTTTATAATAATCCTCAATAGTCATAGAGTTCTTTTCTGTAGATTTACTATCACTAAAACATTTAGGACATTTATTATATTTATTAGTATTAATTGATAACGTATCATTACTTTGATTAAACTCATAACCACAATTAATACATTTTCTTTTAGTAAAGTTGTACCATGACATATATTATACCTCCTATTTTAAATCAATTATTGTTTAAAGTGTTTTCATCCAAGCTTCTATTTTAGGTACATAAAATAGTTCATATCCTTCTGCATTTGGATGTGTTCCATCTCCTTTTGTAGTATACTTTTGTTTTATTTCTTGTATATTCACATTTAAACCACTACAATTAAATAAATCTAAATATGGTATGCTCCACTTATTACAAATTTCTATTATTTTCTCTCTATATAATTCAAACTTTCCTGGTGTTGAGTTTCCATACGGATAATAAGTATTAGTTATCTTATGAACTATGATAAATCCAATCTTTTTACCTTGCCACTTTAATACTGCCTGTTTTAACATGCTTTCAAATGCACCACAAAAAGTAGTATCATCTAGTGCAGATGTATAATTAGGTGTAATTTCTCCTAAAGGAACCTTATTCCAAAAGTCATTTATTCCACCCTCTAATATTATGTAATCTGCATCATCTCTCATTTTTGATATTGTCCTACTTATCCAATGTCTAGCCTTAGGTTTAGTTAAATTTGGATAATTTTCTGGTAACTGATAAGTTTCAGCAGTTATAGTTCCTCCTCCAACTGCTACATTTTGATATGTCATATTATTTTTATTTGCTATTATAACTCCATATCCACCACCATTAACTGTTCCCGCACATATACTATCACCATTTAATGCAATAATCTTTCCCCATAAGGGATTTATTGAATAGTTTTTTTCTGTTTCATCTATTAAATTATATAATTCTTTTATTTCTTCTTCATGTTTTCCCATAACATTAAACATTGATGTTATTGTATGTGGTTGAGGGTTTTCTCCATGAACTACTGTCAATTGATTTATATAACATTCAACCGCATTTGTTTTAAGTTCAAAACAAGCATGAATTTTACCCCAATTATTATAATCTTGAGTTACTGCAATTTCGTATATACCATCTTTTTTAATGACATAACCTTTCTGTACTGTAGTTGCTCCTGTAGTTGCTCCTGTTTGGTATCCTAATGAAGTTGCATAAATTGTTACTGGATATGACATACCTTCTCTTAGAACTACTTTTACTTTCATTGATGTTGTTAATTTACCCGAGAACGGCTCGTCAAATTTTATTCCTTTGTATGGTATTGCGGTTGCTCCATCATCACTCCATACTCTCAAAGTCTTAAATCCATCAATTTCAATTTCTGAATACTCTGTTTTATCTGCTTTTATATTCCAACCAACAGGGTTACCATGTTCTAGATTTAAGTTATTAGGATTAAACTGAACTTCATTTATAACTTTATTAAGTTTAGATTCAATGTGAGTTGTCCCATCATAATTTGAAAAATATTTATTTTCTATTTTAGATTCAATTAATACTGGTTTTCCAAACCATACAGTTCCATAATTACTAAGTCCAAATGCAATTCTATATTCACTTGCTACTGTATAATCTGTTGTGAATGTAGCACTTATTATATTTCTGCCAACATTTAAATAATGTTCTGAAGGTAAACTATCAACATATACATTGTCCTTATATCTATACCATTGTATTCGCACTCTACTTGCTTTTTCACAATATACCTCTGCTAATACTACATATTGGGTTTTGTCCTTTAAATCCTTTTTACTTTGGTAAAAATGATTATTTTGAACATTACCCTCATCTTTAACAACTCGAATTGTATTGAAACCATCAATTTTTATAACTTCATCATAAAATGAAGCATTTTTATTAAGTTGCCATCCTCCTACTTCTTGTTTAAGTAATGAATTATTAAACAAATTGTAGGGATTTAGACTTGTTAATGCTGATTTATCCGAAACTTTCTCAAATGTTACACTTTCATTTGCTAATTTTTCAGTTGTTACTCCACCATCTGCTGGAACTGCATTTACTGGTGTATTCCCTACCATCTGTTGTAGAAATTCATCTGTAAAATATGTTTGGTCGAACTTACCTTTATTTTTATCTATTTGAGAAACTTTTATTTTATCATCAATATTCATTTTAGTATCCAATTGCGAATCAAATTCATCTAATCTATCACCTACTGTAGCATGTCCTTTTCTAGCTGTAGCAACTTCTGCATTTGAATTTCCAGCATTAATTATTAGATCATTAAACTTTGTATTCAATTTTTCTTGCTTTGATGTAGTATCAATAACTTCATCATTTATAGCCTCAATAGTATCAGCCATTCTATCTCTAACTTCTTTACCAGTCCATGCTGCCCTTAGTTTTTTTATTGCTTCATCTACTGTTTTTCTAACCAATAATCTCTCCTCCTTCTAACACTTTAACTCTTGAATCTAAAGAAATAATATCCTCATTTATCTTTGTTATAGATGTATTTATAGTGTCTAGAGTGTCATTAATACTAATTAAGTTATCATTAATATTAATTACTGTTTCACTTAAAAGATGTATGCTTTCAACCATTTTATTTATAGTTTCATTTGTGCTATTACCCAAATTAGATACCTCCGAACTTACTTGTTCTAATGATTTAGAAGTTGTATTTATAGCTTTGCTAGCTTCAGAAATTCTGAAAGCTTGTACATTCACTTTTTCTTCTATTTCAGTTGCTTTATTAGCTTGTTTTTTTATATTTATTTGATACTGTTTTATATCTTCTTCTTTGTCACCTAATGTAATGCTAGATTTTTGAGGATTTTCGATTACTATAGTTTTTTCTATTATTCTAACTAAATAATCAATATCAAAAATTTCTACTATTAAATTGTGATAATTACCTACTCTAAATGTATCAATATCTAATCCAATTGTTGCAAGATCTAAGGCTGTCAATTTATTAGATATATTAATTTTTTGTGAGTTTAAATATTCTTTTCCTTTTCTTAGTAATATTTCTGGAGTATTAACATCATCAAATTTTATAATACCTTCAATTACTCCAAACATTTCAATAGCTTCTAAATCTTCTATATAATCTAATCCATAATTTACAGATTTAATTGTTAATCTTTCTTCAGTATCAATTTCATTTCCTTCTTCATCTATTGTTTTTAATTTAGTTCCTAAAACTTTAATTCTAGTATAGAAATTAGTAGGATCTTTTTCTCTAGATATAGATTGTATATTCTTACCTAACCTTATATCAGTTTCAGAAGTAGTTCCAATTTCTTTTAAATAATCAAGATATTTAGTTTCATCTTCATATCTAACTTGTAATTCTCCACCTAAATTATTTAATAAATCATCATTTATATTTTTCCATGAAGTGTCATAAGATAAATACCTGAAAATGCTATCATTATTATCTTCAACAGTTACTTCACCTAATGTAAATTTTTTTGAATCATCTACAATAGAATTATGTTTATCTAAAATAACTTTTAAATACTTTTGTGGCGATATATTATGATATTCTCCATAATCTTGATTGCTATCATGTAAATATGCTAATTCACTTTCACATAAAAATGATTTACTTACTAATCCTGAAGCATCTAAATTTTCAGTTGGAGTTAATACTCTTCCAATAAACTCATAATTATTAGTTAATGTATTAAATACTTTAACTATTGTTTTCATAGGAAATATTAAATTATATCCAATGTTATTAGGCAAAATAGTAAAAGAAAAACTGTCAATAGAGTTTATACCCTGCTTGACAGTTCCAGATATTCTTTGAGCATATTTATCTGTACTTACTTCATTTATTATAGTTTCTATATTATTATTTTCTATAGTTACTCTATACATTATAATAGCTCCTTCCTAAATTTAAATTCTATATTACCATTACCAGTTACTTTTATAGAATTTGAGCCTTTATTTAGATAAATTCTATTATCCTTATTAACACCTGATTTTAATTTATAAATTGAATTATTTATTGTTAAATCCATTTCTGAATCACAAATAATACTAGGAACTATTCTATTAACTCCATTGTTATATAACTCTATAGATTTACTACCATTAATATTAAAAATAGTTTCCTGAAGTACATCTAATTCAAATATAAGGTCGTCCCAGGCAATATCACCTTCATCAATATCTCTAATTTTAAATGGATAAGCTTCAAATTTTACAGTTAATTGACCATCATGTAAATTTTCTTTCCATGAAGATTCAAGGGCTTCAGCTAAAAAATAAACTCCTGGAATAGTATCATCATAGAGTTTTTCTTTTCCACCATCCATTAACCAAGTTAAAATATTTGTTTTCTTAACATTCATATCATTTTTATTTTTACCTATAATATTAAATGTATAAGATAATGATCTTTCATCATATGTTTGTTCTCCATATAGTAATGAAAAATCATATGTAACATTAGAGAAAGGGATTTTCTCTGTAATTTTATTCTTTTTAGGAATACCAATATCTCTTTTAGCAATAGTTATATTGAAATCTTTAAAGCTATGTTTATTCCCTTTTATAATACCATTCATTACAATACTAATCCCCTTTCTGCTAGATTAAATCTTTTTCCATTTACTATATCAGCTGCACTAGCAATAGTTTCAGCTATAACTTTGTCATTAAGTATACTTTGAAATATAAATGTTCCTCCATTAGCTACTGATAATAGGCTTTCAGTTTCCTTAGCTGTATTTACTTTTGACCCTGTTGGAAGATTAACAAGTTCAGGACCCTTTTCACCAACAATAGCTAAATTCCCATAAGCACTGCCTGAAAAATAATCTGTACCTTTTGCTAACATAGGTATATTAGGAATATTAACTCCCTTACCTCCTATTCCAGGAACCCAATCTGGTACTGATAATTTATTTAATCCTCCTATGAATTTATTAACTAAACCTATAACAGAATTAAGTGGTGCCTTTACTGCTGATACTATTCCACCAAATATTCCTTTAACTATATTAACTATACCTTCCCATGCTCTACTCCAATTACCACTAAATACACCTTGTACAAAATCTATAATTCCATTAAGAATAGGTTTTAAAGAATTATTCCATAAATCCTTAATTCCATTAAAAACTTGACCGACTACAGGCAATATACCATTTTCAAATACAAACTTAAAAGCTGGTAATAAGAATGTTTTTATAAATTCTCCTATGGCCTTTATAGTTGGTTGTAATGCACCTTCCCAAAAGTTTTTCATAGTAGAAACAAAGTCACTAAATATTCCACTCATGCCACTAAAATTCTCTTGGAAATATTCCCTTGTAGTTTGTAATATATCAACTATAAATTCAAATACAGGCTTCAATATGCTTTCCCAAACAGTTTTTATAGTTCCTGTCATTATATCGAAATAAGTACTTATAGCATTAAATATAATATCACTATTAGCCATTAAATCCATAAATACCTCTTTGCATATATCAAAAATAGGTGCGCCTATAGTATTCCATATATCTAAAGCAATATCCCATAGAGTTTTCCAATATTCAACAACGCTATTAATCATATTAAGAACTGTATCTGGCAAATCAATCCCAAATACTTCTTTGAACACATACCAAATATTATCTACTATGTCTTCTCCCTCGGCCATTCCTTCTCTAAATGAATTTATTCCTTCAGCTATTTTAACTACAAATAAATTAAGATTAGAAACAAAGTCAGCAAACATTTCAGAAGCTTTTTTTGCTATAGGTAAGAAGAATCCCCCTATGGTTTCAGTTATATTCCCAAACTGCTCTTTAGCTTCATTTATATAAAAACCCATGGATCTATTTCCTTCATTCCAATAATCAACGGCATTTCCTGAAGCTTCTAATGCAGCTTGATATATTACTTGTGCTTTTGTTGCATTATCTAATTTGTCATAAGTTCCACTTAATCCTAAAGTTAACATGGCTTGTTCTTTAGCTGCATCATTTATTTTAATACCATACTTTTCTAACCCCTTAGTGCTTCCTGTCATAGCTGATTGAATATCATTTATAGCAGTTGCTGCATCTATTCCATTCCAATTGGCTAATTGTACTCCCAATTCAGTAGCTCCTTTGGCTAAATCTATACTAGATTCTTTAGCCATTCCCATACCTTGAGTTATATCTGCAATATCATTCATAAATCCTTGTATAGTTCCACTACCTAATCCAAAAGTCCTTTCATTAGATAATGCCCAGTCTTCTACAATACTTGCACTTTCACCAAATATAACATTTGTCTTTTTCATAGTTTGCTCTAATGCTTCTGCTGCATTAATGCAAGTCTTTCCAAAGTCTATAATTGCCTTTGCTGTAAATACTGCTCCTATAACTCCAGCTGCCTTTTTTGCTAAATCTCCTAATTTATCAAATTTGCTACCTGTTTCTTCAGCAGTTTTTCCAGTATCAGAAATACTTTTTTTCGCCTTATCATTATCAACCATTATTGAACCGACTAGCTTAAATATTTCAATTGCCATTATCCTTCACCTCCTTTAGAGTAAGATTGATAGGGTTAATCATATTTCTTAACCCTTATATATCAAGGCCTTTATGGCCAAGAT
>OBWJ01001044.1_pt1 | contig 11199 bp, 8 predicted proteins | sample 1495181 | NCBI WGS metagenome assembly OBWJ01 (sample SAMEA2580041, study PRJEB22360) | human gut metagenome
CGTGATCGGCTGGATCGCCGCCACGACCCGCAAGCCCGTCTCGATCCTCGAGCTCGCCGCCTTCTGCCTTGCCGCCACGGGCGTCGTACTCATCATCACAAAGGGCGACCTGAGCGTCGTCAACTTCTCATATTCGGGCGTCCTCTGGGGGCTTGCCTCCGCCGCCTGCGGCGCCTTCTGCACGCTGCAGCCGGGCAATGCCGTCAAGAAACTCGGCGTCAACGCCGTCGTGGGCTTCGGCATGCTCTTTGCGGGCATCGGCGCGCTCTTCGTCTATCCGCCCACGGAAATCGACGCTGTCTGGACTTGGGAGACCCTCGCGGGCTACCTCTACATCATCGTCGTGGGCACCGCGCTCGCCTTCGTCTGCTATCTGAAGAGCCTCGACTACGTCCCGCCCGCCGTCACCACCATCCTCGGCGCCTCCGAGCCCCTCACGGCCGTGATTCTCTCCGTCGTGCTGCTCGGCACCTCCTTCACGCCCGTCGAGAGCCTCGGCGCAGTCCTCATCTTCGCCACCGTCTTCATCCTCGCCATGAGGGAGGGGAGGCGCAGGGCCTGATCCCGATCCTGTCTTCAACACCGCTCATTTGCTCCCGCTCAAGCGAAGCCCGGCGACTGAGACAGAACCGACAGAAGCAAAAAATGGCGGGACTTCCGTTATGGAAATCCCGCCATTATCAAGTGAGGCAGGCCGGGCATTCATCCCGCCCTCATGACAAGAAAGGCGGAAAGAGGCCGGCAAGCCCGGTGATCAGTCCTTGGCCTTGCGGTTGCGGAAGTACACGGCCTCCTGGATGTCGGTCGTGCGCTTCGTGAAGCAGTCGTCGAGAAGCGTTTCGCAGAGCTCTTCGCCTTCGGCGAGAACACGGAGATTGAAGTCGTTGAGGAGCTTCGCGGCGGCCTTTTCGTCTTCGGCATGAAGCTTGACGAACTCGGCTTCGAAGGCGGCCATGCGCGGGGCGAGGTCGGCCTCGAACTTGGCGAAGGCGGTCTTGACCATCGGGGCGAGGCCGGCGTAGTCGGTCATGACGAGCGTCTGAAGCCTGCGGAACTTCCAGTAGACGGAACGGCGGTCGCAGTGGTCCGTGCCGCAACCGTAGTGTTGGGGAACGGCCTCGAGGCCCTGGTAGAATGGCAGGTAGACGGAGAGGTCGGCCATGCCGAAGGCGAGGTGGATCAGGCAGCCGATGGCCTGCGGGAGCCACGGACGGACCTGCATGATGTGGGACTCGTACGTGCGGAACACGCTGATCGGGCGCCAGGGCTCGTCGCCGCGCAGACCGAACTGGTACGGGTCATGATCGGACATGTCGTAGTGATTGCGCATCAGGGCCTTGAGATCGTCGACCGTGATGGGCTTTTCGGGCGTGAGATAGACCTCGAAATTGCGGCCGTCGTCGACGGGCTGCTCGACGGACGGATTGAGGTGCTTCTGCATGATCCAGACGCGCGGGTCGTTGTAGACGCGGTCACGCTCGTCGTTGCGGGTGTAGGCGGCGGCGAAGTCGAAGGGACCTTCCTCGGGGTTCCAGAAGCCGTGCTCCTTCGCCCAGCTCATGACCGTGGGCGAGCCCATCATGTCCTCGCGTTCCGGATCGTATTCGCGCAGGCGGCCCTGGTTGCCCGTGGCCATGTACTTGTCGGCCGGGGTGCGGTGGGCGATCCACTGGTGGCCCGTGCCGGTCTCGAGGTACCAGACCTCCTTGCTGTCGACGAAGCCGACGCCGAAGCCTTCACCGCAGCCGGCCTCCTCGATGATGCGGCCCAGAAGCGCGCACGCTTCGCGGGCGGTCGTGCAGCGGGAGAGCAGAACGTCGGGAATGTCGTCCTCGGTGATGCCGGAGGCCTTGTTGTACGGGTCGATCGCGAGCGCGTCGTCGCGGGCGAAGATGGACTCGGTGCCGGTGAGGCCCACGCCCGCTTCGTTGAAGCCCACGGCGCCGTGGAGCTGGGTCTGCCAGTTCGGCACGGTCGTGAAGCGCATGCTGCGGGCGGGCTGCGGCCATTCGAAGGCGGTGGCGCCCTTGTGGTCCTGCGTGCGGTACATCGAGCCTTCGGGCCATTCGCGCGCTTCGTGAATCACGAAGTGCTGGGCCTTGAGGGCGCTGCTGTCAGCGCTGCGGGCAAGAAGGAAGGAGCCGTCGGCCGTGGCCTTTTCTCCGACAATGACGGAAGTGCACATCTTGGATGTCCTCAGAAAATGCGCCGGCCCGAAAGGGAGAAAGACCGGCATTCAGGGCGCATATTTTAGGCGGCACCCTCTGAAACCGCCATCGGCGTTTACCTGAGGTTTCCAAGGGAAAACCATCTGAAACGCCCGTCCGGACGGCAATCCGGAAGACAGGCCCCATAGGGCAGATGACGACAAGGGACGAAGGAGGTGAACCCGAAAAAAGGGCCCGCCCCGCTTCCCCTCTGTATATACAAAGGGAAGGCGAAGAACGAGCCCTTTTGGGAGAAACCGCGTCCCCCGGGAAGAGGAACACGGGCTCTCATCAGAAGCGGTGGACGATGCCGGTCGTGAACTCGTAGCCGTTGGGCTTGGCTTCGGTCGTGCCGTTCTCGACCTTCTCCTGAGACCAGCCGGTCATGGCGTAGACGGCGGTGCGCTTGGAGAGGGCGTAGTCGTAGCCGAGGGCGGCGATCACGCGCTTGAAGTCGACGTTGTCCTTGTTGTCCATGTCGCGGTAGGCGACCTGGGCCTTGGCGACGCCGCCCATGGCGGGCACGTTCACGCCGAGGCTCACGCCGTAGCCGTCGACGAAGCCGTAGTCGCCAGCAACCGCATTGATGCCGTCGAATCCGACACCGGCACGCGGCCTGGCCTTGAGTTCCTGGTCGCCGAAGAACTGCGTGAAGGCGAGGACCTTGACGCCGCCGTCGAACGTGTAGTTGCCGCCGAAGGTGACGGTCCAGCCGTCATCCTGGCTGGCGGCGGTGTCGGTGCGGTACGTGCCGTACATCGTGGTGTCGGCGACGAGCACGGCCTCAAGAGCCCCGGCCTTGTAGCGTGCGGCGAGAGAGGCGTAGCGGTCGGATTCGCCGCCGTGGCCTTCGACGCCGCCCTTGGAGGAGTCGTTCTTGAAGGAGTACATGGCGTAGCCTGTGAAGCCCGCAACGGTCGGGGTCACGTAGCTGAGCGCATTGTCGACGCGCGTCCAGGAGGAGGCGGTCACGTGGCCGGAGCCGAAGGCCTTCGTGTAGTTCGCAAAGAGCGGGTCGATGGCGCGGAAGAGACCGTCGGCGCCGAGCGTGCTGCCGAAGACGGGCATCAGGCCGGCGGAGAGCTTGCCGAACGGACCGACGAGGTCGACGTGGGCTTCGCGACCGAAGAGCTTGCCGCCCTGGTCGAGACTGCCGTCGTCGGACTTGATGCCGGACTCGAGCACGAAGGCCACCTTGTAACCGTTGCCGAGGTCTTCAGAACCCTTGAGACCGAAGCGGGAGCCAAATTCCTTTGCGTTCTCCATCGAGAAGGAGTTCACACGGTCGTGGCCGGCAATGTCGGCGTCGCTCGACACGAAGGAGAGGCTGGTGTCGATGAGGCCGTAGACCTGGACGTCAGCGGCCTGGGCGCCCATGGCCGCAGCGGCCACGGAAAGGGCGAGAAGAGACTTCTTCATCATGATGTTCATTTCCTAATGGGTTGAAAAGCGGAATGCGCTTTGAGTCAGGAGGGCGCTTCGCCTCTCCTGCGGGCAGGACGGAATAATACAGTATCAACGAGTACTTTTGTTGCTGTCTTTAATCACCGCCTGACCTCCGGCATTCCTTCCGCCGTTTTCGGGCGGGAACGGGCGCCGCGTCCGACCGGACGAAGCGCCCGCCGATACCTGCACGCGGGAGGTCTCAGGCTTCCCGCTCGCAGGGCGCATCTTCAGGCGTTGACCGGGATCAGGCCTTCTTGAAGGCATCGCGGGCTGCGATGCGGCCGAAGATCATGCAGTCGGCAACGGCGACGGTGCCGAGACGAACCATGCCGTGGACGCCGCCCGTGGCTTCGCCGGCGGCATAGAGGCCCTTGATCGGGGTGCCGCGCACGGACATGACCTGGGCATGCTCGTTGATCTCAAGGCCGCCCATGCAGTGGTGGACGCGCGGCCAGAGGCGAACGCCGTAGAAGGGACCCTTGTCGTTGACGCTGGCGCCCTTGAAGAACATGCAGTCGAACTCGGGGTCCTTCATGGCCTTCATGTAGCCGTTGAAGGTCTCATTGGTCTTCTCGAGCGTCGCGTAGTCGATGCCGTAGCCGGCAGCGAGGTCCTTGAGCGTGTCGAACTTCTTGACGACGCCGGTCTTGAGGGCGTGCTCCCAGAGCTTGTCGGTCATGTTGTGGCCGACGATGGCGTTCATGACGTTGGCTTCGCAGGTGTAGATGACGCAGGGGTGGCCGATGGCGACGATGGCGTCGGCGCGGACCTTGCGGTTGCCCGTTTCCTTGATGAAGCGCTTGCCGGTGGCCGGGTCGACCATGGGCCCGAGGCCGACGCAGGACTCGACGAAGAGCGGAGCCACGCCAAAGCCCTTTTCATCGGGCGAGGTCCACGGACCGAGCTGGATCCAGTCCATCTGGACGGTGTTGGCGCCGATTTCCTGGGCCTGCATGATCATTTCGCCCGTGGCGCCCGGATGGTTCGTGGAGGTGAACTTGTCCGTGAGGCGCGGGTCCTGGCTCATGCGGTACTTGACGTTCTGCGCGAAGCCGCCGGCTGCGATCAGGACGCCCTTCGTGGCGCGCACGTAGAGGACCTTGCCGGAATTCTCGCGGCCGAAGCGATAGCCCTGGCGGGCCTTGACGCCGATGACTTCCTTCTTGTCGTTGACGATGATTTCGTCGACGATGAAGCGAAGGCGCGGCTCAATGCCGAATTCCTTGAGCTTGGCGAGCATCGGAAGAATGAAGCCGGAGCCGGAGTTGTTCGTCACGGCGTGCGAACGCTTGACGGAGTGGCCGCCGTGGTAGGTTACGGCCTTGAACTGGACGCCGATGTCGTCGCGCAGCCACTTGAAGTTGGCGACGGATTCATCGGCGATGCGGCGGGCGAGGGCGGGATGGCAGAGGCCGCCGCCCGCCTTCATGATGTCCGCAAAAAGAAGGTCGGCGGAGTCCTTGATGCCTTCCTTTTCCTGCATGTCGGTGCCGGCGGCCGCGACGGCGCCGCCGTTGATGATGGAGTTGCCGCCCGGCGTGCTCATCTTGTCGACGAGCATGATCTCCTCCTTCTTCGCGCCGAGGTAGTGCGCCTCGAGGGCGGCGGCGCAGCCGGCAAAGCCGGTGCCGACGATGAGAAGACCCGTAGTTTCGTCCCACTTCTGCGGCGCTTCGGTCGAGAAGGCGGGAGCGGAGACGGCGGCGGCAGCGGAGGCTGCGCCGAAGAGGGCGCCGGTCTTGAGGAACTGGCGGCGGGACTGGTTGGTCATGCTGATACTCCTTTTCATGAGTGATGATCGCGGGACGGACCTCCGTGTGCGGCGGAGGCTCCCGCCGTCCTGCGGCTGGTCGGCCGTCAGGACGCGGTGAAAATCATCGGGCGTTCGAGGGACGGTCCCGTCAATCCGGGCCCGAAGCGATGCCTGTCAATGCCTTTCAGCGCCTCAGGGCACCTTGAAGCCGAACTGGTGGCACTGGTCGCAGAAGTTCTCCGTTTCGCCGTGCATGTAGTGGCAGTTCGTGCAGTCAAGCTGGTCCTGATAATGCGGGGAGACGTGCGGATTCGTCGGCTTGACGTCCTTCGTCTTCTCAACGAGGTCCTTCGTGTTGTGGCACTGCGTGCACGTCTTGATGTCGGGCGTGGCGGGATTGGCCTTGTCGGGGCCGTGGCAGGTCTCGCAGGTGAGACCCATCGCCGCATGACGGTCGGCACCGAACTTTCCGTCGGCGGCAGAGGCGGTGCCCGCAGCCATGAGGGCGGTCATCATCAGGGCGGCAAGCGTCTTGAAATTTGTCATTAAAATCTCCTGTAGGGGCGAATGGTTCATGGGGGCCGAGCGCCCTGTTCGAGTGAATCCTAGTCCATTAAGCCTGCCTTAAGACGCGCCGACTGTGCCAACTTAGGGTAAGCCTCCATCGAAAGTCCCCACTAGTTGGGTGTTCTCCATCAGGGTTCCTCCGAATAAAGAACCAGAACAACCGCCGTTCGTGTTGCTTTTCCGCCACACGCCGTTTCGAGAGGAGATGCGCTTCGCAGGGCTTGCGAAGCGAGACCGTCATGCCGCATCCGAAGCCTGCCGAAGGAAACGTCGCGCTCATCAGGCCTCCTGAAGGAGCCGTCGCCGCCGCTGCGCCCGCGTCCGAAGCAGACGACCGCTGGGTCTGGTTTGAGGACGAGCACGGCGAGCGCTTTCGCGTCCCGCGCTCCTGGGTTCAGGGCACGCCTGCGGACGCGAGCAATGCAGGCGGATCGGCCGAAGAGGCGGACCCGGACGAGGCGGGCGGAATCCACATCAAGAATCCGACGCTCTCGCGCATGTTCGAAGGCGTGCGGCTCACCTCCGGTCAGGCCTCGCTCGTTCCGAAGCTTCAGGCGTTTCTTGACGACGACGAAGCGCGGATCTTCATACTTCGCGGCTATGCGGGCACGGGGAAGACCTTCCTGATGAAGGGCGTCGTCGACTATCTTTCGGCCGTCAACCGCTCCGTGCACCTCATGGCGCCCACGGGCCGCGCGGCCAAGGTGCTCTCGACGAGAACGTCCCGCAGCGCCTCGACAATCCACGCACACCTCTACTCGCCCCGCGACCGGGACGATCCAGACGACGAGGACTTCACGCTCGTGAGCGACCTCACGTCAAACACGGACGAACTCGACGCGGTCTACGTCGTCGACGAGGCCTCGATGGTCTCCGACCGCGAGACGCAGAATCCGCTCCTGCAGTTCGGCTCGGGCCGCCTTCTCGCCGACCTCCTGCACTTTCTCGAGGACGCCCCCTGCGCGCACCGCAGGCACATCCTGTTCGTGGGCGACGCCGCGCAGCTCCCGCCCGTCGGCATGACCGTCTCGCCCGCGCTCTCTCCCGTGCACCTCGAGGAGGAATTCGGCCTGAAGCCCTCGGAGCACACGCTCACCGACATCGTCCGCCAGAAGCAGGACTCGGGAATTCTCGCGCTCGCGACTGCGCTCCGAACGGGACTCAAAAACAAGACGTACGCTCTTCCAAGGCTTCCTGCGGACGTTCCCGACGTAGAGCGGATCGATGCGCGCGACATGGCGCGCCTCTGCTGGGAGGTCATGGGACGGCGCATCACACGCGACGCCGTCATGATCGCGCAGACGAACGTGCGCGCCCAGCAGCTCAACCGCGCCTTCAGGCGGCTGCAGTTTCCGGGCGTCGAGGAGCTCGCCGCGGGAGACAAGCTCATGGTAATCCTCAACACGCACATGCACGGCGAATTCATCTGCAACGGCGACTTCTGCCAGGTGCTCCGCACGGGAGCGCGCACCAGGCGCAGCGTCTCCTTCCGCGTGAAGACCGGCCCCGCAGGGAAGGGCAGGCGCCTCGTGAACCTCGACCTTGAGTTCCAGAGCGTCACGCTCAGGCTTCGCGGCAATACGGGCGAGTGCTTCGAGGTCTCCTGCATGATCCTTCTCAACCAGCTCGAGCCCGACGACCTGCCCGACATGACGCTTCTCCTTCGCGCCCTCATGGCCGACTTCAAGAACCGCTTCCCGAGGCTCAGGCGCGGCACGAAGGACTGGCAGGACGCGCTCGCCGAAGACCCGTTCGTCAACGCGCTTCACGTCCGCTACGGCTACGCCGTCACCTGCCACAAGTCCCAAGGCGGCGAATGGCCGCACGTCTTCGTCGACTGCGCATGGACGGGACCGAGATCCTCGGCCGACTACTTCCGCTGGCTCTACACCGCAGTGACGCGCGCCAGACAGAAGCTCCATCTCGCCCGCTATCCGAAGCACGCCTACGACGACCCGAACGAAGTCCTTCCCGTGCCCGACGACGCCTGGCCCCGGCAATGGCAGGCCGAGCTTCCCGCAAGACATCCCGGCGAAGACCTCGAGACGTTCGCGCTCGAGCTTCCCAAAGACGACGGCGAAGTCTTCTGACGCCCACGGAAAAACAGGCGGCCGCATTTCTGCATCTTGTAGACGCCGCCCCGCTGAAGGACGAGCTTCTTCTTCGAGACCATCACGACGTTCCAGACCTCCTCGAACGGGAAGATCCCGCCGTTGCCGATGCTCCTGCCCCTCAGGGTGAGCTTTCGGTCTGCAACCTGCCAACTCTCATACTCGAGCGTCGCCATGTTGACGGACTCGGCCGAGCCGTCCTCGTCGAGGATGAAGCCCTGCTGCCTGCCGAACTGGGCGGGCACGGGCTCGAGCCACGTGTTGACGAAGAGAGGCATCATCTGCCTGTCGATTCCCTCGCTCACGGTCTTCTTCTCGATCGTGGCGGCCTACTCGGGCGTCGCGGGACTGCCTAGCACAAGAGCGGCTGCGGGCAGGGCAAGAAGCATCGTTCTTCTCAGCATGGCTTTCCTCCTGTTGTCACGGGCATGCGGTCGCCCCCTGCGGCACGCTGCGCCGCATGAGGAGCCTCATGCCTTCATCCTACCGCGCCTTGACGGTCCGCGTCCCGCAAAGCCACACGGCGAAACATTTGCAATGCCTCAGGCTTCCATTTTTGGAATCACCCTCTCGCCGAGCCCATCTCCCTGAAAACAAATCGGGCCCACGGTCAGAAGGCCTGCGGACCCGAAAGGCAGATGAAAATGTCGAAGGCTAGAGCTTGTCAGCCTGCCAGGTGTTGCAGACATTGGGATTGCCGCTCTTGAAGCCCTTCTTGAACCAGTTGAGGCGCTGGAGCGACGTCCCGTGCGTGAAGCTGTCGGGCACGACGCGGCCCGTGGCCTCCTTCTGCAGGCGGTCGTCGCCGATGGCCGTGGCGGTCTTGAGCGCCTCCTCAAGGTCGCCCGCCTCGAGAATCCCGCGCTTTTCCATAAAGTGCCCCCAGACGCCCGCGAAGCAGTCGGCCTGAAGCTCCATCTTGACCTGGAGCGCATTTGCTTCCTTCTTCGTCACGCGCTGCTGGAGCGTCTGAACCTGCTCGGAAATGCCGAGCACGGTCTGCACATGGTGCCCGACTTCGTGGGCGAGGACGTATCCGAGCGCAAAGTCGCCGCCTCCGCCGAGCTTCTTCTGCATGTCGTCATAGAAGCTCAAGTCAAGGTAGACCTTCCTGTCGGCCGGACAATAGAAGGGGCCCATCGCCGACCGGCCATAGCCGCAGGCGGTCGAGGTGCTGCCCGTGTAGAGCACGAGCTTCGGGTGCGGATACCTTTCGCCCGTGGCGCGGAAGATCTCGGTCCAGACGTCCTCCGTCGTCTTGAGCGCAACGCGGGAGAACTTCGCGAGCTCCTCCTCGGCGGCCGTGCCCTTGTAGGGCGCCGAAGCCGTCGTCTGCGTCTCGACGGGGAAGGGCTCTCCCGTCAGCAAAGGCGTGAGGTCGATCCCGTAGTAGCCAGCCACGAGCACCACGATCACGACGGCCAGCCCCGTCTTCCCGCGAAGCGGAATGCCGCCGCGGGTGCGAAGGCCTCCCGAGCGGCCCATCCCCCGGCGGTCCTCGACCGACGAGCTTTCCTCAAGATCCTGCCAACGCATGAAAAAGACCTCCCTGAAGCATCAAACGCATTCCGAATTGTAGCCCGCATCGCGAAGGCCTTCCGACGAGGATCCTCGCGACGAACCGCACCGTCCGCGGAGCGCCTCCGGACAGCTTTCGGCAAAAAACACCTCTTGTGTCGCTTTTGGGCAACACCTTTAATCCTGAGAGCAATTTTCCATTGCATTCAGACCTCTGTGCGTCTATACAGGAAGAGTGCGCGGACTGTGCGATTTCCGGAGAACAACGGATTCGTCCGTGTCCGCCCTGAACCAACCTGACTCAAAGGAGGATCTGCATGTACATGAAGTCTCTCGTTTCGCTGGCCGTTCTCGGCGCCATGTCCGCCGTTGCAACAGCAGGAGATCTCGTGGTCTTTGACAAGCCAAACGAATCGTACACGGTTGACGGCCTGAACAAGTACGGCGCCACGATCAAAGCCTCCGACATCACCATCACGAACACCACATACAACGGCATCGACGCCTATGGCGTCTTCGACCTGAACGCAGCCAACGACATCAGCATCCAGGGCGCCACGAACGGCATCTTCACGCCGAGTGATCATCAGAACTCGTCGATCAAGATCACGACACCCAAGAAGCTGACGATCACGGGCCCGTGGGCCATTCATGCAGAAGGCAAGGGCACGATCACCATTGACGCGGGCGACCTCGTCCTCAGAGGCAGCAACGGCATTGCCGCCAACTCCGCCGGCACCGTCAGCATCGACGCTCAAACGGTCGACATCGCCAGCACTAACAAATACGGTGTCTCCTCCGCCAATACGGGCGGGGTGACGATCAAAGTCCATCTACATCAAGGGCGGCAGTGCAAACGCCGTCAACGGCCTGCAGGGCGCCATCACACTTGACAGCAAGGGCACGACCGTCGTGGACGGCGACATCCTCGCCGCGGCAGCCACGGTTTCGGCTGACTTCAAGGGTGCAGGCTCCTCGCTCACGGGCGCCGTCACCACGGGGGACACCGGCAAGACGACGCTCGGCTTCTCCGACGGCGCACTCTGGAAGGCCGAAGGCGACAGCAAGGTGTCCTACCTCACCCTCAAGGGCGGCGTCGTCGACCTCAACAACCACGACGTCACTGCCGTGACGCTCGCCGACAATTCCGCAGCCACCATCCGTCTTGATGCGGGCGCCGAAAAGCTCGGCAGCTTCACCGTTGAAAACAAGGACGTCACGGCCGATCTCAACGTCGACCTCGTCCAGAACGCCGACGTCGTCGACGAGGCGCTCGCCAGGAAGGCGCTTGCCCAGATCAAGACGGGCGACAAGACCACGGTCGAAGCCCATGTCAAGGAAGGCTTGGTCAATCCCGACATCACCTTCAACAAGGACGGTTCGACGGCTTCGGTTGGCACCAACACGCTCATTCGCGACACGCTCGATCTGGCGGCCGCAAGCTCGCTTTCGCTCAACCGCATTCTCATGAACGACGTGCGCAAGCGCATGGGCGACCTTCGTTCGTCCAGCGGCAAGAACGGCGTCTGGGCCCGTTATGACGGCGGCAGGCTCGAATCCGACGCGGGCCTCAAGAACGACTTCAATACGTTCCAGG
>OBWJ01001049.1_pt1 | contig 11157 bp, 9 predicted proteins | sample 1495181 | NCBI WGS metagenome assembly OBWJ01 (sample SAMEA2580041, study PRJEB22360) | human gut metagenome
GGAGGCCGGCAGAATGGCGGCGGCGGAGGCGGCCTGGCCGAGGCACACGGTCTGCACGTCGGGCTTGATGTACTGCATGGTGTCGTAGATGGCGGTCATGGCCGTCATCGAACCGCCGGGTGAGTTGATGTACATCATCACGTCACGGTTCGGATCTTGGGATTCGAGGACCAGCAGCTGGGCCATCACGTCGTCGGCGGAGGCGTCGTCCACCTGCACGCCGAGGAAGATGATGCGATCCTCGAACAGGCGAGAGTAGGCGTCCTGGGTCTTCATGCCATACGGGGTCTTCTCCACGAACTGCGGCATGATGTAACGGTTGGTCGGCGCGGGCTGGACTGCGCGGGCGGAGGCCGGCATGAAACCGGCTACGCCCTGACGGCCGGCCAAGCGGTCGGCACGGGCGGCGAACTTTGCTTCTTCACTTGCCATGAGTCTCACTCCCCCTGCTGGTTGTTGCCGATGGTGTCCGGCGTGGTCACGAGCTTGTCCACGAAGCCATAGTCGAGGGCTTCCTGGGCGGTGAACCAGTGGTCGTATTCGTTGTCGCGGTAGATTTCCTCGAGGGTGTGGCCGGTCTGCTCAGCGGTCAGCTCGCTCATGGTCTTCTTCATGTCCATGATGAGCTCGGCGTTGATGCGCACGTCAGTGGCAGTGCCGCCGATGCCGCCGGAAGGCTGGTGCATGAGCACACGGGCGTGCGAGGTCAGGTAACGCTTGCCCTTGGTACCGGAGCTCAGCAGGAACTGGCCCATGGAAGCACACATGCCCAGGCCCACGGTCGCCACGTCAGGCTCGATGAGCTGCATGGTGTCGTAGATGGCCATGCCGGCGGTGATGGAGCCGCCCGGCGAGTTGATGTACAGCCAGATGTCCTTCTTCGGGTCTTCGGCGGCCAGCATCAGCAGCTGAGCGCAGATGCGGTTGGCCATATCGTCCTTGACCTCTTCACCCATCCAGATGATGCGGTCTTTGAGCAGACGGTTGAAAATCGGGTCGACGGGGCCGGCCGGGACGTCATCGCCCGCCATGACCGGCAAGGTCGCAAAGGTATTGCTCACCTTGATTCTCCTTCTAATTACTCGAACATTGTTCAGACTACCGCCTTGAAGCGACTGAAGGCGTCTTTTCGCGTGCTTTTTGGCGGGTAGCGTAGGGATTTCGGTTTATTCGAGGGTGTCGAGGACGTCGTCAATGAGGAGGCGGGTCTGGGAGGCGGCATCGTCGCCCAGACGCGGGAAGCGACGGGCGGCATTGGCGGGGCTGGCACCGGCGGCTCGCGCTACGTTGGACTTGCTGGCACCATGGGCCACGGCTTTTTCCGCGAGCCGATCGACCAGTGAATCGGCGACTTGGCGCATCTGTTCAGCCACCCATAATTGGGCCATATCCGCAGGTAAGTCGTAGTCTTCGGCCACATCGCTGGCTGCCTCCTGAATGGCGGCCCATAACACCATGAATGGCTTTCGATAGTAGTCAATCTGCTCAGTGAGCGGCTCAGCGGCAAGCAATTCAAGTGCCGAGCGAATTTCTGTATTTTCTGACATAGCTTTCTTTACCTCGGCTCCCCTCTCTGAGGGGAGCTGTCGCCATAGGCGGCTGAGGGGAGTTTCGACCGGGGCAGCTCCCCTCAGAGAGGGGAGCCAGAATATATGTATTTACTTACGACTCAGCAACCACTTTGATATCAGTGACGACGTGGCCACGGCCATGCCGACCGGCACAAAGAAGGTAATCGGCGCTTCAGAGAGCTCCATCACCAAGCACATGGCCATAAGCGGTGCCTGCTGTGAGGCCGAAAGCAACGAAGCCGCACCGATCAAGGCACACACAGTTATCGAATCAGTCGGAAACATCAGTATCCATACGAGCCCGAGCATCGCACCCAGCGTGGAACCTAATGCGATGCCGGGCTGCAGCACACCGCCCGACGCACCGGAGCGAATGGTCATCAGCGTCACCAGCGCTTTGGCAACAAAGGTGAGTGCCAACACACCCAGCAACATCCAGATATTGGACTGGGACAGCGGGAAACCGGCGTTCATCACGGATCCAGAAGGGCCGCTCCCACCCTGAAGCATGGCCCAGAACGATGCCATTCCAGAGCCCGCTCCCCCGCCAGAGGCCGAATCGGATACATTACCGCCGCCCGTCAGCAAGTTCCATGGAGAGGCGGCCGCTGAAGATGCCGACTGCATGGCACCAGCAGTGCCGGCGGTTTCAGGAATGAATGTGCTGAATCCAAGTTGCGCTGCGGCACGGCCGTTGCCCATCACCTGCGGCACAACAGTCGCCACCAAACCGGTGATGAGACCAGCCAGCGGCATCTGCCACAGAATAGCCTTACCGGTTGGCTTGTGCGCTTCCGCCCATTGCGAACCTTTTCGGAACAATGCGCCGCCCACTCCACATGCCGCACCGCAGATCAGAGCGAACACCATTAACGTTGGCGTGGATTCCGGTTGCATGGCGGTAATGTCGTAGAACAGGTGATGCCCTTTGATCGCAACCGCCACGAATGCGGCAATGGCAGACATGCCCAGTCCAAACGCAACTTTTTCGATTGTCACATCTACCAACAGGATTTCGACGGCGAAGAACATGCCGGCCAGTGGCGCGTCATAGACGCCTCCTAGACCAGCACCGGCAGCCACTGCCACCACCATGCGCCGGTCGATGCCGTCAACGCCCTCGATATGGAACAGGTCGCAGAAACGTTGCGCGAGCATGGCGCCGAGTTCGCGTGGGGCGACTTCTCGGCCGATCGAGGCACCGGAGCCGACGATGAAAATCTGCAATACCACATGCACAATGGTTTGCCAGAAAGGCATTCGCTTTCCCGCCACGGCCTTCTTGACTGAGGGCACCGCAGTTGTTTTGTGTCGCAGCAGATACCAGATAATGCCTGCGATGCTGAGTCCCACGGTCACCGATATCGCACGGCGTGCAGCGGGCACGCCGAATGGACCAGACAATTCTGGGCCTTCGATGTAGCCGAGCAGCACATGTTCAACGCCGTAGAGCAACAGGGTCAGCAGACCTGCTCCCACACCGATGAGCACGCCGAGCACAATGGTCGCCGCAGCGAGCCAACCAAGGCGTTTGATAGTAACCGTTGGCTGCATGTCAACCTCCGCACCCTATGCAACGAGTATGCCTTGGGAACTCCCCTCAGTCTCGCCACGCTCGACAGCTCCCCTCAAAGAGGGGAGCCAAAGAAATAGTCCTTTTACCAGAATAGGAAGAGCCCGGAACCGTGAAACACGATTCCGGGCTCAAACAATCACGCTAACGCGATGAGGCTATGCTCACTCAGCATCCTTGGCGTCATCCTTGGCGGACAGTTCGTCGGCCACGGCGGCAGCAGCGGAAGCGGCCTCGACGGACTCGGACTCTTCGTCCTCAGCGGCCTCGCCCAGGAAGGCGGAGAGGTCCACAACCTCGCCATCAGCGGTGAACTTGACGGCGCGCATGCCGGCGAGCAGGCCCTTGGAACGGCCGACTTCCTGCACAGCGGAGCCAAGCTGGCCATTCTTGATGATGGCCTGGATGAAGTTGTTCGGGTCCATGCCGTACTGCTGGGCGATGGAAGCGAGGAAGTTGAACACGTCGGACTGGGACACCTGAACGTCCAGCTTCTCGGCCAGAGCGTCGAGCACCATCTGATCGCGCAGATCCTTCTCCACAGTCTCCTCGGCCTGAGCCTTCTGCTCCTTGGTGGCCTTCTCCGGGTCCGGGGTCATGCCCTTGAGCTGCTCTTCGACCATGTTGGCCTTGACACCCTTCGGCACCGGGATCTCGAGGCCTTCCTGCAGCTTGGCGATGAAGGCATCGCGAGCCTCGGTGGCCTGACGACCTTCGGCGTCCTGAGCGGCAGCCTTGCGGATGTCAGCCTTGAGCTCGTCCAGAGTGTCGAACTCGGAAGCTTCGGAAGCGAACTCATCGTTCAGCTCCGGCAGTTCCTCAGCCTTGACGGAGTTGACCTTGACCTTCACGGTGGCCTTCTGGCCCTCGTGCTCGCCGGCTTCCAGCGTGCCTTCGAAGGTGGTCTCCTCGCCGGCGGACAGGCCGTCAAGGGCCTCGTCCAGACCGTCGAGCATGGTGTTGGAGCCGAGCTCGTAGCTCACGCCTTCCTGGGAGTCGACGGTCTCGCCGTCAATCTCAGCAGTCAGGTCGATGTTGGCGAAGTCGCCCTTGGCGGCCGGGCGATCCACGCCGACCAAGGTGCCGAAGCGCTGACGCAGGGCCTCGAGGCGCTTGTCGACGTCCTCATCCTTGACTTCCGGCTTGGAGATGGCGATCTCAAGACCGTCGATTTCCGGCAGTTCGATGTCAGGACGACGCTCGACGGTGGCGGTGAACTTCAGCTTGGTCTCGTCGTTGGCGGACTGCGGAACATCCTGCACGTCGAACTCCGGCTGAGCCATCGGACGAATCTTCTTCTCTTCCAGGGCCTTGGAGTACAGCTCCGGGACCGCGTCGTTCACGGCCTCACCGGCGACGGCGGCGAAACCGATGCGCTGGTCGATGATCTTGCCGGGAACGTGGCCCTTACGGAAGCCGGGAACGTTCACCTGCTTGGCGATTTCCTTACGGGCCGCATCCAGATACGGGTTGAGCTCTTCCGGTTCAACAGTGACGGTGAGCTTCACCTTGGTGGGCTCGAGGTTACGAACGCTGATCTTCACGCTAATGACTCCTCAAAAGTCGTTATTTCTTACAGTTCTGCCGTAAGGCAACCTCTACATGATAACGCCACTTACGGACGGTGCAATGAGTTTCACTTGCCAGTTCCTTGCGCCCTGCTCGATCAGGAACGTCTCGACGTCCACTTCCACCGGGTCTTCCACCCAGCACAGATTGCGTAGGATCTGTGGCTTGATGATCATCTCGGCCGGCGTGCGGGTGTCTTCGGCGATGCGGTTGATCACACGCCGCACCCGTTGCAGACGGTCATAACGCTCCGGATGGCGCTGTTGCCACAGCCGCATGGATCGGGGCGCGTTCACCACACCGTTTTCATCCTGTTCGGGGGCGGGCATGGTAGGCCATTGGGTGGGCTTCAGGGCTATGGCTCGATCGATGGCCTGCTTCCAGACCTTCGGTTTGACCGCACGCTGAATCGGCGCGTACCGCTCGAACATTTTGTCCTGCTCGGTGCCGGTATGGATGCGCACACGCTCGTTCAGGGATCGGAGCGCGCGGAATTGGGCAGCATTGTGCGGCTTGTTGGTCGCCGCCTCGATGATTGATGAATCGGCCAATAACAGGCTGGGCGCAATATCGTATTGCCGGGCGAGTCGGTCGCGCTCCTCCCATAGGGATTTGGCGATGGCCAAGCCCCTTGGATCACGACTCAGCTGGGTGATGCGCGAGATACGCAGCCAAGGAATCGGATGCGGTTTGCGCGGGGCAAGGCCCGCAACCAAAGCGTGAGAAAACTCTTCAGCGGCCCACTCGTCCTTGCCTGCGGCTTTCAGGTCACGACGCATCATGGTTTCAAGTTCGATAAGCACCTCCACGTCGAGCGCCGCATAGTTGCGCCAGTCGCGCGGCAGCGGACGGTAGGACCAATCGGCGGCGGAATGCTCTTTGGCTAGCGTGATGCCGAGGTAGTGTTCGGTGACGGCGGCCAGACCAAAGCGGTGCAGGCCGAGCAATCGCGCCGCTATTTCCGTGTCGAACAGGGCTTTGGGTTTGAGCCCGATTTCGGCGAATCCGGGCAAGTCCATCAGAGAATCATGCAGAATCCACGTGGCGTCGCCCACGGCGTCATTGAATTCATTCCAATCAGCTCCGGCCCGGGTCAGGGCGACGGGATCAAGCAAGGCGATGCCTGCACCCTCACGTTTGAACTGAATCAGCCAATCCTCGTGTCCATAGCGGAAGCCGGACGCCCGTTCGGCGTCGGCGGGCAGCGAGCCCGTCGCCTCGGCCAGCGCATCGCAGACACGATGATAGCCGTCCAGCGTCGAAGTGACATCGGGTACTCCCCCGCGAGGCTCTTTCAGCAGTCGGGGTTCGGTGTCACGGACGTCACTCAACTGGCGTCATCCTCCTCAAAACGGATGGTGGATCTGATGAATGCGGCCCACGAGCGGACTTGTGCGCCGGCGTCCATAGTACCGTCCGGCCCGGTCCCGTCAAGCGGGGTCCATGAGACGCGAATCTCACACCCGGCGCTGGTGGAGCCGGCCATCGAGCCAAAAGCCGTGTTTTGGGTCACGGTGACTGTGCCGGATACCGAATCCGGCTCGATGCCGTCGAAATAGTCGCACATGTCATCCCAGTACATGCCGGGGGTCAGAGAATCGTTTTCGGCGGTTTCCAGCGGCAGTCGCGCGAACGCCACGCAACGCCAGTTGGAATCCCAGTCAATGCGCAGCTCATGAGCATAAAGCATCATGATCCAGCCTGTGGCGATTCGTGATTCGGCATCGCTGCCAAGACCGGCGGAAAAGGCATCGCCGAGGGCACGCTCTCCCGCTTCGAATTCCACGCCGATACCATAATCGGCCAAGGTGGAAGGCACGGGAATCTCCCGATAGCGCACGTCATGGATGCGCTTCATGGTGCTGACGGATTCGACGGCTGCCCATACTTCATCCGGCACACCCTGAGGGCGCACGGGGCGTCCGTCGTTGGACTCTCCCGTAGGAAATGCGTAGATGTCGGCCATATCTCTAGGGTATGGGCGAACGGGCCGAATCGTGGTATTTACGCGCGGTTCGGCCCTGCAATTTAATACACGGTGAAGCCGTGGTCCTTGAACTGGTTGGCCACCCGTTCGCGGGTGGCGGCGTTGGGTCCCTTCTGGTTCTCCAGCGGGTATGGGATGCGCAGTTCGTGCCACTTCGGGCGGCCAAGCTGGTGGAATCCCAGCACGTCGATGTGTTCGACGGCATCGCCGAAGGACTCGCAGATCTTCGCCACGTTTTCGACGTTCTCTTCGGAGTCGGTCAGGCCCGGCACGAGCACAAATCGCACCCAGATCTTCTTGCCGGCCTTGGCCAGTCGCTGGCCAAAATCGATGGTGGGCTGCAAGGTGCCGCCGGTGACCTTGTGATAGGTCTCCTCGTCGCCGGATTTGACGTCGAGCAGACACAGGTCGATGTCCTCGAGCATCTCGTCGGTGTAGCTCGTGTTGAGGAAGCCGGACGTGTCGAGGCAGGTGTGCACGCCCATCTCCTTGGCGGCATGGAACACACGCGAGACGAAGGCGGGCTGCATCATGGATTCGCCGCCGGAGAAGGTGATACCGCCATGCGTGGCCTTGAACAGGTCCTTGTAACGATCGACCTTCTTGATCATGGCGTCAAGGTAGACGGGCTTGCCGTCGCGCATCTTCCAAGTGTCCGGGTTCTGGCAGTACTGGCAGCGCAACGGGCAGCCGGACATGAACACGGTCATGCGGGTGCCCGGTCCGTCCACGGAGGTGTTGATGTCCCAAGAGTGGACGAAGCCGATATCGCCGGATTTCAGGGCGGAAAGGCGGTCACGTCGGTCGAGTCCGATTGGGGATTCAAAGCCGGAAAGGCCGCCCATCAAAGTCTGCGAGGCATAGGTCTTCGATTCCTTGAGCATATGCCTGGTCGTGGTGCGGAACGTGGGTGTTGCGGGCATCGTTGTCCTCCTGTTCCAAATGATGCGAAAGTCTGTGGGAAATAAGGAAGGGGTGGAGCCGTGCCCCACCCCTTCAGTTAGTCATTGCCGCGGTTCGCGGGGTTGGTCATCAGTCGACGACGGCACCCTGGTGGAAGGTACGGGAGATGACGTCGAGCTGCTGCTCCTTGGTGAGCTTGACGAAGTTCACCGCGTAGCCGGAGACACGCACGGTCAGGTGCGGGTACTTTTCGGGGTGCTCGACGGCGTCCTCCATGGTCTCCTTGCGCAGAACGTTGATGTTCGCGTGGTAGAGGCCGTGGCCGTTGCCGGCGTCCAGGATGCCGACCAGGTTGCCGATGCGCTCGTCCTCGTCGCGGCCCAGGCCATCAGGGGTGATGGTGTTGGTCAGCGAGATGCCGTCAAGAGCGTCGTTGTAGTCGATCTTGCCGACGGAGAACATGGACGGCAGCATGCCGTGGGAGTCCATGCCGTTCTCCGGGTTGGCGCCCGGAGCGTACGGGGTGCCCTTGGCGTGGCCGGACGGGAAGGAACCGGTGTTCTTGCCGTACTCGACGTTGGAGGTGATCGTCAGGATGGACTGGGTCGGGACGGCGCCGCGGTAGACCGGGAGCCTCTTGACCTGGCCCATGACCGTGGAGACGACCCACTTGGCGATATCGTCGGCGCGGTCGTCGTCGTTGCCGTAGACCGGGAACTCGCCCTCGGTGCGGTAGCCGACGATCAGGTCGTCGTCGGCGCCCTCAACGTACTCGTACTCGTGGCCTTCCAGGGTCTTCGCGTCCTTGTTGTAGATCGGGTAGACCTTGGCGTACTTGACGGCGGCGAGGGAGTCGGCGGCGATGGACAGACCGGACATGCCGCAGCCGAGGGTGCGGTACACTTCCTTGTCGTGCAGGGCCATCTCGATGGACTCGTACGCGTACTTATCGTGCATGTAGTGGATGATGTTCAGGGCCATGACGTAGGTCTCGGACAGCCATTCGAGGGCCTTCTCGTAGTTGTTCTTGACCTTCTCGTAATCGAGGGTGCCGTCGGCCTCCGGGGTAATCGGCTCGATCACGCCCTTGTCGATGACCTGCATGCCGGTCATCTCGTCGCGGCCGCCGTTGATGGCGTACAGCAGGGCCTTGGCGGAGTTCACGCGGGCGGCGAAGAACTGCATCTGCTTGCCCACGCGCATCGGGGAGACGCAGCATGCGATGGCAGCGTCGTCGCCCCAGTGGCTACGAATTTCCTTGTCGGACTCGTACTGGATGGCCGAGGTGTCGATGGAGATCTTGGCGCAGAAGCGCTTGTAGGCCTCAGGCAGCTTCGGATCCCAGAAGATGGTGATGTTCGGCTCGGGGCCAGGTCCGAGGTGCTCGAGGGTCAGGGTGTTGAGCAGACGGAACGAGGTCTTGGTGACCATCGAACGGCCGTCATCGCCGAAGCCGGCGTCGGACCAGGTCGCCCAGTACGGGTCGCCGGAGAAGATCGAATCGTAGTCCTTGGTACGCAGGAAGCGCACGATGCGCAGCTTCATGACGATGTTGTCGATGAGCTCCTGGGCGTCGGTCTCGGTGATCTTGCCGGCCTGGAGGTCGCGCTCGATGTAGCAGTCGAGGAAGGCGGAGTTGCGGCCGAAGGACATGGCGGCGCCGTCCTGGGACTTGATGGAGGCCAGGTAGCCCATGTAGGTCCACTGCACGGCTTCCTGCGCGGTCTGGGCCGGGCGGGACAGGTCGAGGCCGTACTCGTTGCCGAGGTTGATGAGCTTCTTCAGAGCCTTGATCTGCTCGTCGTGCTCCTCACGGAAGCGGATCCAGTGCTCGATCTCCGGCTCGGTGAAGTCGTTGCGGTACGGCACGGAGTCCTTGTCGCGCTTCTTGAAGGCGATGAGCTTGTTCACGCCGTACAGGGCGACGCGGCGGTAGTCGCCGATGATGCGGCCACGGCCGTAGGCGTCCGGCAGACCGGTGAGGATCTTGTTGTGGCGGGCGACCTTGATCTGCTTGGTGTACACGCCGAAGACGCCGTCGTTGTGGGTCTTGCGGTACTTGGTGAAGATCTTCTTGATCTCCGGATCCGGTTCCTTGCCGGCTTCCTTGATGGCCTGCTCGACCATGCGCCAGCCACCGTTCGGCATCATCGCGCGCTTGCAGGGAACGTCGGTCTGGAGGCCAACGACCACGTTATCGACTTCCGGGGAGTCGATGTAGCCGGCCGGGAAGGCGTCGACGTCGGCCGGGGTATGGGTGTCCACGTCGTAGACGCGCTGCTTGCGCTCCACGGCCAGGTAGTTGTCGTCGAGGTACTTCCACAGGTGCTTGGTCTTCTCGGTGGCAGGAGCCAGGAATGTCTCGTCGCCCTCGTACGGGGTGTAGTTCTTCTGGATGAAGTCGCGGACGTCAATATCCTTCTGCCAGTTGCCCTCGGTGAAGCCGGCCCACGCCTTGGCGTCGAGCTCCTCCTGGGAGACAGCTGCATTTTCCACTGCGGTCATGTCACTCCTTAAATGGGGTTGTAGGTTTCGCATCTTCACGGAACCCTTGGTTCAACAGTGTAGTTGGCACTTGCTTGAGAAAAGCTGAAATTGGGAGTGAGCTATCTCACATTGTTTCTGTGAACGCTACCATTCCAATGGCTTCTAGACATTGATGGGACTATTGCACGTCTCCAGATATGGGAAACCGCTCATACTGTGATGTTCGTATGAGCGGTTCGGTCTTGAGATTGACAGCAGAACCGTATCCGTCAGTTTTCGACCGTCAATCCTCGGGGCGAGCCTGTGCGGGTTTCACGCCGTAGTTCTTCCAGCGCCGGTTCTCCTCCTCCCATCTGGCATTGCGGTCCACCACGATGTCCCACGCATGTTCGGCGTCTTCCTTGGTCTTGTACGGACCCATGCGCTGTTCGATCGGTGAGACCATGCCCAACTCGGCCTGCTTCTTGACGGTGTTGAAATACCACTGCTTCTTGTTATCGTCTGTCATTGGTACCTCCTCAACGGTATTACTTGCTCCCGCTGGCGGGAGCAATATATGTTTATTCCCTGAATGCGTTGGTGACGGGCAGTCGGCGGTCGCGGCCGAACGCGAGGGCCGTGACCTTCGGTCCCAGCGGGTATTGGCGGCGCTTCCATTCGGCGCGGTCCACCAATCGCATCACGGTGTCTACGGTGACCTGGTCGAAGCCGTCGGCTAACAGGTCGGCGCGGCCGTGCGCGTGCTCGATGTATGCGGCGAGCACCTTGTCGAGCAGCGCGTATTCGGGCAGGGAGTCGGAGTCCTTCTGCCCGGGGCGCAACTCGGCCGAGGGTGCCTTCTCGATGGAGGAGACCGGAATCATCACGCCGTCCTTCAACGGGATGCCGGTGTTGCCGTCCTCGTTGCCCACGATCTTGAGACCGCCGATGCCGACGCCTGCGGCCGCGGCCTTGTTACGCCAACGGCTGATCTCCCAGACACGGGTCTTGAGCAGGTCCTTGATGGGTGCGTAGCCGCCTACCGCATCGCCGTAGATGGTCGAGTAGCCGCAGGCGAGCTCTGACTT
>OBWJ01001055.1_pt1 | contig 11075 bp, 9 predicted proteins | sample 1495181 | NCBI WGS metagenome assembly OBWJ01 (sample SAMEA2580041, study PRJEB22360) | human gut metagenome
TGTACGCCGAGAGAGTATCGGAAAAAAGAAAATGATTAGTAAACAAAAATGCGGTTTACTAAAATTAAAAATGCATTTTGGTAAACTGAGGTAAAAAGTAAACTATATATAATATTTATGAAGTGGGTTTCATAACCCGCTTTTATATGCATAATACACAAAAAATATATCAATAATTCGTTAATAAATTACAAAAACAAGAAAAGTGTACAAGAAATATTTGACTTTAGGTAAAACTGGTTTATAATCAAGTTATAGTTAACCGGTTACTAAAAGCGAGATGAGTAAGACAGAAGAAAAAGGAAGGAAAAGGAGAAAGGCAAATGATAGGAATTATCGTTGCGGGACATGGAAATTTTCCGACAGGGATCATGAGCGCAGTAAGCCTCATTGCAGGAAATCCTGAGCATATAAAGGCGGTAGATTTTGTGAAGGGAATGTCCTCACAGGAATTAAAACAGAAGTTAGAAGAGCAGATGGAGGCGCTGGGGACTTCTGAGATCCTGGTCATGACAGATCTGTTGGGAGGAACCCCATTTAATGTGGCATCCGGCATCAAAACAGAGAGTGGAAAAAGTATCAAAGTGCTGGCAGGAACGAACCTGGCTATGGCAGTGGAAGCAATCTTTTCTAGAGAGCTGATGGGATTGGAAGAACTGGCAGAAATTATCAGGCAGAGCGCAAAAGATGGTGTGGAGGACTTTGACAGTCTTGGAAGTGATGATGAGATGATATTTGAAGACGGTGTCTGATCGCAAAGAGGGAAATCATGATTAAGAAGATAAATATTGAAGAGATTAAAAAACGAGAAGAGTTTTTGTACGGTAAACTGTTAACACGCAAAGAGGTAGAATATGCGCTGGAAGAGGCAAAGGCTTCTGTAAAAAGAAACATGGAGTATCTGAATGGAAAGTTTCCGTTTTCAGCAGCCTATAATTCTGAGCCGTTTCCATCAGAACGGGACGGAATGTACCCGATTACAGAAAATGTAGAGTGGACGACGGGATTCTGGACAGGACTAATCTGGCTGATGTATGACTGGAGCAGGGAGGAATGTTTTAAAGAACTCGGAATGGCAGATGTAAGATCGTTTAAAGAACGTGTAGAAAAACGGATCGATCTGAACCATCATGATCTTGGATTTCTGTACTCTCCATCCTGTGTGGCAGCATATCAGCTCTGCCAGTCCGAGGAAGGAAAGCAGGCAGCGCTTCAGGCAGCGGATATTCTGATGGAGCGTTACCGGGAAAACGGACATTTCATTCAGGCATGGGGAAATGTAGGAGATCCGAAGGACTACCGTCTGATCATTGACTGTATGCTGAACATTCCACTGTTATACTGGAAGAGCAGAGTGACAGGGGATGAGCGGTATGAAAAGGCGGCAAGAGAACATTTTATTACCTCCTGTAACAATGTAGTGAGGGATGATGCATCCGCTTATCACACATTTTATTTTGATCCGGAGACAGGAGAACCTGTTAAAGGAGTCACACGTCAGGGATATTCTGATGATTCGGCATGGGCAAGAGGTCAGGCGTGGGGAATCTACGGAATCGCATTGAACTACAGAAATTCCAATATTGGGGAAGCGTTTGATCTGTTCAAGGGAATGACAAATTATTTCCTCAACCGACTTCCACAGGATAATGTATGCTACTGGGATTTGATTTTCGGAGACGGTTCCGGACAGTCCAGGGATTCTTCGGCAGCGGCAGTCGCAGTATGCGGAATGCAGGAGATGTGTAAATATCTGCCGGAGACAGATGAGGATAAGGAGGTTTATAAGTATGCAATGCATACGATCCTGCGTTCGCTGATTGAAAATTATGCCAACCATTCTCATAAACCGGGAGAGGCGCTTCTTTTACATGGAGTCTATTCCTGGCATTCCGGCAAAGGGATCGATGTAGGAAATATCTGGGGAGACTATTATTATGTAGAAGCTCTGGTACGGTTTTTGAAAGACTGGAAGGTATGGTGGTAAAATACCGATTTTTATTTATGGGAGGAAAAGAAAGATGACAGACAAACCAAATATCGCAGCGCTGCGTATTGATGAGCGTCTTGTCCACGGACAGGGACAGCTCTGGATCAAAACATTAGGAGTCAACACTGTGATCGTTGCGAATGACGAGGCGGCAAATGATCCGATTCAGCAGACACTGATGAAAACAGTAATTCCGAAAACGATTGCAATGAGATTTTTCACAGTTCAGCATACCTGTGATGTGATTTATAAGGCTTCTCCGAAACAGGTCATGTTCATCATCTGTAAGTCGGCAGAAGATGCACTGAAGCTGGTAGAGGGAGGTGTTCCGGTGACAGAGATCAATGTGGGAAATATCCACAGAGCACCGGGAAAACAGGAGATCAGCCCATACATTGCACTTGGGGAAGAAGACAGGGATGCGCTCCGAACTCTGAAAGAGAAATACAACGTTACATTCAATACAAAATCAACACCAACGGGTGCGGATACAGCATCCAATGTTGATATTACAAAATATTTATAGGAACGAATATCTATAAGGAGGAAGAGAAATGGAAATTACAATTGTACAGGCCGTTTTGATCGGACTTTGGACAGGTGTCTGCCTTAGTGGTATGCTTTTGGGAATTTACACGAACCGTTGTCTGATCATGGCTACCGGAGTAGGTTTGATTTTAGGAGATCTGCCGACAGGACTGGCAATGGGGGCAGTCGGAGAGCTGGCATTTATGGGATTCGGAGTATCTCAGGGAGGAAGTGTACCGCCGAACCCGATGGGGCCTGGAATCATAGGAAGTATTATGGCGATCACAATGAAAGGCGCAGGAGTAGATGTTGCGACAGCCCTTGCATTATCGTTCCCGTTTGCGGTTGCATTCCAGTTTGTAATCACACTTGTTTACACAGCAATGGCAGGTGTCAGCGCCACAGCGACAAAAGCGCTGGAAAACAAACAGTTTAAAAAATTCAGACTCTGCTGCAATCTCACCGTTTGGGTTTTCCTCGTGCTTGGCTTTGTGATCGGATTTGCAGGTGCAATGAGTGCAGAAGGTCTGGAGAAAGTGATCAGTCTGATTCCAACATGGCTGAATACGGGGCTGAGTGTAGCAGGAGCAATGCTTCCGGCAATTGGATTTGCCATGATCTTAAATGTAATGGCAAAGAAAGAACTGATCCCATTTGTACTGCTTGGATATTGTGCGATCGCATACTTTAAGCTGCCGATCATCGGTGTTGCGATCCTTGGAACAACAGTTGCACTTTTGGTTCATTTCTATACAGGAAAAGGAAACAAATCCGGTACAGAAACAGAAGAAGTGGAGGTTGAATTTGAAGATGGCATCTAATAAATTGCAGAAAAAAGATTATACAAGAGCATCGCTGAGAGCATACTTCCTTCAGAATGGTATGAACTACAGTAACTATCAGGGACTTGGATATGCCAACATGCTGTATCCGGGACTGCGCAAGATTTATGACGATGATGATCAGTTAAGAGATGCACTGAAAGAAAATGTGGAATTCTTCAATACAAACCCAAGTATGGTACCATTCATCGGAAACCTTCATCTTGCGATGCTTGATGGCGGAGCCAATGCAAAAGAAGTAAAATCCATTAAAATGGCATTGATGGGACCAATGGCAGGAATCGGAGATTCATTGTCTCAGTTCTGTCTGGCACCGCTGTTTGCGACAATCGGTGCGTCGCTTGCACAGGATGGACTGATCCTGGGACCGGCGATTTTCTTCCTTGGAATGAATATCACGCTTCTGATCATCAAATTATTGATGGGTAACTGGGGACATAAGCTTGGGGCAAGTATCATTGAAAAGCTGAGCAGCTATATGGAACAGATTTCCACAATCGCAGGAATGATCGGTGTTACGGTAATCTCCGGTCTGGCAGTTAATTTTGTGAAGATTTCTACGAAGCTGCAGTATGTGGCACAGGTTTCGGAGACAGAAGAGAAAATCATTTCTCTGCAGGAGATGTTGGATGCGATGCTTCCTAATATGCTTGCTGTATTGTATACCGGCTTGATGTTCTATCTGATCAAAAAGAAAAAATGGAGTACATACAAACTGGTTATCTTTACGATTATCGTGGGAATCCTTCTTTCTGTGATCGGTATACTTGGATAAAATAGAAAATGTATTGAGGATGTGGGATGTTTAGCGGAAATAAACATCCCATAACTGGTTTTACGAAACGGGAGATATAGATATGGGTTCACAGATAGAACAATTAAAAAATAGAGCGAAGGAATATGCAAAAGCATATCATGAAAAAGAAGTAAAGCGGAGTGTACACAAAGGAGAAATGGAAGAAATTCTGCGCCAGGCAGACTGGCTGATGGAACAAAAATTTTGCTTTTGTGACCGTTGGGATATGGAGCCATGCAGTACGGTATATGAAGTTTCACCGTTTTCCTGGGATGCCTGCCCGAACGGAGATCCGGAATGGATATATATGCTCAACAGGCAAGAGTATCTGAAAAAAATGCTTATGGCATACTGGTACACCGGACAGGAGCGGTATGTGGAAGGGATGAAGCAGTATATTCTGCACTGGGTAAGGCAAAACACGAAGGAAACATTCGGCTCTCTGATGACAAGGACGATCGACACCGGAATCCGGTGCGCATCCTGGACACCATTGCTTCTGCATCTTCTTGCCAAGGAGCACATCAAAGAAGAGGAACTGTTTGAAATTTTAGAAAGTATGGAACAGCAGTTTTTATATCTGTACCAAAGCTATGTGCCGAAATACCGGCAGAGCAACTGGGGTGTTTTACAGACGACTTCGATTCTGCAGAATGCGGCATGGTTTGGAGAATGTTTCTGTCTGGAAGAGATGAAACGGATCGCAGAGTGGGCAAAGGATGAGCTGCTTTATCAGCTGGAATCTCAGATTTATGGGGACGGCTCTCATTGGGAGCAGTCCATGATGTACCATATTGAAGTGCTTAATTCCGTAACGACAATGCTGGTGTTCAGAAAAAGAGCGGGTGTGGAGACTTCGAAAAGAATTGAGGAAATCCTGTATGGAATGTACGATTATGTGATGCATGCGGCGGGGCCGGATCATTTTCAGATTGCGCAGGGAGACAGTGATGTGACGGACATCCGGGATGTGATGACAAGAGGCGCCATGCTGTTTGAAGAGAGCGCATTTAAATATGCGGGATATGAGGAGCCGGATCTGGAGAGCATATGGTGTTTTGGAATGGAGCAGAAAGAGCAGTATCTGAAACTGAAATCAAAACAGCCGGAAACATTGAACGGTCTTTATACAGACAGCGGAAACTTTTATTACAGAAGCGGTTGGGAGATAGACAGCAACTATACGTATCTTCATAATGGGCCGCTTGGAAGCTCCCATGGACATTCGGAATTGACACATATATGTAATTATTACAAAGGAAAAGCGTTTCTGACAGACAGCGGCCGATATTCTTATATAGAAGGAGAACTGAGAAACCGTTTGAAATCTCCGGAGGCACATAATGTTTCTGTGATTAAAGGCTGTCCGATGGGAGTGCCGGACGGTTCCTGGAGTTACGCATATTTTGCAGACAGTCTGAACAATTACTGCAAAACGATTGAGGGGATCCACTATGCAGAGATGCCGTATGTGATGCAAAATAAACAAAAAGAGCCTGCATACTGCTGCAGAAGGATTCTAATCTTTCCGGAGGGAATCTGGCTGCTCAGTGATGACCTTCGTATGGCGGGAACGCAGGAAAGTACCATGTATTTCCATCTGGCACCGGAGGTGATTGTAAAGGAACAAAAAGAGCGGGAAGTTCTTCTTGAAAATGAAGATGTCAGGCTGATCCTTGGAGCAGAGTATCCTTTGGAGCAAAGGCAGGAGATTTTGTCCAGAATTTATAACGAAAATGAGGAGCATACAGTTTTTCAGGCAAAAACCAACTGGGAAAATGAAGGAGTATGTACAGCATGGATGCACCCGGAGAATGCAGAATTAAAAGATACGGTGATCATACAGGCAGAAGGGAAACAGGTGGCTACATCTGTGGTGGCAAAGGAAGTGTGGATTTCAGGTGAACTGTCCTATGTGGTTATTATGCGTACGCATGAAAATTACCGTGGTCGGAAAGTTTTCCTATACCAGAATTGTGGCTTTTATGGTAAAGTAGTTATATTGAAGAAAACAGAAGAAGGGTTTGAAGTACTCCGCTTCCGGGCGTAGAACGAAAATAAGGTGGGAAACAAGATGAAAAAACTGACCATTAATGAAATTGCAGAAATGGTAGGAGTTTCGAAGACAACGATTTCTTTTTATTTGAACGGAAAAACGAATAAAATGTCAGATGAGACACAGAAAAAGATCCAGCAGGTCATTGAAGAGACCGGTTACACGCCAAGCGCTGCGACCAGAACAGTAAAGGCAAGCGATGACTGTATCGGCGTGATTCTTGGAGATGTGTCCAAACCATTTGCGGCAAAGGCACTGAAAGGAATTGAAGAAGAAGCACATGAGGCCGGATATCAGGTGATCGTGGGAAGTAACGAGATGTCATTTGCCAAAGAAAAAGAATATGTTGAGCATATGCTGAAAATGGGAGTGTCCGGTTTTATCATACAGGCAACATACAGGTTTGGAATTTTGGCAATGGAATTGGAAAAAAAGAATAAAAAGGTCGTATATCTGGATATTCCACCTTATGATTCACAGGGGGTAAGAATTCTGGGGGACAATTATCAATGTGTGTATGATACGATCAGTCAGTGTATTGGTCGGGGGTATGATCAGCTTCTGGTCGTATCCGATGCCAATGAATCTGAGTATACGGGAATGGACAATCTGCGGGGATTTAAAGATGCGGCGAATGATGCGGGAATTTCATTCAAAACGTATTTTATTGAGGCAGAGACGACCCGGGAAGAGATTCAGGAATATCTTGCGCAGCATATCAGCGAATATAAGAAAACACTGGTGTATGCTTCGGATGTGGAAGCGCTCCGGAAGGTATATCTGGGAATCAAGCTGTTCCCTGACTTTTTGTTGCTGTTCCCGGAACGTCTGGGGTTGATCGGATTTGATGTGACTGGTTGGACCAAGATGGCAGTGCCGGAGATCACATCGATCATGATTCCGGCATATCAGGAGGGCAGGATTGCTTCACAAAAACTGATTGAGATGATCGAAAGTAAGAACAGCATTTCAAACAAAAAGATTGTGATAAAGAATGCGGTGCGCTGGAGAGACAGTACACTGTAACAGGAGGAAGAGAAGATGATACAGATTAAATTGCTGGATGCAGAAAAGAGCATTGTAGAAGAAGTACAGGGAGAAAAGGAAGTCAACCTGACGTTGAGAAGAGAATACCAGGAAGGAGATTCCCTTCTTTTTGAAATCCATGGAGAAATCGGACATTACTGGATGCAGGTAGACGATGCACTGGGAAAATCTCTGGTATATCTGACGGGAGATCAGGTGTATGAGATTCCATTTGAAGAGAAGAAATTCAACCTTTCTCCAAAAGCATTTACAGGGGAAAAACAGCTGATCTCCCTGCGCAAAGCAAGACCATACGAAGTGGATATTTACCGGAATCTGGCGGAAAATGTCAATGACCAGTACGGAGATGTGAACTGCTATCCACATGCATCTGCAAATGTAGAGACAAGGGGAGAAGCCGTGTTCGCAGCAAAGAATGCAATTGACGGAGTGACAGCAAATCACAGTCATGGCAAATGGCCATTTGCATCCTGGGGAATCAATCAGAGAGACGATGCCCAGATGAAGCTGGAGTTTGGACGTGAGATCAAGACAGACAGGATCATACTGCATACAAGAGCAGACTTCCCACATGACAACTGGTGGGTAAATGCAACGGTTGAATTTTCGGATGGAACCAGTATGCTTCTGGATTTGAAAAAAACAGATGTATCACAGGAGTTTACATTTGAAGAGAAAACAATCAGCTGGCTTGTATTAAAGGATCTGATCAAAGCAGATGATCCGTCACCGTTCCCGGCACTGACTCAGATTGAGGTATTTGGAATAGAGTGTTAAGTTGGAGGGTAAAATGGAAATCCGCAAGATTGATTACAATAAAAAAGAATATCTGGAACTCTTACTTCTGGCAGATGAACAGGAGAGTATGGTCGATCGTTATCTGGAACGGGGCGATCTGTATGTTTTATACGATGAGGGTGTAGTAAAAGCAGTCTGTGTTGTGACAGAAGAAGGGGAAGATCTTCTGGAATTGAAAAATCTGGCGGTGTGTCCACAGTGTCAGCGAAGTGGATATGGCAGAAAAATGATCGAGTTTCTCTGTAAAGAATACAAAGGAAGAAAAACAATTTTACAGGCAGGAACCGGAGACAGTCCGGCAACCCTGCCCTTTTATGAATCGTGTGGATTCACACAGTCACATAGAATCCCGGGATTTTTTGTGGATAACTATGATCATCCAATCATAGAATGTGGAAAACAGCTGAGTGATATGGTATATTTGAGGAAAAGATTATAAGCTCTTTTTTCCTTCTCTGTTCAGGATGGAAGTAGATTCCCTCCATGCTTTTGGGGTTGCTCCGCTGATTTTCTTAAACAGGCGCGTAAAGTAATGAATGTCTCCAATTCCACAGCGAAGAGCAATGTCTTTGATCGGTACATCCGTATTGGCGAGCAGTGTCTGTGCATGTTCAATTCGATAGTGATTGACATAGTCTGTCAGGGATGTTCCCATTTCTTTGGAGAATAAGGTAGACAAATAACTTGCGTTTACACCAAGATCACTTGCCAGCTGATTCAGCGTCAAATCAGCGGAAAGATCTGTCTCCAGATAGGCGACTACTTTTCGGATGAGCGGAGAGTGAATCTGATGCTGGTGCTCTTTGATGATCCGGCAGTATCCAAGGGCAATTGTCTGTTGCGCGCGCAGGCACTGCTGAGTGGAAGTCAGGCTTTCCAGCATGACAACATTGCAGTTGGAGTAGGCATCAATATGGATGGGGTGCACGCCAGCCTGTTCTGCTACTTTTCGAAGCAGTGTGTTTAATGTAATTGTATAATTTTTCATATCTCTTAAATTATTGGTTGTTCTTTGTGGAAGCAGCCAAGTCTCAAATTTAGAAATCAATTCCAGTGTTTGGCTTTCTCTGCCCGAGGCAACGGCATTGATCAACATGTTTTCTGACTCGTATCTTTTTTCAATCACATCAATATTCGAAAAAGGGTGTTCTTTATCTCGTAGACAATGTTTATAGGCATTATTCCAATGATCAAAAAAGTCAGTATTGGAATAGACTACTTCGCAGGAGTCTCCGTAAAGTTTTTTACCAAGTTCTAAAAATAGGCTTTCAAATAGCGCATAGGATCCAAAAAAAGGAAGCCTCTGATAATATGTTTGAATTGCATCGTGATAAGTTTCTTTTAAAGGCAGACTGGAAAATAATTCTTCAAAGCGTTCCCCCTGCATCTTTTCAAATACAACAGGTCCACAATAGAAAACCGTTTTTGAATCTGGAAGCAGCAGGAAGGCAAACGTACACTGAAACAGATCCGTGTTAAAATACACCTTTCCCTGTTTCAGCTTCTCAAACATATCATGAAAAAACTGGGAAGTATTTTTTACACCGAGAATGTGGTAACGAAGTCCCTGATCCAGATGTTCCAGATTTTCACAGGGCAGCGTAAACCTGTAAACTGGAAGATAATTTGTTTCCAGTATTTTTTGCGTGAAATCAATCAATTCTTCGTGTTTCATAGCGTCTCCTTCTTTTAACTGAAAATTGTGCAAAAAACTACAAAAATCATCACTGTTATTTTTTGAAAAATTTACATACAATAATCATACAACAAATGTGTGAAAAAGCCACGAAAATTTGAAAAAATCATAAAAACAAAGGAGAATGGGTATGCGCAATGTAATCAATTTAAACAAGGACTGGGCATTTATTCAGCAAAATGCAGGCTTGCCAAAGGAGATGCCATCAGACTGGGAACATGTAGATCTTCCTCATACATGGAATGCGGTGGATGGACATGATGGGAACGGAAGTTATGACAGAGGAACTTACTGGTATGCAAAGACATTTGAAACACCAAAACAGCCTCTTGGAAATGGAAAGGTTTACGTGGAAATCCTGGCAGCAGGCCAGCAGGCAACGGTATATGTAAACGGAAAAGAGATGATATATCATGAAGGTGGATATTCTACATTCCGTGTAGATATCACAGATGTGTGCAAAGAAGAAGGGGACAATCTTTTGGTAGTTGCATGCAGCAATGAACTAAAAGACAGCGTATACCCACAGTCAGCAGATTTTACATTTTATGGCGGACTTTACAGAGGTGTGAATCTGATCAGTGTTCCGGATGCACATTTTGATCTGGAGTATTACGGAGGACCGGGAATCCAGGTGACTTCAAGACCATGTGAGTGTGGAGGAGCAGAATTTGAGATTGTTTCATACGTAAAAGGAGCAGATGAAAACTTTACTGTTCTGTATTCCATTTGCGATGCAGAAGGAAATGAAGTGGCGAGCGCTTGCCGTCCGGTAGATGAGACGGCAGTGAAGGTATATGTTCCGGATGCGACACTTTGGGAAATTGATGCTCCATACCTGTATACAGTGACCGCAAGACTGCAGAGAAGAAACGAGTCTTATGATGAGATTTCAGCACGTGTTGGAGTACGCAGCTTTTCCTGTGATCCAAACAAAGGGTTCATCATCAATGGTACAGAGACTCCGCTGCGTGGAGTAAGCCGTCATCAGGATATGCTGTATAAAGGAAACGCATTGACAAAAGAAGATCATTATGAGGATGCAAGACTGATCAAAGAACTGGGAGCCAATACCATTCGACTGGCACATTATCAGCATTCCCAGGATTTCTATGATGCTTGTGATGAAATTGGATTTGTTGTCTGGGCAGAAATTCCGTTTATCAGTGTGATGAATCAGGATCCGGATGCACACCAGAACTGTATCAGTCAGTTGAAAGAGCTGATCATTCAGAATTACAACCATCCATCGATTTGTTTCTGGGGTATTTCCAATGAAATCCTGATCGGAGGAATTTCAGAGAAACTGGTAGAAAATCATA
>OBWJ01001063.1_pt1 | contig 10941 bp, 10 predicted proteins | sample 1495181 | NCBI WGS metagenome assembly OBWJ01 (sample SAMEA2580041, study PRJEB22360) | human gut metagenome
GTCGGCCGCGCCCGGCAGCTCCTCGCGCCCGCCACCGGCTGCGAGCCGCTCGGTGATCCGATGGCGGTCGAGGACTTCGGCGTGGGCGGCTTCCCGCACGTCACGCAGCTCTGGATGATGGTCGACCCGACCGACAAGAAGCACGAGCTCGACGACCTGCTCGAGTACGAGCTCAACGGCATCCGCAATCTTCTGCCGCGCGTGAAGCTTCTTGTGCCCGCGCTCGACGCGATGAAGTGGGGCGACTACTGGGACAAGCTCTTCGACCTGGTGCGCGACGTCCGCCGCCTCGGCGCGGGCGAGGGCCAGGCCCTCATGCGCACGGAGCGCACCGACGTCCTCGCGAAGGACATGTACGCCATCAACCGCCGCATCGACGAGAGCCTCGCCACCCTTGAAAAGAACATGAAGACGCCCGAGGAGGCCGACGTGGCGCTCACGAGCAGCATTCCGCACATGCTCGAGCGCGAGCTCTCCGTGCTCTTCCTGCGCACGCTCGCCGTCATCCGCGTGATCTCGGGCGACAACTACATCCACGGCATGCACTGCTCCGCGCACATCCGCCGCAACGTCGAGCACTTCCCCGACGTCCACTCGCTCCTCGACAAGGCGCGCCACATCGTCTACGACGCGCTCGAGGTCCAGGGCCGCGGCATGAACGCCCCCGCCATGGACATCGCGGGCCAGGTCAAGCGCGACGCCGACGAGCTCGGCCGCGCCCACGACGAGTCCGTCGAGCGCCTCAAGGCCGACGTCGAGCGCCTGCAGGCCGCGATCGACCGCTACCTGATCCTTCAGGGCCGCCCGCGCCGCTATGCCGTGAGGCTCAACGAAAGGAACGAGGTCTTGGCCCTTCTCGTGCTCGAGCACTGATCCTCGCTTGAGACTCAAAAGCCCGAAGGCGCTCAGCCTCCGGGCTTTCATTTTGTCTTGAGTTCTTCCGTTTTTCTTCAGGGAGCATCGCCATGCAGGCCGAAACCGCCGAAACATCCGAAACATCCGAAACCGTGCCTCTCAGGGGCATTTCCGAGGCCACCGCGGCCGAAATCCTCGCCTTCAGGGACGACCGCCGATGGCTTCCGTATCACAATCCCAAGGACCTCGCGATGTCGGTCGCGATCGAGGCGGGCGAGCTGCTCGAGGTCTTCCAGTGGTCGGGCACCGATCTGGAACGCGGGGAGAAGCGCGGCGAACTGGCCGACGAGCTCGCCGACGTACTGATCTATGCGGTGATGCTCGCCGACAGGGCCGGACTTTCGATGGACGAAATCGTGAGGGCGAAGCTCGCCAAGAGCGCCGCCCGCTATCCCGTCGACAAGGTGAAGGGGCTCGGGAGCGAGTCCTACGAGCGCTGCAGGGCCGAAGCCAGGAAGGCGGGCCGCTGAGCTACCTGCGGGATTTCGCGATGCGGCCGATGAGCCCGCCCACGATCATCAGAAAGATGAAGGGGCCGGCGAGATTCTCGCGTCCCTCCGCCATGGCAGCGAAGGTCATGAAGAAGCCGATCATGATGCAGGCGGAGCCGATGAAGCCGAGCGGCACGCCCCGTCTGCGCGCCTGAGGAGCGCGCCCTGCGGCGGGTGCCGGGGCGGGAGAGTGAGGCTGAGGAGCGGGCGCCCGGGTGCTTCCGCGGGTTGCGCCGCCCATGCGGCGGAAGCTCTCCGCCACGGATTTCTTCGTCCTTCGCAGCATGTCCGCCTGCGCGGCATCATGCGTTGCCTCGTCCCCGCGCTCGGCGCGGGCCCTGCGTTGCATTTCGGCCGCGATCCTGCCCAGGTCGGCCCCGCCCTCGGAGGCGTCGGGCACCTGCAGGGGATTTGCGATTGCAGCCTGATTGGCGCGGCGAAGCGCCTCGAGCGACTCCTCCTGGAGCGCCTCGACGTAGGCGACGAAGTCGCCGTTTCTGGGTTCAAGCCTTGTGGGATCGGTCATGGCGGGCGATTGGAAATGGTGGGTGTCCATACAAGGATAGCGCGTCGGAAAGCTGCTCGCCGAGAGCGTTTTCGATTGGAAACGCTAAATACAGGCGCCCGTGCGGCCGCTATAATGTTAGACCGACAAAAATGAGGCTCTTCACCCCGGAAAGCCTCTGTTGCGCCGTCAACTTTTGGACAGTATTGATGCCGGAAGGAAAGAACTGCCGACCAACGAAAAAATAAACATTAGGCCTTTCGCAGATTCGTGTGGGCAATTCTCGCGCGGAATCGAATCGTCAAGCTGTCGTGGAATAGCGCAGGCCGTTAGGCCGAGCATATGCCGCGAAAGCAGATTGACGAGGTGATTCAGCGCAAATAGCCTGTGGTTCGGGGAAAGTAAGGGCGTTAACGCCCGCCTTTCCCTCGAGCCACGTGGCGGCGAACGCCGGGGGGTCGGGGGCGGAGCCCCTGACGGAATGTAGCCATGCACTTACCCACTCAAAGCTGCGAAGAGCCAAACATTAAACCCCGCACTTCCTTCCATGTCCCGCCCCATTTTCTCGTGAGACGACCGGCAGGTTTCGATCCTGCTCGGCGTCGTGCTTTTCGTCTCGAGGGACGCCGACGCGGCCGACCTCGCCCGCCGCGTGAAGACCGCCTTCGAGCCCTTCGGCAAGGCGGTCGAGGTGCCCGTCTCCCTCGCCATGGGCTGAGCCTCCTTCGACGGCGCTCAGGACCGCGAGCTTTCCGACACGCAGAAGCGCGACGACTCGGCCATGTACAAGGACAAGCTCCAGATCAAGGCCCGAGACCGCGAAAACGGCTGGACCTGCGACCTCTGAGCACCCCGCCTCTTCCCGAAGCTATGAAGAGTGCCCGTTTTGGCCCGATGCCGACGGGCGCTTGTTGTTGAGAGGGCCGCGGTCTCCTTGATCCTCAGGACTCGGCGGCGGCTTTCTGTTGGACGTGGCGCCTCCGGGAATGCCGGAGGCGCTTGAAGCCGGATGCGTGCGGGGGCCGCGTCAGGCGGCCCTGCGGGCCTCCTCGGCCATGCGGTCGAGCCTTGGCTTCATGCGCAGCATGCGCATGGCGTTGGCGACCACGATCAGGCAGGTGCCCGTGTCGGCGAAGACGGCCATCCACATGGTGGCGTTGCCCGTGAGCGCGAGGAGCGCGAAGATGATCTTGACGCCGATGGCGAAGGCGATGTTCTCGACGAGCAAGCCGTGGGTGATGCGGGAGAGGCGCACGAGCGTTGCGATCGACGAGATCCTGTCGTCCATCACGGCAATGTGGGCGGCCTCGATGGCGCTGTCCGTGCCGCGCACGCCCATGGCGATGCCGATGTCGGCTCGGGCAAGCGCGGGGGCGTCGTTGATGCCGTCGCCCGCCATGGCGGTGAGGCCGCTCTTCTGAAGCTCCTCGATGGCCTTGAGCTTGTCCTCGGGCAGCAGGTCCGCCCTGACGTCCTTGAGACCGACCTTTTCGGCGAGCGCGCGGGCGGCCGCCTCGTTGTCGCCTGTGAGGAGCCACGGGCGGATGCCCACGGAGGCGAGCTGACGCAGGCCCTCGACCGTGTCCTCCTTCACGACGTCGGCGAGTCCGAAGACCGCCTGCACGCCGAAGGCGTCGGCGACGGCGACGGCGGACATGCCCTCGTTCGTATAGTGCGCGAACGTGCGACGGACCTCCTCGTCGGCAAGGCCCTGTTCCTCGAGCCAGCGCAGGTTGACGAGCCTCACCATGCCGCGCTCGATGCGGCCCTCGACGCCTGCGCCCGGGATGGCCGTGAAGCCCTCGACCTGATAGACGGGCAGGTGCCTTTCATGCGCCCAGCGTGCGATGGCCTGGGAGAGCGGATGCTTGTTCATGGCGGCGAGGCTGGCGGCCATCGCGCCCGTGAGCCTTTCGTCGAAGGTGGCGAGGTACTTCACGCCTGCGACGGCGGGCTCGCCCTTCGTGAGCGTGCCGGTCTTGTCGAGGCCGATGTTGACGAGCTTGCGCGCCTCCTCAAGATAGAGTCCGCCCTTGATGAGCAGGCCGCAGCGCGTGGCCGTGGCGAGCGCAGAGACGACGGTTACGGGCGTCGAGATCACGAGCGCGCAGGGGCAGGAGATGACGAGCAGGCAGAGCGCGCGGTAGATCCACGTGCTCCACTCGCCCGTCACGAGGCCAGGCACGATTGCGACGGCGGCCGCGATGAAGAAGACGATCGGCGTATAGACGGCTGCAAAGCGGTCGACGAAGCGCTGCACGGGAGACTTCGAGGCTTGGGCGTTCTCGACGGCGTCGATGATGCGGGCCGAGAGGCTCTCGCTCGCAGCCGCAGTCACCATCACCTCGATCGTGGAGGTGAGGTTCACCGTGCCCGACCAGACGTTGTCGCCCTCGGACTTCTCGGCGGGCATGCCTTCGCCCGTCACCATGGACTGGTCGAGCGCGGTCGCGCCCCTGACGATCCTGCCGTCAAGCGGCACGCGGTCGCCCGGTCCCACGCGCACGACGGCGCCCGCGCCCACATCGGACGAGGGGACCCTGCGCCAGCTGCGGCCGTCCTTGACCTCGGCCGTCTCGGGGGCGGCACTCATCAGGTCTCGGATGGAGCGGCGGGCCTTCGTCATCGAGAGCTGCTCGATCGACTCTGAAATCTGGAAGAGCACCATCACCATGGCGGCTTCGGGCCAGGCGCCGATGAGCACGCCGCCCACGACGGCCACCGCCATCAGGGCGTTCATGTTGAGGTTGCGGTGAACGAGCGCCAGAACGCCGTTTTTGAAGACCTCGAGCCCCGCCATCAGGATAGCGACGACGGCAAGTGCGAGCGTGATGAGGTCGATCGTGCCGTGCTCGAGCGGGATGAGTCCGGGCGAGTATTCACTCACAAGCTCGACCGCTTCGGACATGAAGGCGACGAAGAGGGCGGTGATGTAGAGCGCCCAGGGAATCGGCGCGCTTTCGATCGTCCTGGGGCCCGAGGCTGCGGCCTTTGCCGTGTAGCCGCAGGATTCGACGGCGCGCACTGCGGCGGCCTCGAGATCGTCGTCGCCCGAGAGCGTGACGGTGCGGGTCATCACGTTGAAGTCCGCGCCCGTGATCCCTGCGGCCGCAAAGGCCTTCTGAATCTCGTCCGCCTCGACGGGGCAGTCCATTTCGGGGACGGAGAGCACGATGCGCCTTGCGCCCGTGACGACAAGTTCGCCGGGCATGCCGATGGAGAGGAGCGCCTCAAGCAGGGCTTCGCCCGAGATCCTGTCGCCCGTGACCCTGGCCGTGCGGGTGGAGTAGTCGAGCGTGACGTCCGCCACGCCCGGAGCGGCCCTGAGGACCTGCTCGACGGGACCGCCCTCGGCGGGGCAGCACATGGCGGAGATGGAGATGATCAGAGTGGACATGATTGTTCTGCGGACGAGGTCCGTCGTGAATTACTGATGGATGGCATTACACACCCTGAAGTCGCTACAAGGTCAAACGTTTTTTTGCGATAATGCGAATCAGCATTATTTTTTCAGGGACGAGTCATGAAGATCGGCGAACTGGCCAGGCGCACGCTGCACACGGCGGAGACGATCCGCTACTACGAGCGGATGGGACTTCTGCCCGCGCCCAGGCGTTTTGCGAACAACTACCGCGACTACGGCGAGGTCCATGTCGGCAGGCTCGAGTTCATCAGGCACTGCCGCACGCTCGACATCAGTCTCGACGAGATCCGCTCGCTGCTCGAGTGCATTGAGGACGGGAGTCCCGAGGGGGCCGACCGCGCGCACGTGATGATCCACAGGCACCTCGAGGCGGTCGAGGCGCGCATGGCGGAGCTCAGGCGGCTGCGCGAGCAGCTCTGCTCGCTCGCGGGCGCCTGCTGCGGGCGCCACGCCGAGGGCGAGCTCTGTGGCCTGCTTGAGCGCCTTTCGCATCCTGACGCCGCAGAAGACGGTCCGGACGTGCCCTGAGAAAAAAGCAAAAATCTTTGAACGCCCTGTGCGGAAGGCAGTTCGGACGAATGTCCTTGTGTAGAATGCCTCCGCTGTGCTCCGCTTGAGGAGCCTCTTTTCTGGAGTCGAAAACCATGATGGAAACCACCGTGGTCCACTTTTCCGGCATGCAGGTCATGCTGATGATCGCGCTCTGTGCGATCGCCGTTCTCGTGCCCGTCTGGGCGATTCGCCGCATCGCTCGCGCCGTTCCGCCCGTCTATCAGGTGCCGGGCATTCCGAGCGGGGTCGGCGGCCTGCTGCTCTTCACAATCGTGCTTCTCATCGTCGAGGCCGTCAACGCGCTCTATCACTTCGGCCGCGCCGCGGGCGAGGCCGCGCGCGTCATCTCGATGAGCACCGACTATCTCTGGCCCGTCGCGCAGACGCTCATTCCGGACTTTGCCGCCTCGTTCTTCCTGCTGATCGCGATCGGCGCGCTCGTCTTCGGCCGCTCGTCCGTCGCCTTGGGCGCCGCCGTCGTCTGCGCCTGGCTCGGCGGCCCGCTCGTCGCCGTCCTGCGCACGATCTACCTCGGCCTTCCGATCGAGCTTGCTGGCGAGCCCACGGGGCTCCTCTTCCTCACGGTGGTCGTGACCCCCTATCTTCTCTTTTCCAATCGTCCCGCACTCACCTACGGCACCGCTTCGGGCCGCAGGCTTGCGCTCTCGCGCGGCGGCTCCGCCGTCGGGGAGCGCTGATGAAGCCCGTGATCGGGAGCCTGATGCTCCTGCTGGTCTTCCTGATGGTGATCCACTCCTTCTGGAAGTGGAGCCGTCAGTTTCCGCCTGCGCACGAGCGCGAGCCCTCGGGTGTCGAGGGCGGCCTCATCGTGCTCGTGGGCCTCATGGCCGCCGCCGTCCTCTTCAATGCGACGGGGTTCGGCCTCATGGTCTCAGCCGTCATGGGCGCGGTGCCCGAGGGCTTCTGGATAAGGACGGGGCTGCCGGGAATCCTGAGCTTCGCAGGCCTCGTCTGGGCGATGCTCCGCCTGCTTTCGGGCCGCACGCCCTCCGTTCGTCTTGAAGCCTCGCTCGGGTGTCTGGCCTCAGGCCCCGTCGCCGAGGCCTGGATGCTGCAGGCGGGCACGGGCGACGTCTCCCGCCTCGCCGTCTCCGTCGTCCTTACGGCGGGCGCCGTCCTGTATCTCTATCTGTCTCCTCGTTCGAAGCACACCTACGGGTAAGGGTAAACACCCGAGGGTTTTCAGGCGTTCGGGCATGGGGCTTCCTGCAGGCGTCGAGCAGGTAGAATTGCCTCATTGCGCGCGCGGTCCCATCCCTTTTACTTCTGGCCGCGGGCAGGACCAAAGGAGAAAGCATGACCCGTCCCATCCTCATCAAGAACGCCGAAGTCTTCGCCCCCGAAAAGCTCGGCCGTCGCGACATCTTCATCGCAGGCGGCAGGATCGTCGCCATGGAGGAGAGCCTTGAGGGCCTTTCCGTCCCCGGCCTCGAGACGATCGACGCCTGTGGTGCCATCGTGACCCCGGGTCTCATCGACCAGCACATCCACGTCACGGGCGGCGGCGGTGAAGGCGGCTGGAAGAGCCGCTGCCCCGAGCTCGTCTTCTCCGAGCTCGTCAAGGCCGGCGTGACGACCTTCCTCGGCGTCTCGGGCACGGACAGCATGTCCCGCTCGATCGAGAACCTCCTCGCCAAGGTGCGCGGCCTCAAGCAGGAAGGCGCCTCGGGCTGGATGTGGACGAGCAACTACTCTTACCCCGTCACGACGATCACGGATTCCGTCAAGACCGAACTCTTCGCCATTCCCGAAGTGCTCGGCGTCAAGATCGCCCTGGGCGATCACCGCTGCTCCTTCCCGTCGATGGAGGAGGTCCGCTCGATCGTCGCCGACGTCCGCGTCGCGGGCATGCTCACGGGCAAGACTGGCTTCGTGCACGTTCATCTCGGCGACTACACGTCGTCCTTCGACATCTTTGACGGCATCGTCGCCTCCGGCCTGCCGATCAAGCACATCCGTCCGACGCACGTCGCCCGTCATCCCGCCGTCTTCGAACGCGCGATGGGTTTCGCGAAGCAGGGCGGCTGGATCGACATCACCACGGGCGGCGGCAACTACATGGGCTGCGCGGCCGACGCCTATGACATGGCCGTCGAAAACGGCGTGCCCGTCAACCGCATCACGATGAGCTCCGACGGCCACGGCTCCATGCCGCGCTTCAACGAGGCGGGCGAAATGGTCGGCCTCGGCGTCGGCTCCATCATGTGCAACATCGAGACCGTTCAGGAACTTGCGCGCCGCCACGACCTGACGACCGCACTGCTGCCGATGACCCGCACCGTCGCCGAAGCGCTCACGCTCGAAGGTAAGGGCGTCATCGAGGTCGGCGCCGACGCCGACCTGCTCATCCTCAACGCCGAACACGAGATCACCGACGTCTTCATGGGCGGCGTCCAGTGCATGCGCGCCGGCGAAGTGATCGTCAAGGGCGCCTTTGAGGAATGAACATCGGGCATAATGTCCTGAGCAACAACCGCAACTGACCTCACTCAGGTCCGCCGCGAACATTCAAGCGGCGGGCCTTTTTCGCAAATGGACGCATCAACACGCGCAACTGCAGTCGGTCTTCTCGCACCCGTCCTCTGGGGCATGAGCGTCGGGATCTGCCGCGGCATCGCCGAGGACTTCGGGCGAGGCCCGGGCTTCACGGTGATGTACGCCGCGGCCTGTCTTCTGCTTCTTCTCATCTTCGGACGCCCGCATTTGCGGGCCTTCTCCCTCAAGTACCTGCTTCTGGGCGTGGGCGCCGCAAACGTCTGCGCCATCTGCTTCATCTTCTCGCTATCGATGGCCGAGGACGCCACGCAGACCATGCAGGTCGGCATGGTTAACTATCTGTGGCCCTGCCTGACGATCGTCTTCGCGGTGCTCTTCAACGGCGAGCGGGCGAGGTGGTGGATCGTGCCGGGCGTGCTGCTGAGCCTGCTGGGCGTCATGGTGGTGCTCGGCGGCGAGGACGGATTCAATCCGATGCACTTTGCGGCCAACTGGATGAAGAATCCGTGGAGCTACACGATCGCCCTCGTGGGCGCCGTGCTCTGGGCGGGCTACGGCTCGATGACCAGGGCCTGGTCGGGCGGGCACAATCCCGTGGTCATCATCTTCTTCAACGACATGCTGATCTTCGGGCTCATCTGGCTGCTTACGCCCACGCCGCCCGGCGAGTGGATGCATCCCGGTTGGCTCGGCGTCTTCCTCGGCGCGGCCGCGACGGGACTGGGCTACGGCGTCTGGACCTACGGCATGCAGTACGGCAACATGACGCTTCTGGGAATCGGCTCCTACTTTACGCCCGTCCTCTCCTGCGTCTTCGCCTCCTTCTACATCGGGTCGGATCTGAGCGCCACGTTCTGGCAGGGCGTCGCGCTCGTCGTGCTCGGTTCACTCGTGTGCTGGACGTCGGTGCGAAAGACGAAGCCTGTCGAACGCAAGGGCGAGCCCCTCAATCTGCATCACAAGCACTGAGACCAGTTGAGTCTTTTCTCAAAGACGTTTTCTCAAAGGCGGTCGGCGCGTCGTGCGTCGACCGCCTTCGTCATTGTGACCGTGAAGGCGGCGCCGCCTTCAGGGGCCTTGCCCGCCGTTACCGTCCAGCCCGAGCGGCGGCAGATGCGCGAGACGATCGAAAGGCCGAGTCCGGCGCCCGAGCCGTCGGCGACGGCTGCACTGCCGCGCACGCCGTGCTCGAAGATGCGGGCGGCCTCGTCGCCGGCGAGTCCCGGTCCCGAGTCGGAGACAATGAAGCCCTCGGACGTTTCCGTGATCGTGACCACGCCGCTTTCGGTGTAGGCGACGGCGTTCTTCACGAGGTTGTTGGCGACGGTGCCGAGCATGACGGGCGAGTAGGCGCCGGGGCACTCGGCCTCGCGGCGAAGCACGAGCGCGAGGCCCTTTTCGGCCGCAAACGGCTCCCATGTGTCGGCGACGGCCTTGAGAATGCCCGCGGCGGAGTCGGGCTCGGGGCCCGTCGTCTCGTTCGAGAGGCGGGCGAAGGAGAGAAAGAGCGACATCAGCTCGCGCATGTCGCCCGCAGAGCGCGTGATGCGCTCGACCTGCTTCGCCTGAGCGGGCGAGAGCGGCGTCATTGAGAGAAGCTCGGCGCTCGTCTCGATCACGGTGAGCGGCGTCCTGAGTTCGTGGCTCACGTCGCCCGTGAAGGCCTTCTCGCGCTGCAGGGCCTCGTGGAGCCTCTTCATGGCGCCGTCGCAGATGCGGGCGAGTTCGCCCACCTCGTCGTTGGTGAGCTCGACCGAAAGCGGCTCGTAGGTGCGGGCAGCGCTGGCCTTTCTCACCTCGTCGGAGAGCGTCTTTACGGGCTTCATGATGTTGCGCGCAAGGATCCAGCCCGCGAGAAGGCCGAGGAAGAAGACGGCGAGAACGGAAAAGAGCGTGATCCGCCTGAAGACGCGTTCCGTGTCCTCGAAGCCGAGCTGATCGCGCGTGAGCACGAGCGGCTCACCGCGCCAGGCGCCTGTATGGACGAAGAAGTCGCCGTTGTTCGAAAGTTCTCCGAAGCCTTCGGGCAGGCCGCGCATGGCGGGCGGAGGCGCCTCAAGGGGAGGCGCGCCGTAGAGCCGGGTGTCCTCGGGGAGCCTCGGCGTCTCGCCGCGCTCAAGCGTGTCGACCGCCCTGGCGACCTCGTCCCTGAGGATGCCCGAGATGAGCTGCTGCTCGGTGAATTCGATCGACTGGTAGAGCGCGAATGCGTAGAACCCAGCCACGAAGGTGACGAGGAGCGCGAAGCTCAGCATGATGCGCTGGGCCAGGCTGCGCGGAGGCGAATGTCGGACGGGCATGGCGGCGCTTCAGGAGACGGAGTCGGGAAGATCGGCAACGGACCAGCCGAGGCCAGGATGCGTGTGGATGAGCGGATGGTCGAACGGCTTGTCGACCGCCTGGCGCAGAAGATAAAGGTTCGAGCGCAGGCTGTCGGAGGCGGGCGGCTCGCCCTGCCAGAGGACCGCCTCGAGTCGACGGCGCGAGACGATGCCGGGACTCTGCTGCATGAGCTCCCGGAGGGGGCGATCCTCATG
>OBWJ01001077.1_pt1 | contig 10648 bp, 9 predicted proteins | sample 1495181 | NCBI WGS metagenome assembly OBWJ01 (sample SAMEA2580041, study PRJEB22360) | human gut metagenome
TTTTGAAGTGGGAGCTTCGTTCATTGTCATTTCTGACAATTTTAAAGTTTCAAGTATCTAAGATACTCTAATTCTTACAGGGGTGTCCACTTCCCCTCTACGGTATAAGACTTCTAAGTCTACAACTTTACTTTTCTTCAATATATTCAATGCTCCATTTACATCTGCATTTAATATATACCCTTTTAATGTTTTGTACATTCCTCTTCTTACTCTTTTACCTGAGAAAGAATACTCTATATTATCTTTTTCCTTATACTCTGGAATTATATCCATATCAAAAAAACTAGCCTTAGATGTATAGCTTTCCTCTTGGTCTACATACTTTATTCCGTAGAATTCACATAGATACTCTAGTTTTGATTGAAGTTTTGAAAATGGTATATTTACAAAATTTTGGTTATTTCTCTTTCCTATATCACTATTTCTTTGAAAATCATTATTATATCCACAAACCAAAGTTCCAATATTGTTTTCAAGACAGTAGTTAATTATTATTCTTGCTGATTTTGATAGATAATCATTTACCTTATTATTTCGCTTATTCCAAATATATTTTTGTTTCATAGTCAATGTTTTTCCATAACCTTGCTTATCTTTTATACTTTGTAACTTAGCATTGTATTTATTAAACCATTGATTTATAGATTTTAATTTTTTTCCATCTACTATGAAAGATTTTCCTCGATTAGTTACACAAGTAGCTAAATTATTTACTCCTAAATCTATTGCCAGTACATTGTTTTTATCTAAATTTCTTTGTTCATTTTCAACTTGATAGGTGTATTGTATCTCAAAGAACCTAGCATTGAACTTAGGAATTATCCTAATCTCTTTTATATTTTTATCTAGTAGTAATGGTGGAATATTTATTTTAATAGGTCTATGATTTTTCTTATAGCTTTGTGAATAGGGAAGAATGAATGTATTTTCATTTAATCTTACAAATCCAACAACTAATGTTGTAAAACTATTTTTAGGAAGATACTTAGGAAGTTTTACTTTTTCTTTATACTCCCCCTTTGATTTTAATTTAAGTAATCCAAAGAAAGATTTAAAAGCTCCATCTAGCTCTTTTAAAATTTGTTGAGCCATATTGGAGTTTAAAGTTTTATAATTTTCACTTGATTTTAAAAGTTTATTATTTTCTACATAGTTAAGATATTTTCTTTTGTCAAAATAGTATTGTCTAATATTATATACAGCTTGGTTATACAGATTTTTTGCTGAATGACACAGCTCTCTTAATATTAGATATTCCTCTTTACTTAGATGTTTCAGCTGTTGCTTTACTGTTAAGTACATTGATTTCTCACCTCCTTAGCATTAAGTTTTATATAGTTATTATACCATTTGTATACCTAATATCCAAACTTTTTCCAATTCATCTCCACCTAAAGAGGTGGGAGTCTTCTTGGAAATTTAAGATAAAAAAAGTCCCCAGACTCCTCCAGGGACTAAAATTTATTTCTATTTTTATTATAGGTATTTAGCTTCTGTATCTCTTATTAATTTAGCTACAGCTTCTACTTTTGGCATATCCTCTTCTACAAGGTTAGCTAATGGAGAACGAACTCCTCCGATTTCTATGTTGTGGTTGATTTTTAAAGTAGCTTTGATTACTCCATACATATTTCCTTTGCAAGAACATAGAGCTGTTATGATGTCGTTTACATCATATTGAATTGCACGAGCTGTTTCATAGTCTCCTTTTTTGAAGCACTCTAAAGCTTTAAGGAATAATTTAGGCATTGCACCATAAGTTCCTCCAATTCCTCCTTCTGCTCCTATCATAAATCCTCCGATAAATTGCTCATCTGGACCATTGAATACTATTGTATCTTTTCCTCCAATAGCTTTGAATGTTTGGATATCTTGAATAGGCATAGAAGAGTTTTTAACTCCTATTACTCTTGGATTTTTTAACATTTCTTTATATAGAGATGGTGTTAAAGCAACTCCTGCTAATTGTGGAATGTTATAAATTACGAAATCTGTGTTAGGTGCAGCACTTGAAATATCGTTCCAGTATTTAGCTATTGCATGCTCTGGTAAACGGAAATAAATAGGTGGTATAGCAGCGATTGCATCTACTCCTAAGCTTTCTGCATGAGCAGCTAATTCCATACTATCTGCTGTATTGTTACAAGCTACGTGAGCTATTACTGTTAATCTTCCTTGTGCTTCTTTCATTATAGTTTCTAGAACTAATTTTCTCTCTTCTTTACCTTGATAAATACACTCTCCAGAAGAACCTCCAACATATACTCCTTGAACTCCTGCTTCAATAAAGTATCTAGTTAAAGCTTTTACTCCTTCAACACTAATATTTCCTTCTTTGTCATAACAAGCATAGAATGCTGGTATTACTCCATGGTATTTCTCTAAATTTCTCATTTAAAAACACTCCCTTTTAACTAAAGTTTTTAATATTTAATTCTATTTCCAATGTTTTATATTAACTAATGTTCACGAGAACATTGTACTAAATATAAAGCTATTTGTCAATGATTTTTTATAAAAAATTGAAATTTTTATTTTATTTTCCTACAAAATTACCTATTTACCACACTTTTAAAAATAAAAAATATAGAGCAAGTATAACTCTATATACTTGCTCTATTTATTCTCCTCAATCTTTGTCATTCTTGAATGTTATTTTCTCTCCTAGTAAATTTCTTAAATTGAAATCGTGACATAAGAAGAGTATGGTAATCACTCTTATTTTTTAAATTTATTCTATTTAACTATTAACTCTAGTGCTACAGGAACATTAGCAAGAACTTCCTCTTTTTTAATTATCTTATCTGCTACTTCTACTCCTACTGCTCCTATTTCAGCTGGTTTTTGTGCTACAGTTGCTCCCATTTTTCCCTCTTTTACAGATGCTACTGCGTCATCTGTAGCGTCAAATCCTACTACTAGAATATCTCTTCCAGAAGCTTCTATTGCTTTTAAAGCTCCTAGAGCCATTTCATCATTATGAGCAAATACTGCATCTATTTCTGGTTGAGCTTGTAGTATATTTTCCATTACAGTAAGCCCTCTTGTTCTATCAAAATCTGCTGCTTGTTTTGCTACTGTTGTTAATTTTCCATTTACAGCTTTATTAAAACCTTCTCCTCTATCTCTTGCTGCAGTTGTTCCAGGAATTCCTTCAAGTTCAACTACTTTTCCTGCTCCATTTAATTTTTCAACTATATAGTTTCCAGCCATTTCTCCACCTAGTACATTGTCTGAAGCTACGTGAGAAACTACTTTTCCTTTATTTGCTGCTCTATCTAATGTTACTACTGGAATTTTACTTCTGTTAGCTGCTCTTACTGAACTTGCTACTGCATCTGAATCAGTAGGATTTATTAATAAAACATCTACCCCTCTTATTAATAGATCCTCTACATTTCCTAGTTCTTTTGATGGGTCATTTTGAGAATCTAATACTATTAGTTCATGTCCTAACTCTTTTGCTTTAGCCTCTGCTCCCTCTTTTAATGTAACAAAGAATGGATTGTTTTGTGTTGATACTACTAATCCTATTTTCTCTGCATTTGCAACTGTTGAAGCTACCATAATTAAAGCTGCCATTCCAAATAATTTCATTGTTTTTTTCATCCATACCACCTCTATTTTATTTATTAGACTTTCTGTCTATTAATACTGCTATTAATATTACTATTGCTTTTATCATCATTTGATAATATGATGATACATTCAATAGGTTTAAAGCGTTTCCTAAAACTCCTATAATTAAAGCTCCTAGTGCTGTACCAGCGACTCTTCCTACTCCTCCAGCAAGAGAAGTTCCACCTAATACAACAGCTGCTATCGCATCTAGCTCATATCCACTACCTGCAGTAGGCTGAGCTGAATAAAGTCTAGAAGTTAATATTACCCCTGCTAGAGCTGATAACATTCCACATAGTCCATATACCCACATCTTTACTTTATCAACATTTATTCCTGATAATTTTGTAGCCTCTTCATTTCCTCCTATTGCGTAAGTATATCTTCCAAACTTAGTATGCATAAGTAAATAATGTCCAGCTACAAATAAAGCTATCATTATATATATTGGAATAGGGATATCAAATAGGTATCCTCCACCTATATTTTCAAAAAAAAGTCCACCATCATCTACTGTTATTGGTTTTCCCTCTGTAAATACAAGAGTTGCTCCTCTTAAGAAAGTCATAGTTACCAATGTTACTATGAACGCTTGAAGCTTCATCTTAGAAACTAAGAAGCCGTTGAAGAATCCAAAAACTAAACCAAGAGCTAATGTTACTATTAATGCTAAGATAGGATTATGTCCAGCATTTAATAGTGATGCCATTACAGCTCCACAAAAAGCTAGTATTGATCCTACTGAAAGATCTATTCCTCCTGTTAGTATTACTAGTGTCATTCCTATTGCTATTATTGAATTGATTGAAGTTTGTCTCAATACATTTAATATATTTGCATGAGTTAAAAATCTAGGATTTAGTACAGATACTATTACAGCAAATATAATAAGTCCTATCAGTGGCTTATTACTCCATATTTTTTTTAACATTCTTTCCCTCCTACTGCACATCTCATTATTTTTTCTTGTGTAGCTTCTTCTGCTAAAAACTCTCCAGTTACTTTTCCATTATGAATTACCATTATTCTATCACTAAGTCCCATTATCTCTGGCATCTCAGAAGATATCATAATTATACTTAGTCCCTTTGTTTTAAGGTCATTTATAAAGTCATATATCTCTTTTTTAGCTCCTACATCTACCCCTCTTGTTGGTTCATCTAATATTAAGATTTTAGGGTTGGTTAGTAAGGCTTTAGCTATTGCAACTTTTTGTTGATTTCCACCACTTAGATTTTTTATTTTTTGCTCCATACTTGGTGTCTTTACTCTAAATTTTCCAATATACTCTTCTACACTTGCTTCTTCTTTTTTATGCTCTAATTTGAAAAGTGTTGAGAAGAAATTTAGAGCTGAAAGTGTCATATTCTCTTTTACACTCATTCCTAGAACTAGCCCATCACCTTTTCTATCTTCAGATACATAAGCTATTCCACACTCTATTCCCTCTTTTGCTGACCTTATATTTTTCTCTTCTCCATCAACAAATACTTTTCCACTATCTTTTTTTAGATGACCATAGATAGTTTTTACAAGCTCACTTCTTCCAGCTCCCATCAATCCAGAAATACCAAGTATCTCTCCCTCATGTAGTGAAAAACTTACTCCATCTACATAGCTATTTTTTAGATTTTCTACTCTTAGTATCTCTTTTCCTCTTTCTACTTTTACCCTAGGGAACTGCTCATCTAAGGTTCTTCCTACCATATTTCTTATAATAAATTCTTCATCTATATCTTTCACTTCTGCTTCACATATAAATTTACCATCTCTCATTATTGTAATATCATCACATATCTCTGGTATCTCTTTTAATCTATGAGAAATATATACTATACTCTTACCTTCAGCAGTCAATTCTTTTATTACTTTAAATAAGCTCTCTGTTTCACTATCTGTCAATGCATCTGTTGGCTCGTCCATAACTATTATCTTAGCATTTTGTGAAAGAGCTTTAGCTATCTCTACCATCTGCATTTTCCCAATAGTTAGCTCTTTTACCAGTGTATTTTCATTCTCTTTTACATTTAATTTATCTAGTAAAACTCTAGCTTCACTTTTCATTAAAGAACTATCTATCTTCCCAAAACCATTAACTAACTCTCTTCCTAAAAATATATTTTCTGTAATTGAAAGCTCTGGAATAAGATTTAACTCTTGGTGTATTACAGCTATCCCTTTTTCTTGTGAATCATTTACATTTCTAAAATCTACTTTAGAATTTCCAACATACAAACTTCCACTATCCATGTTGTATATTCCAGTCATAACCTTTATCAGTGTTGATTTTCCAGCACCATTTTCCCCCATAAGAGCCATAACTCTTCCTTTATATATATTAAGCCTTGCACCATCTAAGGCTTTTACTCCGGGGAATGTTTTAACTATATCACTCATTCTTAAAACAATCTCTTTATTCATATTTTCTCCTAAAAAACTACCCCAGATTTTAAGATAACATTTGCATATGGAGAACACTCTCCAGTTCTTACTATTGCCTCACTCTCTCTTGTAATCTTTTTAAACTCTTCATGTTTTACCCAAATTATATTAGGATTCATTCCAACTTCTTCAAAGCTTTTTAAAATTTTTTCTAACATAACAGGATTTTTTTCTTTTATCTCTTCTGCTAAAACTATCTCCTCTACTTGCATCTCACTTAATAGTGGCTTCAACACACTGATAAAAGATGGTAACCCAGCTTCTACCGCTAAATCAATTCTCTTTACTCCATTAGGTATTGGAAGTCCAGCATCACAAAGTGTAATATGAGCTGTATGCCCTATTTTTGCTATTTCATAAGATAATTCACTGTTTAGTAGTCTACTTCTCTTCATTTTTTACCCCCTCAAAATTTTCTACTTCTTCTATTGTTGGTATTGATGTTTGTGCACCTTTTCTAGTTACTGCTATTGCAGATACCTTTGTAGCAAACTCTATTGCTTCTCCTACATTGTTATCTTTTAACTCTCTCACTAATCCACCTATAAAGCTATCTCCAGCAGCTGTAGTATCTATTGCTTTTACCTTGTAAGCTAAATGAAACTCACAAGTCTCTCTATTTAGAAGAAGAGAACCCTTACTTCCTAAAGTAACTATAAGGTTAGAAACTCCCATATCTAAAAGTTTTTCTCCAGCTTTTTTTATCTCCTCTTCTGTTTCTGTTGGCATTCCTGTTATTAGAGCCAATTCACTCTCATTTGGAATGATTAAATCACTATTTTTTATTATCTCATCATCTAACTCTCTTGCTGGAGCTGGATTTAAAATAGTCATCTTTCCAAATTCCTTTGCCTTTGCTAAAGCATAAGCTACTGTTTCTACTGGTATCTCTAATTGAGCTACTACAATATCACACTCTTTTATGACATCTAGGTGTCTATCTATATAGGCTTTATCTACTTCGCTATTAGCCCCTGCTACAACTAAGATTCTATTCTGTCCATTCTCCTCTACTATTATCTTAGCTATTCCTGTAGATTTTTCTCCCTCTTCAATATATCTAGTATCTACTCCACTCTCTTTCATAGAGTTGATTAAATCTTTTCCAAAGGAATCCTTTCCCACTTTTCCAAGCATTGTAACCTCTGTACCTAGTTTTCCAATAGCCACTGCTTGGTTAGCTCCTTTTCCACCAGGTACTTGGAAAAACTCCTCTCCAAAAAGTGTCTCTCCTCCTTTAGGAGCTCTTTTACATCTAGTTACTAAGTCCATATTTATACTTCCAACTACAACTACTTTTTTCATTTACTCTCCTCTCTTTTCTAACAAAGGTTCTATATATATTTTTTTTCTTTTCTCTTTATTAACAAACAACTGATAAATTTTTTCTCCCATTATTTCCAATGGAATTGAACAAGAAAGAATATTTCTATCTAACAGCTCTAAAAACTCCGTTTTTTCAAAGCAAGCTAGTTCTAAATCCTTATCTTTCTCTTTCAATACTTTTAATACTCCATATAGCATCAAATTATTAGATGAAAAGACAGCAGTTACTGAGCTATCTAAAATCTTTTTCCCAGCTATATATCCACTTTCAAAAAGATAATCTCCCTCATAAATATTTTTCTCTTTTACCTCTACTCCCATATCATTATGAGCTTCTATATATCCTCTCATTCTCTCTCTAGCATTTAGAAAATCTAAATTACCTGTTATTAGAGCTATATCTCTATGTCCTCTTTCTAATAATTCCTTTGTAAGCTTGTAAGCTCCATTATAGTTATCTATAAATCCCCCAGGAAGCTTAGAATCCTCAAACTCTCTATCCACTAGATATACTGGTATCTTCTGTTTTAAAAGAGGTGTTAGGGGATTTTCTTCATAATCTCCATTAATTAGGATAGCTATTACTCCTGCTATTCTATGACCTAAAATATTTTTTATAGCTTCTTTTTCCTGCTCTAAACTTTCCACTGTATTGTATAAAGCTATTTGATACCCACCTCTATTGAAATTTTTACAAATATAATTTGTAAGGGTAGCAAAAAATGGATTGCTGATATTTGGAACCAAAAGAGCTATTGTCTTATTTTCCATTTTAGATAGATTTTGTGCTATCACATTAGGAGTATAATTTTTTTTCTCTATAAATTCCTGTACTCTCTTTTTTGTTTCTTCATTTACATTAGTATGTCCATTTACTACACGAGAAACTGTTGCTATTGATAATCCCAATTCCTTAGCTATATCTTTCATTTTCATATTATCACCATTTTATGTAACCGTTTACAATAGAATATTACCTTATGAATTGTTTTTTGTCAAGACTTTATGTATTATTTTTATATAGTGTACACTAATTGCGTTTTATATTTTTAAAAAAAGGATTCTAATCTAGATGCTTTTTTATAACAGCATCTTAGACTAAAATCCTTTTTCTACTTAATTTTTTGGAAGTAAATTAATTATTTTATTATATTCTTTTTCACTTAACTCTTTTATATTTATTTTATCTATCTTGGTTAAAATATCTGTTCTTTCCTCTTCAGCTACAATTCCTATATAAAGATACTCATTAATCTCTGTATCTAATATTATCTCTTTATATTCAGTTTTTGTAGAAAATCTTGAACTTAAAAATGCAAATTTCTCAGTTTTTTCATCTTTAGCAATATATACATTTTCTTCTAATTCTTCTATATTATCATAATATTTCGTTAATCTCTTCTTATCAAATAAACTATATATTGCATATTTCTTTTCCCTCTTTCTTATATATGTTTTTTCCATTCTTCCCATTATTACAATACCACTATTTCTCCATATAAAGAAATAGATGATAAGTGTTTTATGGCTTACCATCTATTCCTTATTTTTATGAAAAAGCTATTTTATATATTAGAATCTATATGATAATCCTACTTCTGCTCTATTACTATCTCCTTTATCTGTCCAGATAAATTTGTATCTAGCATCTACTCCTACTCCATTTTCATGCTCATAACCAAATCCTACATGAGCTGAAACTTTACTATCTGCTATCTCTTCTTCATTTACTAATGCTATTTCATTTCCATATAATGTATATCTAGCATCATCAGAATCACTTACACTTAGAAGTGATACCTCTACTCCTGTCTTAAGTGAAAGTTTTCCATTAGCTACAGAGAAATCTTTTACTAAATCTGCTCCTGCCATTCCTTCTAATACAGTTACATCTCTTGCATCTATTCTAAAATTCATGTCACTACTTTCTACTGCATCTTGATTGATAAGAGTATATCTAGCTCCTAACATTGGCTCTACTCTTAAAGTTTCACTTATACTATATGGTTTCTTAGCTTTTAATGATAGAGTTATTGCATCAGCATCAGAACTTCCATCAGAAATCATGCTATAATCTACATCTCCAACAGATGTAAAGCTCTTAAATTTAGCATCTAAATCACTCTTAGTAAATCCAATATTTCCTAGTAATTCTATTCCACCCTCTGTTGTATGTTTTACATAACCACCAATATATGTGTTATCTCCATCTAGTTTTCCACCACCAGTAATATCTATCTCAGTATCTCCTTTTCCAAATACTACTCCATAAGATGTAGTATCGTTTACTCCATACTCTAACATTCCAACAGTTCCTGTAATATCTCCATCATACCCTCTTGATGAGCTACCACCATCAAACTCTGTATCAGAGCTTAAATATTTACCAAATGCTAACCATTCTCCAGCTCCAGCTTTTCTACCAAAGCTTTCTACTGTATCCATATACATATCTGTTACATCTTTAGTTACTGCATATCCTGTTGTATAAAAAGCAGAAGCTTTATTATCTGTACCTTTAATCATATCTACAAATTTAGTATCATTATAATAGTTTATTGCATCTGTTAATTCTTTATTTTGAGTCAAATTAGCTAAAACTGTATCATAGATAGCAGTATATTTTTCAAGTCCAAATTCACTAGCATCTTTTACTCTTAAATTTACTGTTACTGTTCCATCTTCATGATTTTCATGAGTTACATCAAATATTACTGCACCTTTTATCTCAGTTTCAACAGATTTTCCTTCACTATTTTCATAACTTCCTATTTTATAGTCTGTATCAAAAGTATAGTTATCTTGATAAACATTGAAGTTATCTCCAACAACATATTTTATTCCACCATTAGCAGTAATTGTCAAATCTGTTCCTTCATCTACTATTCCATCTAATGATGATTCTACTCCTTGTCCAATACCTAAACTGTTTATCTCTACATGTAATTCCCCTGCTTTTGTTCCATCTTCTCTTCCTAAGATATTTATATTTACCTGATTATCACCATTTCTATTATTTGTTTCATCAAAACCTATATAAGCATCTTCTATGTGCCAGTGTCCACCTACAAGATTTATATTTTCTGTATTCATTACATTATAATTAAATGTATTCTCTTCTGTCTTCTTATGCTCTGTATCAGTTTCATTAGCATGTTTAAGTACAAGAGTATCTTCTCCAGCTCCTAAATCTATCTTATTTTCATATGCAAGATTTTTCTCTATTGAAATCTCATCATTTCCTGAACCTAATAGA
>OBWJ01001089.1_pt1 | contig 10527 bp, 8 predicted proteins | sample 1495181 | NCBI WGS metagenome assembly OBWJ01 (sample SAMEA2580041, study PRJEB22360) | human gut metagenome
GCTACTCGGTGGTGGGTTGGGCGGCTTGGGTTGGCCGCGACGCCGCCGATGGTAATTGCGTTGCCGGAGTCAATCGCGCTGCCTGCATCCGAACGATCTGCTCGTACACCGAGGCGACCGCTCCGCCGATGATGACCTGATAACGATTGCCGGTTCGCGGGAATGCGCCGAGGACTCCGGGGATGGATTCGAGACCGTGCTGGCTGACCTGACCGGCGTCGTCCAGTTCGAAGTGCAGTCGCGTGGCGCAATGGGTCAGGTTGGTGATGTTCGCGGAGCCGCCGACGGCATCAACGATGCACGCCGCAATCACTGCAGGCGTTGCGTTCGATGCGTTCGCCACGGTTCCTCCTTGCTGCCGTATGCCACTGTGTTCCATTATCGGCGCTGGGTGCCCCAAAAGCACGGCAATGCCGGCAAAGCATCGCGAAACGGCAACTATGCGCTACGGTGCTCCGCGATAGCGTTCCGCTATGGTGTTCCGCCGCACCCGTTCTCCGTATTTGCCGCAGCGCCCATTCCGACTTCATTCCACCATGCAGAATCCTGCAATCGTTGTCAAAAATCATCGTTTTTTGCCGCCTATTCGGAGTGTCGCGACCGAGAAAGTCGTATCCTATCTTTCACACACGTTGCGTAGCAGGGTTGTTACTCAAAATGAGGCAAGACCTGGAGTGACGTGGAATTTGCGTATCGTAATATGCGAATTCCACGTTGTTCCAGGTCTTTTTTTGTTTTCGGGCGACTTCAGGCAATCGAAGCCTGACCTTGCACGCGGCAGAGGGGCCACGCGGCAGGCGCGGCCCGTCAACGGCGAAAGGACAAGGCAATGACGACGACGGCATCACCCGTATCGAAACAGACGGCATCCGCGGCACAGGAGACCGGCGCAACCGGTGCAGCGGCCACCGCAATCGAAACCATCGAAACCGGCGTGGCCGGAGTGGCGGACGCGGCCACAAACGCGGCAGCAAACGCAATCGAGGACCTCGAAGCCGCCGAATCACGCGGCTTCTCCACGCGCTTCCCGCTCAACAGCGCATTCATCTTCACCTTCGGCGCGCTCGGCGGCATGCTGTTCGGTTTCGACACCGGCATTATCTCCGGCGCCTCCCCGCTTATCGAATCGGACTTCGGCCTGAGCGTCTCCCAGACCGGCTTCATCACCTCCTCGGTGCTGATCTGGAACAGCGATTGCGTTTTCTGACGGGTTCGGCCGCAAGAAGCTGCTCATCGTCTCCGCGCTGCTGTTCCTGCTCGGCTCAGGCCTGTGCGCCTCCTCCACCGGATTCGCGATGATGGTGTGCGCCCGCATCATCCTGGGCCTCGCCGTCGGCGCGGCCTCCGCCCTGACCCCGGCGTACTTGGCCGAACTGGCGCCGAAGGAGCGTCGCGGCTCACTGTCCACGCTGTTCCAGCTCATGGTCACCTTCGGCATTCTGCTGGCCTACGCCTCCAACCTCGGATTCCTGAACCACAACCTCTTCGGCATCCGCGACTGGCGCTGGATGCTCGGTTCGGCGCTGGTGCCGGCCGCCTTGTTGCTGCTCGGCGGCCTGTTGCTGCCCGAATCCCCGCGTTATCTGGTGAACAAGGGCGACACCCGCAACGCCTTCAAAGTGCTTACGCTGATTCGCAAGGACGTGGATCAGACCCAGGTGCAGATTGAGCTGGACGAAATCAAGGCCGTGGCCGCACAGGACACCAAGGGTGGTGTGCGCGAACTGTTCCGTATCGCTCGTCCGGCGCTGGTGGCCGCCATCGGTATCATGCTGTTCCAGCAGCTCGTGGGCATCAACTCGGTGATCTACTTCCTGCCGCAGGTGTTCATCAAGGGCTTCGGCTTCCCTGAAGGCGACGCGATCTGGGTGTCGGTGGGCATCGGCGTGGTGAACTTCGTGAGCACCATCGTGGCCACGCTTATCATGGATCGTTTCCCGCGCAAGGGCGTGCTGATCTTCGGTTCCATCGTGATGACCGTTTCGCTCGCAGTGCTCGCCGTGATGAACTTCGTGGGCGACGTGGCCGTGCTGGCCGTGCCGACGATGATTCTCATCGCTTTCTATATCCTCGGCTTTGCGGTCTCGTGGGGCCCGATCGCCTGGGTGCTTATCGGCGAGATCTTCCCGCTGAGCGTGCGCGGCATCGGCTCCTCCTTCGGCTCGGCGGCGAACTGGCTGGGCAACTTCATCGTCTCCCAGTTCTTCCTCGTGCTGCTCGATGCGTTCGGCAACAATGTGGGCGGCCCGTTCGCGATTTTCGGCGTGTTTTCGGCCCTGTCCATCCCGTTCGTGATGCGCTTGGTGCCCGAGACCAACGGCAAGTCGCTGGAGGAAATCGAGGAGGAAATGACCAAGCGCTAGACAACCGGCACACGATTCGCACAAAAGTTGACAACTCTTAACATAATCGTACCCAACGTGGCGAAAAAACGTGGCAGAATAGGGAGCATGGTAGCAAACAATGCGGGTCAGCCCGCCACCCCAGCAGATCTGATCAATGTCGATGAGGTTATCGGCAAATACTATGACCTCGTCCCCGATCCCGAAGTCCCCGAGCAGCGTGTCATCTTCGGCACCTCCGGCCACCGCGGATCGTCCCTGAAGACCTCGTTCAACGAGGCCCACATCATCGCCATCTCCCAGGCCATCGCCGAATACCGCAAGAAGGCCGGCGTCACCGGCCCGCTGTACCTCGGCTCCGACACCCACGCGCTGTCCGGCCCGGCCAAGAAGACCGCCATCGAGGTGCTCGTCGCCAACGGCGTGCACGTACGCGTCGATTCCCGTGACGACTTCGTGCCCACCCCGGTGGTCTCCCAGGCCATCCTGACCCACAACCGTGCGGCCGACGGCACCCAGCGCTTCGAGGGCGAGGGCCTCGCCGACGGCATCGTCGTCACGCCGTCCCACAACCCGCCCACCGACGGTGGCTTCAAGTACGACCCCGTCACCGGCGGCCCGGCTCCGGCCGAGACCACCAATGCCATCGCCGCTCGCGCCAACGAGCTGCTCGGCGACTTCAAGTCCATCAAGCGTGTGCCCTACGAGGAGGCCATCAAGTCCGAGTACGTCGAGGGCTTCGACTTCCGCGAGCACTACGTGGACGACCTGGAGAACGTCATCGACTTCGACGTGATCCGCAACTCCGGCGTGCGTCTGGGCATCGATCCGCTCGGCGGCGCTTCCGTGAACTACTGGCCGCTCATCAACGAGAAGTACGGCCTGAACATCGGCGTGGTGCGTCCTGAGGTCGACCCGACCTGGCGCTTCATGACCATCGACCACGACGGCAAGATCCGCATGGACCCGTCTTCCCCGTACGCCATGAAGGGCCTGGTCGACGAGCTCAACGCCGGCGCTTGGGACAAGTACGATCTGGTCGGCGGCACCGACCCGGACGCCGACCGTCACGGCATCGTCTGCCCGAACTGGGGCGTGATGAACCCGAACCACTACATCGCCGTGTGCGTGGAGTACCTGTTCGGCGGCAACCGTCCGGGCTGGCCTGAGGGCGCAGCCGTGGGCAAGACGCTGGTCTCCTCTTCCCTGATCGACCGCGTGGCCGCATCGATCAACGCGAAGGTCATCGAAGTGCCGGTGGGCTTCAAGTGGTTCGTGGACCCGCTGTTCAGCGGCGAAGTCGCCTTCGGCGGCGAGGAGAGCTCCGGCATGAGCTTCCTGCGCAAGGACGGCCGCGTGTGGACCACCGATAAGGATGGTCTGATCCCCGACCTGCTGGCCGCCGAGATCACCGCCAAGACCGGCAAGAACCCGGCCCAGCTTCACCAGGAGCAGGTCGAGCGCTTCGGCGAGTCTTGGTACAAGCGCGTCGACACCCCGACCACGCTGGAGCAGAAGGCCAAGTTCGCCAAGCTGACCGGTGATGATGTGGCCGCCACGCAGCTGGCTGGCGAAGACATCACCGCCAAGCTGACCGAGGCACCGGGCAACCACGCCAAGATCGGCGGTCTGAAGGTCACCACCAAGGACAACTGGTTCGCCGCCCGCCCCTCCGGCACCGAGAACATCTACAAGGTGTACGCCGAGTCCTTCGTCTCCCCCGAGGCTCTGGACAAGGTGCTCGACGAGGCCACCGTCGTGGTAGACAAGGCCCTGAGCGAGTGAAATCGCTGCGTTAGCCGCGTTCACAGCAACCAATAAGGCTCTGCATTGGATTCATGCAATCCACTGCAGAGCTTTTTTTAGCGCATATGCAGTTCGCGACCACTGAAACACGCAGGTCAACGGTTCTCCTCATGCACCGTGACCGCATTTTCTCAACATCACTGCAGGGCAGGACGGCCATATGGCCGCGAAACGTTCGCCTGCCTACATTATGACCGAGTTTCCCATCATCATTGTGGGGTCACAGCGGCCAGATGACCACCGAAGCGTTCGGTCGGCTTGCATCATGGTCGAGTTTTAACATCGTTGTGGGACGCCACGACGAATTTGCCCATTCCAGAGTTGCCATCCCACAAAAGCGTGGGACAACAGCTAAGTCAATCGTTTTACATTTTCCCCATCCCACACACTCAAACTGGAAACCCCGGAAAGACGCCATTCCTGCCACACCCGTCACAGCCATTACCCGAGGGGCCGTGGGACGCCACGCAAAAATCGGCAAAACACGCGTAGCGTCCCACACCCATTGGCGCAAATCCACGCTCAATGCACCGACAACACCCCCAATCGACCACTATGACACATTTCCCTCCACAATCGAACACTAGTCATTCACGAAATCCATCACTACGAGGCATCGCAATCGAACGGCATGCAATATCAAGCACACACCACAACAACAGGTCGTACAAATATTGCCTTTACATCAGTCCGTTTCGAACATCATGGTCACAGCAGGCTCTGCGCCAACTCTTCAAGAGACATGGCAACTACATGAAACTCGAATACGGCACCGCGCGAAGCAAGCGCCCTCGCCACGTTGAAAGCGAATTCAGCACGAGTATCCTCGTTAGCGATACTTGCCGCCGTGGCGATGAAGACCAGCCATCTCCGCCCGACCAGCATGCCCCTTTTCTCTTGGTCACGGCGCCATTGAGTCTTACTCGTACGATGATGATCGCCATCATATTCAACAGCGACCTTGAACTCTGGCCACGCTAAGTCCAACGTTATGGGAGCTCCAGATGCAAAAGCCGCGTCCGGCACCACATAGTTCGCAACCGGCTGTGGAATCCCATGCGCCACCAGAGAGAGTCGTTCTTCTGATTCTTTGGGCGAATCAGCACCAGGTGATATCAGAGGCAATGCTCGAACGCAGGACGGGCGCCCTCTGAATCGGGTAAATTGCTCCACGAACTTCACCAGATCCTGATAGATTGCAGCAGCATCACGATCCTTGGCCAATACTGGCTGTTTGCTCGTAGCAGTAATGACGGCATCCCCGAGCACAATCAGAGACTCAAAAGAAACATACGGGGCAAGTTGAGCCCATACGTGAAACAGGTCCAGCGCAAACACGTGTTGGTTCATTTCCACATTGGCGGCTTTAGCCGCATGTTTCCAAATATGCGTTTGCAGTGGTGCATGGCGTGTACGAAACCGCTTGCTCTTAACGCTGGATACAGTGTGCAGCTTGGCCGAGTCGAGGTCGCAATCGGCGGGAATCGGTACGGATTGCAGAGCGAGGGAAGTGGTCATGCCGAAAAGCAGCTTCTTGCCCGCCCGTTTCGCTTCCTCAGTGCAGCGTGCGACCATGTCGCGTTTGCGCTGGGCGAGGCTTTCGCTCATGGTCGGTGTCGCTGCAGAATCATGTGCACCACTGTTCGGCGATGACGAGTCGCGAGAAGTCGGGTATTTCGAGTCAGTAGAAAATGACCCCGCAAATTCGGGCGGAACAAAAACTGCCTCCGATTCTTCCGGAGGCTGATCGTATATAGAGCCTGGCAGAGCTCCATAGTTGGTGATGCCGTCGGTCATCCTGTTCATGACACCACCATATGGGTAGTGGGTGCGGAAACGGAAGCCGATCCGAGGTATGTGGTCCTAGCTTCACTTACGCACATTCATTGTGGATAACCATGTGGACACCTCACTTATACACATAGTCACCCACCTCTTCAACCCCGATTTGACACACTAACTGTATCTGATATGATTACAGTATCATAACTGTACACATCATAGTTACAGTATCGACTCGGTAAGGAGGTCGTTTCATGAACGGCGACCATTCACTGGCAGTGCACGCATTGGTCTACCTTGACCATCGCGCCACACACCTGCCCAGTCAGATCCTGGCCGAGAACATATGTACCAATGCGGCGCGCGTGCGCAAAGTAATGCGACCGCTCGCCTCAGCCGGACTCATCGCCACTAAAGAGGGTGCTGAAGGCGGGTACGCTCTGGCCCGGCCCGCCGCCGAAATCACTTTGCGCGCGGTAGCGGAAGCCACCGGCACCACTTTTGTGAAAGTGAACTGGACACCGGGCGACGTACACGAGGACTGTCTGGTGTCATCTTCAATGGGCGCAGTGATGAACGACATCTATGCCGGGCTCAACCGCACTTGCCTCGAACAACTCGAACACACCACCATCCACGACATCACCGAACAGATATTCAGCGAGCGCAAAGGCTAATAATCCCGCGCGTTTCCCCTAGCCAGCATCAGTCGATAACGCTTCGGCAGTCAAAGAAGAAAACAGACGCCGCACGGCACACAACACATCAGCACAACGCACTCTTATCACTCGAATACGTAAGGAAGTAACCATGTCCATCAGCACACCCAATGCCATCAGCACACCCAACACCTCCCCCACTATCACCACCGACGCCCTGATCATTGGATTCGGCAAGGGCGGCAAAACCTTGGCTGCCAAGCTCAGTGCAGCCGGCCGCAAGGTCGTCGTCGCCGAGGCAAGCGCCGACATGTACGGCGGCACCTGCATCAATATCGGATGCTTGCCGTCCAAGTCACTGATTTTGTCCGCCGAACAGGCGCGGCGGGATGGCGCGAACAGTACTCCCGAAACCCGCGAAGCAGCGTTCGAGGCTGCTATCAAGGAGAAGCGCCGCGTCACTTCGATGCTGCGCGACAAGAACTATCACAAGCTCGCCGACCAAGACAACATCACCGTAATCACCGGCCGCGCTCACTTCACCGGCCCTCATAGCGTGGAAATCGCCACCGCTGAGGGCCCGGTCGCCGTGACCGCCAGCAAGATCTTCATCAATACCGGTGCCACGCCGCGCATTCCGGATATTCCCGGTATCCACACTACGCCCGGCGTCTACACCAGCACTGGACTGATGGATCTCGACGATATGCCGCAGCGACTGGTGATTATCGGTTCAGGATTCATTGGACTTGAGTTTGCCTCGATGTTTGCCGATTTCGGCACGGCGGTTACCGTGCTGCAGCACAATGCCGAGTTCCTGCCGCGCGAGGATGCGGATGTGGCGGCCGCGATTCGCGCACAGTTGGAAGCGCAGGGCGTCAAGTTCCTGTTCAACGCGGATACCAAGGCCATCGCGCCTGCTGCTGACGGCGGCGTCAGGTTGTCCGTTGCGGTGAAGGGTATGACTCGCGGCGCATCGCAAGCTTGCGATTCCACCCCCGCCGGCACCGGGAACGCTCATACCGATATCACCGGTGCCACCGACACTACAACAACCACCAGCCCCACTAGCAACCCGACCGATCACGCCACGATGTCACACGTTCAAACGAAACCATCAGACGATGGCGAGCCGCGGTTCGCCGAGCCGGCTGAAGCCCGATTCTGCCTGACCACCGACGCGGTACTGGTGGCCACCGGACGTACGCCGAACGTCGAGGGACTGCATCTTGAGGCAGCTGGCGTGGAGCTCACCGAACGCGGTGCCGTGAAAGTCGACGAGCTTCTGCGCACCACAGCAGCCGACATTTGGGCTCTGGGCGATGTGAACGGCGGCCCGCAGCACACGTACATTTCGCTGGATGACTATCGCGTGGTGTGGTCGCAGCTCAATGGTTCCGACCGTCCGTACACGGTGAAGGACCGCAAGCATGTGCCGTCGAGCACATTCCTCGCCACGCCTTACTCGCGCGTGGGATTGAATGAGCGCGAGGCGAAGGCGGCTGGATTGGATTATGTGGTCAAGCGATTGCCGGTGGCCGCTGTGCCGAAGGCCCAGGTAATGCGGCGACCGGATGGTCTGATGAAGGCGATTGTGGAACGCAATACTGGCCGCATTCTGGGTGCGATGCTGCTTTCCGTCGAGTCGCACGAGGTGATCAATATCGTCAAGTTGGCGATGGATCTTGACGCGCCGGCCAGCACGTTGCGCGATATGGTGTTCACGCATCCGACGATTGCCGAGGCACTGAACGACTTGTTCGCGTAGTTTGTTCGCATAGCACGCCCGCGCAGCATGACCCGCGTAGCGCAGCCCGCAACAGACTCCCCTAATGCGCGCGAAGGTCCTCATCGACGTAAACCGATGAGGACCTTCGCGCTGTCGTCATGATCCGTACGTGACAGCAATCACGTCCGAACCAGCCGTTACTTCAAGCCGAGCTTACGGTCCAGAATGTCGGAGGCATCCAATCCTAAGCGGCGTCGGATGAACCAGCCAAGACCGAGCGGCAGGCCGGGAGCCAAGGCCATGCCGCCTGGACCGAGTGCCACGGTTTTGGAGTTGCCTGCGATAAGCATGGTGCCCTTGGATGCGGCCGTGGAGGTCGAACCATCGCTGTCCGCCTCTGGTTTGAGGATTTCGATGTTGCCGTCACTGGTTTTGTACAGTCCCTTATTCTCATTCCAGATACCGGATGCGCCATTGTTGCCGGCCTCACCCGCAGAGAGGAAATGTCTTGTTTTTCTTGTGAGCGCTCACCTATTCACGCGCGATGGCATGTTTTTCAAGCAAAGTCAATAGGTGTGATGTTATTCACACTCTTCACTACGTTGTTTTGCCTCGCACTGGGCAACCCCACTTCAGCAAGAGATTGCACAGCTTGCGTTAGGGTGGAGAACATGACTATCACAGTATCCACAGATGGGTCCGCATTAGGGAATCCAAACGGGCCAATGGGCTGGGCCTGGGCCGATCATGAGCAGAACGCCGGCGGCAAGCCCGGCCATAAGCACGACGACCATGGTTATGATGCGGGCGGCGCGACCAACGGCACCAATCAGATTGGTGAGCTGTGCGCAGTGCTGGAAGCTTTGCGAGCGCACCCGGGCCCTGAGCCATTGCTCATCGAATCGGATTCGCAGTACGCCATCAATTGCTCGACCAAGTGGGTCAAAGGCTGGAAGAAGAACGGCTGGAAAAATTCGCAGAAAAAGCCTGTGAAGAACAAAGAGCTTATTCAGGCGATCGACCGTGAGATCTCACAACGCCCTGGCCCGGTGGATTTCCGATGGGTCAAAGGTCACGCCGGCAACGAGGGCAATGAGTTGGTCGATGAACTGGCACGCACCTATGCGGGCGATTGCCGTTCGGGTGCGCGCGACGGCTATCTACCGATTGAAGGCTGGCAGTCGCTGCTGGGCTCCGAATACGCACATGGCACCGATGTGCCTCCAGACGTGCAATTGGTATTGGACGGCAAAGCGGATGCGGCAAGTTTGCGCAAGCCGGCTGCGGCGACGGATCAGACGGATGCCGCAAGGCCGGAGACCAAGTCTTCGTCACCCTTAGCGGCACAATCAACGCAACCTGTACAATCAACGCAACCTGTACCCCCCGCAAAGCCCAGCGGGCTGACGGTATCCGGTACGCTGACCTTCTCCCCCGCGCCGAAAACGAGCCCGTATTTCAACGGGCAGCCGATGCCGATCAAAGGCAGCATCGAAATCGAAGGCTATGTGGACGGCGACGGCAACCTGACCATCACCAACGCACCATTCGTACGACACTGACACCCAAACACACGAATATGTACCGCAATCGGACACGATGACACAAAATCGCTCATTCGCGTTAGGATAGGAGATAAGGCTTCACGCCGTTGATCCGTGCGGCGGAGGCAAGGATGGCAAAGGAGAAACCATGGATAAGGCACAGCAGGATGCGCTGAAGAAGGCGGCCGGCATCGAAGCCGCCAAGCTCGTTGAAAACGGCATGATCGCAGGCCTCGGCACTGGTTCGACCGTGAAGTTCCTGGTGGACGAGCTCGGCCGCCGTCATCAGGAGGAAGGTCTTGAGTTCACTGGCGTGACCACGTCTCGCCGCACGCAGGCCCAGGCCGAGAGCTACGGCATCAAGATCGTGGACATCGACGACGTGGACCACATCGACGTGACCATTGACGGCGCCGACGAAGTCGACAAGAACTTCAACGGCATCAAGGGCGGCGGCGCTGCTCTGCTGTGGGAGAAGATCGTGGCCACCAACTCCAACCAGATCGTGTGGATCGTGGACGAGTCCAAGGTTGTGGACACCATCGGCAAGTTCCCGCTGCCGGTCGAGGTCATTCCGTTCGGTGCCGGCCAAGTCATCAAGAAGTTCGAGGCCCGCGGCTACAAGCCCGGGCCACGGCCTTGGGCCGGCCGCCAGCCCGCACCTG
>OBWJ01001097.1_pt1 | contig 10436 bp, 10 predicted proteins | sample 1495181 | NCBI WGS metagenome assembly OBWJ01 (sample SAMEA2580041, study PRJEB22360) | human gut metagenome
CAGAAGTCTGGAAAAGCATATCTTACAGCTGCCTGATTTTCTCCAGAGCCTGAGCCAAATCCAAGAACAACTTAGCTGGCGCAGCGAACCCTTGACAAACCGAAGCATTCAAATGCTATTCTGTTTCTGCGAGGGTTGGCCGGGCTTGCTTTGCTATTCTCTCCGTCGCCCTCGCTGCATTGATTATGGCATTTGAATGCTGTTTGTCAGGGGCAGCGGTCGGCAGACGGATTTTTTCATTTTGGGGCTTGACTTTTAATAGTTAGTCTCCAAATTTTTGCAAACAAAAAAGACCCCATCGGGTCTTGCGTTACGGGTCAGCGTTCGTTGTGACGCTGCTGTTTTTTCTGCCACGCATCCAGAAGCTGGATGATCTTCTCCTCCATCTGTTTGGGCGTGTAGCTGCGGGGGAAATACTTCCGCAGGGTCTCGTTTTTGATGGTCACGGTGTCTTTCTCGCTCTTTTTCTCCTGTCCCATCACATCAAAGGCTTTTTCGTAGCTGAAATCTCCCTGCTGAGCCATCTTTTTCAGTTGCTGCGCCTGCGATAAGGACGGCGCATTCTGGGTGTCGTTCATTGCTTCTAAAAAATCCCGCTGTTGGCTTTCGTCCAGATAGGACAGCTCCACAGCGGGATTGAAGGAGATTTTCTTTTCGTCTACCATGTCCAGCAGTTCCGGGATGAGGTTGGTCAGACGGATAAAGCGCTGGACTTGTCTGCCGCTTTCTTCGTTTCCTTTTCCAACCAAATCAGCCGCCTCCAACTTCCCGACAACTTGTCGGGAAGTTAAATCTGACCTAGCACCTTGATTTTTTAGAGCTTCCAGCTTCATTTTGTAGGCGAAAGCCCTCTCGCTGGGCAGAATGTGTTCACGCTGTAAATTGGAATCCACCATCAATATCACAGCAGCATCGTCCGACATCTGCCGCACAATGACCGGCAGCGTGTCCAGCCCGGCAAGTTTAGCCGCATACTGACGGCGATGCCCGGAGATGATCTCATAGCCGTCACCGTCCGGGCGAGGGCGGGCGATCAGCGGAGCCAGCACACCGTACTGTGCGATGCTCTCCACCGTTCGGGTCATGGCTTCATCGTCCAGCACTTTGAAAGGGTGGTTGGTGAAGGGGTGCAGCGCATCAATGGGAATCTGCTGTACCTGTTCCCGCTGTTCCTCCTGTCTGTTTTCCTCGGTGGAGAACAGGTCATCTAGCCCTTTCAGAGCTAAGTTTTCGCTGTCGATCGGCATCCGCCAGCACCTCCTTTGCAAGAGATTTGTAGGCTTCTGCCACCTTGCCTTTGGGGTCATAGGCAAAGATGCTTTTGCCTGCCGCACTGGTTTCTGCCGCACGGACGGAGCGGGGGATGGTCTGGTCAAACACCTTCAGGTGCTTCCCGTATGCCTGACGAATTAGATTGCTGATCTGTTTTCCGTAGTTGGTGCGGTTGTCGGTCATGGTCAGCAAGATACCCTCGATTTTCAGCTTCGGATTGATCTGCCGCCGGACCTTCTGCACGGTCTGCAAAAGTTGCTCCAAGCCTTTTGCAGACAGGTACTGTGCCTGCACAGGAATCAGAGCAGCGTCTGCCGCCGCCAGTGCGTTAATCGTCAGCATCCCCAGCGAGGGCATACAATCCAGCAGAATAAAATCGTACTCCCGTTTGGCACTGTCCAGCACCTGTTTTAGCATCTTTTCCCGGTTCATGCTGTTCACAAGGGCAACTTCCAGCCCTGCCAGTTCAATGTTTGCTGGAATCAGGTCAACGCCCTCTGCGTGGTGCAGAATGCCCTCGCCGGGCTGGATGGGCTGGTCGTTCATGGCTTTCTGCATCAGGGTGGAAAGGGTGGTAGGCAGTTCATCGGGCTTCTGCCAGCCCATGCTAATGGTAAGTGACCCTTGCGGGTCGGTATCCACCAACAGGACTTTCTTGCCCTCCATTGCCAGCCCGATGCCTAAGTTCTCACAGGTGGTGCTTTTTCCCACACCGCCTTTTTGATTGGTGACTGCAATAATCGTAGCTTTCTTTGCGATAACATCACCCCGCCTTCGGTGAACCACGTGCAAAGTCATGGTTCGTCTTGTTCTGATAGTAGAGGTTCATGGTGGTGGGCGCATTGTAGAGCATCGCCAGCAGATACTGCTTCATGTTCCGCACCGGGGCGGTGTTTTCTGCCAGACAGCCTAGCACGAAACGGATGTGGTCAGCGTTCAGCTTTTTCAGCCGACTGCGTACCACCTCGGCAGGCTTATCATCTCCGGCAATCCGCAACATCTTGCGTTTGGTGGAACAGGTGTCCACAAGCAGGTCTACGATCTGATAGATGGTGTCCTCATCATCCGGGCAGAGCCGGAGCAGAAGGTCAACCTCCAATGCCTGATAAAAATAATCCTCAAGCTGCCCCCGGATGCCCCCGGAATAGATAGGGTCAGGATTGTTCCACTCTGTCTTATTCTTATCAGTCTTATTTGCTTGCGGTTTTGACTGCTCCGGAATTGCGCTTTCGACAGCACCAGAATTGCTGTTTGGGCAATTCTGTACTTGCGCTTTTGGCAAGCCGGAGGAAAAGTCCTTGACGTAGATCAAGCTGGGCCTGCCCAGACCACGGCGTTTGCGCTCGATGAGGTCGGTGTCCTCCAGTTCCCGGAACAGCTTGACCGCCTTGTGCTCGGCATAGCAGAGGGATTCCTGCACTTCCCGGACGGTGTAGATGATATACACCCGCCCCTGCTCGTCCAGCCAGCCGTTCTTTGCAGACAGGCTCATGCGGTCCAGCAGAATGCCGTACAGTGTCCGGGCATCGGTGGAGAGCTGCCGGAAGCGGTGGTCTTGGAACAGTGCCTTGGGGATGCGAAAATAGGAGAACAATTCGCCCGACTGACCATAGAAGTAGTCGTAGCTCATGGTATTAACGGATCATCATCTCACGGTCTGCGGCACCTTTCATATACATGGCTTCTGCGATGTCACATTCTGCCAATATGACGGCGGATTCCAAATCAAGGTACTTGCGTTTCTGCTCATCGTTCAGCATCCGAAAGAACTCCCGTTCGATTGCGTCACGCTTACTTGCTGCCGGTTGGTAGCGCGGTGTTTTCAGCAGCTCCTCCCATTCAGGCTGTACGGCTTTGTTAAAATAGTTCAGCATAAAGTCTTTATCCATAGGCATCCTCCTTTTTGATTGTGAATCATCTAATTTTGTGATTTCTTCGAGTACGGATGAGTTATCGACTTCAAAGAGCAGCAGTCCAAGAAGGTAATTACAGCTATTCCATTGAAAATGAAACTGTGGTATAATGCTTAAAAAGAGCTTACGAAGCCATTGAAAATGTGACACAAAACACTAAAGGTGAACTTATGAACCATACAATTCATATAAAGAAGTTAGGACCAATCAATGAATGCACATTAGAAATAAAGCAATTCAATGTATTTACTGGCCCACAGTCAAACGGAAAAAGTACTGTTGCAAAAGCTATATACTATTGTCGTTCGATTAAGCAAGACATTTTAAATATCATGATGCAGGGTGGTCCTTCTAAAGTCTTTTCAGCCAAGACTGACTGGAAATGTGCTATGCAGGCTAGAATGAAAGATAAATTTCTGCAAATTTTTGGAACTTCGTGGATTATGCCCTCTGATATGATGCTGGATTACGTCTACGGCGATGAAAAAATGTCTCTTTGTGTTTCTTTGAATGAAGATTACGAGCGTCCGGGACACAATTATGTTAATATTCAATTTTCGGAAGGCTTCTTAGAGTTATTTCAAGAATTGGATGACAACGTATTTCTCGATCCATACGCTTTTAAGAAAGGCCATTGGGAAGAAGTGCTCACCAAAACCCTCCATGATCCATACGAGACCGTGTTTATTCCAGCAGGCCGTAACCTGATTACAATACTGAGTGAGCAGATGAACTATATCTTCACTTCATTGGAGGGATCACAGCTTCGCCAGATTGACTATGTAACCAAACGTTATATTGAAACCATTTTAAAATTAAAGCCTTTATTTGGGCGTGGGCTATCTGGATATATAGATGATGTGATGGCTTCCGAAGATTCTGAAGCTGCAAAAAAATTCAAATCGAATCGTCCAGCCATCAAGCTTCTTTGCGAGAAAGCGACAGAAATTTTGGGTGGTAGCTATCGTTATGTAGATGGTGAAGAGCGTTTGTATTTAGATGAGCGGAAATATATTAAAATCAATTTCACCTCCTCTGGCCAGCAAGAAATCATTTGGGTATTCAATTTGCTTTTTTATTATCTGATTGAAGATAAAAGAGTTTTTTTAATCCTTGAAGAACCAGAGTCTCATCTCTATCCAAGTTCGCAACGTAGTGTTGGTGAGCTTTTGGGACTTTTCCTCAATGACGAAAAAAATGCAGAGCTTATTACGACCCATAGTCCTTATTTGCTCGGAACTTTTAACTATATGCTTCAAGCCGGGCAAAGCAAAGGTAATGCTGCCGAAAAGATTAAACAGATGTTGCGCAAACGATATTGGCTTGACCCAAAACAAGTGAGTGCCAGTTATATTAGGGGCGGTTCTATAGAAGATGCACTAGACCAAGATGATGAGTTGACTCTAATAAAAAACGAATTGATAGACCAAGCGTCTGTTGACATCAACAATATGAGTGATTTCATTATTGATAAAAATTTTGAGGATTCAGATAATGCCGAACATCAATAACTGTGTACCTTATCGTGCAGGAACTTGCTCATCATTTGTATCTTCAGAGAATGGATGTAAACATGAGGCAAAAAATCCTGACAAGAAGGCTATTCGACAATTCAAAGTAGATGGAGAAGTCTTTCCTAAAGGACATGATCCTGAACGGTGTGATTGGCTTTTATTAGATGATACTAAAGGAAATGCCTATTATATTGAACTCAAAGGCTCTGATATTCCTCATGCCATTGAGCAAATTGAAAGTACCATTCGAGAGATTCATTGGTCGATTTCTGAGTACATCATTTTTAAACGAATCGTATATAAAACTGGAACACATAAGATTCAAGAAAGCTCTGTTATAAAGTGGAAACAGCGTAATAAAAATGCCATTATAAAGGAAAAGCAATTATCCGAAAATATATGATTCGTAAAAATCGGTTGAATTTTGTTCAATCGATTTTTTGATATATAGTATTTTTTGCGTAAGACCTTTGTTTGGTCGGTGGAAGGAAATCCAGCATGAATACAAGACTGTATTGGACTATCAAAAAATTTTTTCAAAAAATCGTTTTTGACACGAAACGATTAATATATGTTTTGAAGGAAAAGTTTTCCAAACAATGCAACCTACTGCACATTCAGTTTGATATCTTAAAGGTCGTTTTATGGCAGACATTTCTCGCAATCGTCTTTGTTCTTTTATTAAAGAAATGTGATGCGTTACTGCTTTCTTACCTAAAGCTGGATTCTGTATCTTTGGATATGTTTAAAGATATCACAATTGGTGGAATGGGCATCGCGGGGGTGATTTTAGGACTTTATTGTGCGAACATTTCTTCTATTTTTTCTGCAAAATATTCGAATGTTCCTTCAGACTTAGCAACGCTATATCAAAGAGATGTTATAACCAATAGCTGCATTAATCAAATTATTAGATATATCGTTGTTTGCTCCATTTTTTTGTTTGAATGTGTCTTTGAACAACCTTTAGGAATAGCATCCATTATTGTTCTACTTTTTCTAACTGTCCAAATGGTTATAACATTCAGTGTTACAGGAAATCGTTCGTATATGCTTTCAGATACTTTTTCTGTTGGAGATGCAAGATTTCAGAATCTCTATAATATCATTAAAAAAGTCTCTAAGCGCAACATATTTACAACAGATCAAAGCTTTCAGAATCATTATAAGAAAATTGCAAGTCATGACGTTCATATTCTCTTTGAAATAGGTCAATATAATGCAAATATTCCCAAAAATCAAAACGAATCAATGGGTCTATTTATGAATAAATCCGTTGCGCTCCTGGAATTTTATTGGGACAAAAAACAAAACATTCAATATGATTCACTTTGGTTTGAGAAAAAAGCTCAATATCCGCAATGGCATGCAACGGATGATACCGAAATAAGAGTAGCTCTTCAAACCGGAACATCTATACAACCGAAAATGGTAACAGATAATTATTGGTTTGAAAACGCATTATTAAAAGTAAATCAAGAATGTCTCAATAAAATCCTTAAAGATGATGACATTCTAGTATTGCAACAATATTTTGTGTGTCTTCAAAGTTTGACCCTGATAGCTGGAGAAAAAAGACAATGTGACTATTGGAGTTCTGTTCTGAAAAAAATCAAAATATCATCATGGACTGTTATTTGTAAACACTTGTCGAGCGATGACCTTGATAAAGAAAATGCACTGTCTATAGTTGATATTATGTGTTCAAATTATGTTGAATTGATTCTTGGAATAACTAGATATCTTTCGAATCTGAATGTCGAAAGTGTTTTGCATCAATGCACAACCTATTCCAGTTTTGACCAGTGTGATATTCAGTGTATTCCATATCTGAATGGAGAAATGTGCAAAAGATTATTTACCCAGATTTCCGCAGAGCTATCCATTGAAAACAAAAAATTGACAGCTAATTGGTATATTCAGCAAATTGTTGCTAAAGAAATATATCAATATATTGGTATTGTAATCGGCACCATTGAGTTTTCAATTAAAGAAGTGTATGAAATTGGTATACAGCTAAATACAGAAAACCATTGTCAAGCTGCTGCAACTGCTCTGTCACACGTGTTTGAAATACTCAACAAAAGCAAACGCGCTATTCTTTTAATTGAAAAGATTTTGATACAGTTAGAAAATAAGCATATTGAAAAATCAATTCTTTGGCAAAAAGTTTCAACAGACTCATTAGTTCAGACTATTCAAAAAATAGAAACTAATCTTCCGGCTGTTCTTATAAAATGTAGTGTATCAGATGCGCTAGACCACTGGAAAAATCGAGAAGACTATCCAGACTTTTTGGGGCTTTGCTATAATCATGTTTCGGAAGCACTTATTCGGTCAATTGAATCTAATGACTTTGAAAGATTCAAAAAAATATATAGAGGATATTTTGACTTGGTGCTTCTCTACCAAGAATACATTCGAACGGATGTAATAAAACATAAAGAAGCTTATCTGGCGGAAATTGTATTTCATGTTGCTAGTGCGCCATTTTTTGAGTATGCTCTAATTAGTGGGCTTGCTATTATTTGGGGTGAATTTAACGGGGCATCTTGTTGGAAAGACTCAATCGATACAACTTTAAAGGAGTTTATCAAAAAGGACTCGAAGAATCTATCGATTTTGTCGGTCATCGCACAACAACTTCAATTTCGTCAACATGACATTGTCGGTATTGGAAATCGTGATATTCTTCAAACAAATTGGAAACAGCGAATAGCTCATGCGATGTCCAGCAGTCCAAGTTTCGAGGTTACTTATGATCATTTTAGCGAAAGATTAAAGACGGCAAGTAAAATTTTACAAAGTTATAGGGGAATAACCATAATGAATCACCATGTAGACTTAACTAATCCAGAGGATGTTTTTATGATTGTCTCCGTTAACAACTATCTTCCAGATGAGAAAAAATATAAAAGTTGCTGGGGTTGGAGCGAAAACTATGAATCATGAGATAGAGAATCTTAAATCTTCTCAAATTAGTCCGAATTTCGAAGTTCATAAGAATTCAAAAGTTTTATCTGGATTATATACACAAATGCTTTTGGATGATTTTTGTAGAAGCTATTCTATTGAGTTTTCGGTAGACGAAAATAGGCAATGCTTTTATGATATTAGTCCAGTAGATGATACGTTGAAAAGCATATTATCTTCTCAGCAGCCTTGGGAATTTGAAAACATTATGGACGATCTTCTTTCCCATATGACAGCTAATCTCATTCAATATGGGAGATTTTTCACAGAAATAGTTTTATTGACAGATTGCAATAACATTATAATGGGAATTTCATTCGTCCCAATTCATCCAATTGCTTCGATTGTTGGGAGAAAAAACACTTATTTTATTTCGCGTAGAAAGCAAAATGATGTCAAGCTATATAATATAAAAAACGACAGACTCATCACATTCGATTTACATGAAATAGGTTGTTCTCGTAAGATTTTCACTAAAGCCTTAAAGAAAATTAACCGGCGTGATATTACAAAAATCACTAATTTTATTTTGGATAAAAGCTTAAAGTTTGATTTAACGAAGTATACTCAAAGCGAAGAATACCAGTTACTTAAGAATACAAGAGAAATTTATTGGTACGGTCGGAATAATCATAATCAGTTTATGGATGATTTTTACCTTCTATGGCGTACAGCAAAGTTCAAGGAGTTCAAAAGAGAAATCCTAGATTATCTACTGCGCAAAATAAATACTGCACTTTTACCATATCGTAATATTGCGAATTTCTCCGGCGAAATTATCACTCACTGCAAAGAATCTAATTACTCCCAAGACTTTGATCATCTTCAAAAAGGTGATCTCACAATTTCGCAATTTAGTAATAAATTATATCACTCTAAATAAAATGGTACCACTCTTTATCTTTGATTTTGTCGATCATCAATGTTTCCATGAATATTTTATAGGCAAAAAGCGCAGCTTCCATTCATTCAAAGTTGAAGTTGCGCTTTTACGGTATATCGTATTTTATTGTGAATTGGGATGCGATACATCTGAACCCCATGTGAGCTATATCTCAAGGGCCTGTAGCTCACTTGTCCGCCAACCATATTACGCCCCAAACTGCATCATCTCGAAAATCCGCGGCTTGGAGACCATACTTGCGAGCGAGAAAGGTCGTTTGGATGGCGGAACATTTTATATAGACGAATATACGTTGATTTTTCTTTTCTCACGGTGCATAAGGTGTGCACAAAAGCGAGACTGTTGGGAGAGCGTTCGGTTCGCATCCGAGAGGTCAAGGGTTCGAATCCCTCTAGGTCCATAAAAAACAAAACGTCCTGCCGTATCTCGGCAGGGCGTTTTTCGCTAGTTTTTCGTTTCAACGCACTGTCTTAGAACACCACAGAACGCCATATCATCATCTACAGCAGCGATTGCGGCGTTGATCAAAGTTTCCCGGTCAGTGTTGCCCCAGTTAATATGCAGACCATATTCCAACGCCATGCAGCGAATCAATTCACGGGTGCTACGGCCATTTCCCTCACGGAATGGATGGATAATATTTAACTCCGCCATTGTCTGCGACAGATTTCGAATCTGCTTTTCTTTATCCTGTTCGGCAAGCAGCTTCTTGGAGTGAATGGTTTTGAACACCCGCTCTAATTCTCGGTCAATCAGGTCTGGCGGGTAGAACATCGTGTCGCCCTTGCTGATTTGCTCCTTGCGGATGTGCCCTGCAAACGGGTACACATCCTCAAAAAGGAAGCGGTGAATCCGAAATAGGTGAGTTTTGGTAAAACGTCCCTTGATTGGCTCCTGTAACAGAGCCATCTGTTTTACAGCCGTAAATTCTTCTTCGGCCTGTTTGAGTTCGGCTTTATCATGAATGTTCAACTTGTTGATCAGAACATCCGTATCCGGGTAGCAGTACATGGACTGCACTGTGGTGTAGACATCATACTTTGAGAACATAATCAGCCCTTCTTCGCGTACTTTGCGCGCAGTTCATTCACGACCTGCTGATAGCTGGCTTGACCGCTGCCAATGCGGTCAAGGTTGCTGCGTGTATCTTTGCTGATGGTCACGCCCTCAATGGCAAAGGTTCCATACACATTGCGGAGGTTGCTCTTGTGCTGGGCAGGGGTAGTATACTTGACACTCATGGTTGAGTCTCCTTTTAATCCACATGATACTATATAAAGTTTATCGTGTATGCGTACTCTTGTCAATCTATAACTTGATGCCAAATATAAAAAGTGCATGCATTCCGTTCGTCGTCCTTGAGGTCGAGTTCACTCTTTACACGTGATACTTCTTTCTGCGCTACTTCCATGTCCTTGCGAAGCATATCCTGAAGCAGCTTGCTTTTGGAACACTCTAAAATCTCCGAAAACTTGGTGCATACGATACTCTCTACGATTGCGTCCAGTTTTGTTACACCGTAGCCGGACTGTCCATCGCATTGACCCGGATGCCGTACATTATAATGGCAGCTATAACGGAACCGCTTTTCCTTCACCGTGGAGCCATCAGCACCAGCCCGGTTCCCAGAACCATAAGCAGGAGAAGCGAAGCCGTCCTTATTTTTTCATTGCAGGGACTCCTATTCTTTATCTTCCAAAGTCAAAACCACCGGCTGAGCCGGTGGCTTGAGTAAGCCCTAGAAGGGCATAATACTAGCAAAGCCCCTTAAGGGGCCACGAATGGGTCTGCCAACTGCATTCCTGTCTCGTGGCAGGGCCCCCCCGGGGCCCTTTATTTACGCCTTGGTTTACAGCATTT
>OBWJ01001109.1_pt1 | contig 10256 bp, 8 predicted proteins | sample 1495181 | NCBI WGS metagenome assembly OBWJ01 (sample SAMEA2580041, study PRJEB22360) | human gut metagenome
TCAACCGAGAGGGTGTCGGGCTACGACGTCGCCCGCCGTCCGCTCGAGGCCTGCGGCGCCTATGAACCGCACAACGGCGCGGGCTTCCACTCGACGGGCACCTGCGGCACGTTCGGTGCGGCCGCAGCCGCAGCCCGCATCCTGGGCCTTTCCGTGAGGGAGACGCAGAATGCGCTCGGCCTTGCCTCGTCCTTCTCCTCCGGCCTCTGGTGCTGCGTGCACGACGGCGCGCAGAGCAAGCGCATGCATGCGGGCCATGCAGCCTGGGGCGGCCTGATGAGCGCCGTGCTCGCACGCCGCGGCTTCACGGGGCCGACGCACGTCTTCGAGGAGGTCTGGGGCGGCTTCAACCATTCCTTCGCGCCGACCTCGAGCGACCCGGATGCCTATCTGCGCGAACTCGGCGAGAACTGGAAGCTCGGGCGCGTCTCCATCAAGCCTCACGCCTCCTGCCGCTCCACCCATGCCGCAATCGACGCCGTCGACAACCTGCGCGCCGCACACGGCTTCACGGCCGATGACGTCGAGGAGGTGCACGTGATCATCAATCCGTTCGTCTACGGCATGTGCGGTCACGCGACGCTTCATCCGATGAACTCGGCCCAGCTCTCCATCCCCTACAGCGTGGCGGCCGACCTCGTCTTCGGCTCCGCGGGCCTTCCCTCGTTTGCGCGCGCCCGGCGCGAGGACCCGCGCGTCGCCGCCATGATGGCGCGCGTGCGCTTCACGGTCGACAAGAGCCAGAAGGACGACGACGAGCCGATCGTCGAGGTGACGCTCAAGGACGGCCGCAGCTGGCGCGAACACGTGCCGATGCCGCTCGGCGCACCGACCAATCCCGTCACTGACGAGGCGCTTCTCAGGAAGTTCAGGGGCGTGGTCGGCATGGTCTTCACCGAGGAGGAGACCGAGGAGCTCGCACGCACGCTCATGGCGCTCGAAGAGGTCTCCGACTTCAGGACCGAGGTGGCGAGCCTGCTCGCCCGCGAGCCGAGGACGCGCGAGCAGTTCGACGCATAAAGTGCTCGAACATGGTGTGATAAAATCACGGGTTCGCAACCTGCTCTCGGATGGTTCAGCAGTCACCGCGCGAGTTGCAGATGACGACGGCCTCGGCCCGGTAGACGTCTTCGAAATTCTGGGAGAGGCAAAACAAGACGGCCTGCATTCCACATTCGGATTGCAGGCCGTCTTATTTGGTGCTTGTCCCGTCGGAGCGTCAGGCGTCGAGCGCGAGCTTCGATGCAAAGAGCAGGAACATGCTGCCCATGGCGGTGTTGCCGAGCTTCGCGACGGACGGACGACGGCCGAAGAACTTGAGAAGGTCGGCGCCCGCGGTGATGAGGAGCGTCATCCAGGCCATGCTGAAGCATTCAAGGATCAGGGCGAGGATGGTGTAGGAGATCGCCGGATTGTCGAAAGCCGGATCGATGAATTGCACGAAGAAGGAGACGTAGAAGAGAATCGACTTCGGGTTCGTGAGGCTCAGCGCAAGGGCGTTGCGGTAGACCTTGACGAGGCTGCGGCTCTTCTTGACGACGACTTCGGATTCGCCTTCGGCCTTTTCGGCCTTCTTGGCGAAGAACGTGGCGTGGATGGCCTTGCCGCCGAGCCAGGCAAGGTACGCGGCGCCGAGGATCTTGAGCCAGAAGAAGACCTCGGGGTGCGCGAGCACGAGGGCCGCGATGCCGAGGTAGGCGAGGAAGACCAGAACGGCGTCGCCCGTGAAGACGCCCGCAGCGGCGGTGAAGCCCGCGCGGCGGCCGTCGACGATGCTCGTCTTGAGCACGAAGAGCGTGTTCGGGCCGGGGATCATGACGATGATCAGAGCGCCGAGCGCATAGGCCCAGATGTTGAGGATGCCAAAAGTTTCAAGCATGATGGAGATGATCCGTGCGAAAAAAAGACCGCACTCCCTCGGAGTCCGGCCGGCAGATGAATTTTTGCGGTTTGGATGCATTCGGCCCCGCGGGCCTTCCTGCATCGGACGACGAAGTATACAGGTTTTCGCCTAGGGGACAACCCCGAAGTGAGACATTTTCCGGAGAATTTCCTGCACGCGGAAGGTCGATGTCGTGAAGACGATTGCGGCCGTGGCGAAGCGGGGCGATTGTCGTCTGGATACCGCGTTTGCGGGACTCGCTATTAATGGTCCTAGCAAATAGGCTTACAAATAGTCTCAAATAAAGGCCGTACACGAGTACAGCCGTTATAAAAAACCTTTATTCCTTATCCTTTAAATGCTTTTGGCTTTCACGGTATGTGGCGTATTTGACCGAGTCGCGCTCAAAGCACTTGCGAACGCCGGCACTTTTACCCTGTTTCATCGACTGCGCTTGTTCTTGAGCGAAGGTCTGAGCCTCCGCCTGCGTCATGGCGGGAGCCATGTGCAGACGAAGGACGAAAAGGTTTTGGACGAAGATTCGGAAGGAAGCGACGGAAATGCCGAGACGGAAATCGATTGCATCGATTGATGCCAAAATCAGCGACCTCCAGAAGAAGGCTGCCGCCGCGAAGGAGCGCTATGAAAGACTCTGCCGGGAATTGCTGCAGTTGCAGCACGAGCGTGAACTTGCAATGGGGCAGGAAATCCTCAGCGCGATGAAAAAGAGTGGGAAAAGCTACCGCGAGATCATGACGTTTCTCGGGTCCCCATAGGGCTTGAGTGTAATTTCCGCGGGAAGTTCAGGTAGTAAAGCTAGGTTGCGCCAAAGTCGTCGGTGGATGTCGTAAAGAAAATGATTTCGTTGCAGAAGGTCTTGGCGGCGCTGCGATTGTGCTCGGCTAAGCGGGTAAGAAGGGATTCGCCGTTCTGCGTTCCCGGGCCTGACCGATGTTGACCACGTGCTCGCCGGTTTCTTATAAGCCTCCTCGTGGGAGGCGCACCGTGGTTCTGGTTGGCGAAAAGCGGGCGCTACGGATGGCCGTCAAGGACGCGCTGACCGAGAGGCGGTGCACGGGGCTTTGCGCACTGCTTTCGGGTGAGAAGACAAAGAAAGACGTTAAGTCCGCACCCGGGCTGGAGACGCTTGAATCTCTCTTCGGAACTCAGGCGGAAGATGCTCCGTTCTGAAATCCCAAATTTGCCATTCCGCAGGCTAAGGAAGCTCTTCAAAAGTACCCTGAACAATCGTTTGCACAGAAATTTGGCCTGTGTAATAGATAAAAGCTCTCGGGGCGCAAAATTAGAGAGGGCTTTTGAAGAGCTTCCCTAACCTTTGGTCATGCTAAATTGTCAGGGTCGAATCAATCAAAGGAGACACACCCATGTCCGATGCTGAAGAAAAGGAAGCCGATCCCTTCATGCAGGTCATCCAGGATCTGCGAAACAGGCCGTCCGTGAGCAAATGCGAAGAAGAATTGCTTGAGATGTCCCCCGAGGTAAAGCCCGAGCCCGAAGCGTATTGGCTTGACGACGGTGATGATTCCGAAGAGGAAGACGACAGGGATGACGATGACGTCGATTACGGCCCTATTGACTACGGGGACGAAGATCCGTTTTGAAAACTTCTGACTGTGCAACCAAACTGGGACTCATGAGTCCCAGTTTGGTTGCAGGCACTGGTGTGGAACAAACGCTTTCCTGAAGCAGGTGTTATAGAAAAATGCATATGTGTAATGGATATAATATCCAAATGGCGCGGACATCATAAGGCTGAAGGCGCAAATGGAGTTGCGATCTGGTTTCTAGGCATCTCGTAATGATCTCTGCGGGAAGGATTATTCATGAAAGACAAGATATTAGGGAAGCTCTTCAAAACCCTCTGTTGCCACGTCGAATGAAACAAAAATGTTCCGTTCGGTTTTTCCGTACAGCCTCAAAAAAAATGCTGTTTTCTTGCCCTAGGAATAGTGTAATTCTATGGTGGAAGCTCATTATTAATCGTCCCGGCAAATAGGCTTACAAATAGTCTCAAATAAAGGCCGTACACGAGTACAGCCGTTATAAAAAACCTTTATTCCTTATCCTTTAAATGCTTTTGGCTTTCACGGTATGTGGCGTATTTGACCGAGTCGCGCTCAAAGCACTTGCGAACGCCGGCAACTTTACCCTGTTTCATCGACTGCGCTTGTTCTTGAGCGAAGGTCTGAGCCTTCGCCTGCGTCATGGCGGGAGCCATGCGCATCTTGACCTTCAGTACCTGATTGAAAACCTCCACGGGATTCAACTCCGGTGAGTACGGCGGAATAAAGGCAAGTTCGAAGTTGCCATCTTCCTCAATCCAGTTTTTCACGACTTTGGCTTTATGAATGCTGGCATTGTCGCAAACGACAATGATCTTGCGCTCCTTGTCGTACTCATTGCGAATTACGATTAAGAAATCGCGGAAATCCTCAGCGTTGACAGCTTTGCTCTGGATGGAGAAAACCAGTTTTCCACGATTGTTGACAGCCACTTGCATGACTGCAGCACCATATCGAGCCCGGCCGTTAATCAGCAACACCGGTGTTTCGCCACGGTATCCCCAATCCCTGATCCAGTTCGGATCCTGCTTGAGAGCCGTCTCGTCCTGCCACAGGATAATGGCATTTTCTGCAGCGGCTCGCTTGACCAATGCCGGATATGTCGTATTCAGCCATTCTTGGACTTTCGTTTCGTCCTGCTGAATGGAGCGCTTTACCGGACGCTGATAACTGAGGCCGACACTATTCAGCCAGCGACACAATGTGGATTTGGCAGCGTCGACCCCAAACTTAGCCTTAATCAACAGGCGGATGGAGGACGAATGCCAAAGCGAATGCTGAATACCAAAGTCCGTGGGGCAGTGATCGGTGATGAAGTCCAACAACTGTTGCTTCTGCTCATCCGACAGGAATGACTGCGTGCTTTCTCTACGGCCACGCTTCTGCCCTTTGACGGCATTTTCGACACCTTCACTACGCGCACGCTTTAACCACTTCCCGACGGTGTTCTTGTGAACATTAAGTGTTTGGCGATATCAACGTTGGTCCAGCCTTCCTGGTGCAGGCGAATAGCCTGTTCACGAACATAGGCCTGAGCCTCCGGATTGGTATAGCGAAGGTTCAATTCTTTGGGTTTTTTAGGGGCAAATTTACTGGTATTAATGCTAATTATTATAGCATAATTAGCCTATTTAACGAGACGAAATTGCTCAATGAATAAAAAAAGTCCCCGAAATCATTCGGGGATTTGATGTAGATCAGCCTGTTTGCTGAGACTATTAATAACCCGCGGACTTTTTTCGAGTCGTCTCTGCGCGAGGGGAAGAGGGAATTTCGTATCATCGCTTCAGAGCCTGATAAGCGGGGGATGCGCGGCGGGGCGGCCGTCATGCGCCTTCAGGCGGATTGTCTTTCAGACGCGCGTTTTACTAAGATAGAAGGAAATGCTCCGGCGTTTCCGGAGCGGCGTGCGGTGTCGCACGTGCATGATCATGGAGGTGCATATGCCCTGGAGAAAGCGGGTGGTCTTCGGCGGCGCATGCCTTGCGGGCCTGCTGGCCGTGGGCTACGCGGGCTATGTCGGCTGGCAGCAGTCGGTGGTTGATCAGATGCTCTTTGACCTGAAGGCGGCGGGCAGTCCCGTGCCCGGCGTGGGCATCGTGGTGACCGAGATCGAAAGGACCTTCGGCTCGAGAAGACTCGAGGTGGTCTTCCATGTGCAGGGCCTGCCCGAGATGCCTCTCAGGGGCGAATGCGTCTGGCGTCTGGGCATGGCGCCGAGCCTCGTCGTGCGGCACTTCAGGACGACGCCCGAGCTGCAGGCCTTCGTCGACAAGGCCTCGCCGCAGGTGACGATGGACTTCGGGCTTCCGTTCATGCCGACGAACCTGCGCGTGCACTGGCTCGACGCCGAGGTCGACGGTCGCACCACGGCCTCGGGCGAGGCGCTCACGACCTTCAGGATCGTGAAGGCCGAACCCGTCGAGAAGGATGGCAGGCTCGTTCCGTATGCGCCCGCGAGCGGCGTGCCCTACCACGTGCTCCCGGTCGAAGGCGACTGGGGATTCTCCGCCTTCGTCTTCCGCCTCAACTGGGCGGGCGAGCGTCTGGTCTACAGGTTCCTACCCGACGAGACCGAAGAGCCCGTGATCCTCACGGCTGAAAGCGACGGCGCGGGATTCTCCGGGTTCGAGAAGGTCGATGCGAAGGACGACGTGAAGTTCGGCAGGAGCGCCTCGCGCCTGTCGGCGAGGAAGGTGAATGCGGGCTGGCGGTTCGACTTCTCGCATGACGGTTCGCTTGAGAAGGCTCCCGCGGCTGCAGGTCCGCTTTCCGCACTCAGATACTGGCACTTCCAGGGCTCCGTCACGGCGCCCGAGGACGTGTGGCTGCCCGAGGCGGCGGGCAGGCTTCTGGTGGGCGCCGACGTCTGCAGCGTGCCGGGCATCTGCCGCCCGGGCGCGCCGCAGGGGCTCGAGCCTCTCATGCAGGCCGCTCAGGACGGCAGGCTCGGCCTGAAGATGCAGAACGTGGAGCTTGACTTCCCGAGGCTTGAAGTGCGCGCCATGGGCGCGATGGGCGTGAGGAAGGATGTGAAGACGTTCGCCGACTTCGATGTCGGCGTCCAGATTCATCCGCTTGACGACGAACTCATGAAGACCCGTCCCGACGTCGTCGCCGTGCACGACTTCGTGAAGGATCTCGTCGACTCGAAGGCGCTTGCCTGCCGCGTGAAGGACGAGTGCCGCGCTCGCGTGACGGTCGAACCCGACGAAAGAGGCTTCGGCATCATCAGGTCGAACGGCGTCGACGTGACGGAGAGGGTCATGAAGTTCATCTTCGCCGGACCCGCAGGGACGGGTGAAGCGGGTTGACGTCCGCATTGATCCGTTCAGACCCAGCCGATCGGGAAAGGCCCGTCTTCCGTCGCGAAGGCGGGCCATTTTGGCGGAGCATCGGACGTATGATTGAGTACGTCTTTCCAAAAAACGGAGCACAGCACAATGGTGAGCAGGATCGAAGTGCGCGGCGCGCGCGTGCACAATCTCAGGAACGTCGACGTCGACATTCCGCTCAATAAAATCGTCGGCGTGGCGGGCGTCTCCGGGTCCGGCAAATCGTCGCTCGCGCTCGGCGTCCTCTACACCGAGAGCTCGCGGCGCTACCTTGAGGCGCTCTCGACCTATACGCGCCGGCGGCTTACGCAGGCGCCGCGGGCAGATGTCGACGAGGTGCTCCATGTTCCCGCAGCGCTTGCGCTCCATCAGAGACCGGGCGTGCCCGGCATCCGGAGTACCTTCGGAACGGGGACCGAGCTGCTCAACACGATTCGACTCATGTTTTCGCGCCTTGCGTTTCACAGGTGTCCGAACGGCCACATGGTCGGGCCCACGATCGACGTCGCGGCCGAAAAGGCGCTCGTCTGTCCGGTCTGCGGGGCGAAGTTCTTTGCGCCGGGTGCGGAGGATCTGGCCTTCAACAGCGGCGGCGCCTGCAGGACTTGCGACGGCACGGGCATGGTGAGGTCGGTCGACAGGGCAACGCTCGTTCCCGACGAGACGCTTTCGATCGACGAAGGCGCCGTGATGCCCTGGCGCACATTGATGTGGTCGCTCATGACCGACGTCTGTCGATCGATGGGCGTGAGGACGAACGTGCCCTTCAGAGAGCTGACGCCCGAGGAGAGGGCGATCGTCTACGACGGCCCGATGGTGAAGAAGCACATCTTCTATCATCCGAAGGGTTCGAACGATGCGGCGGAGCTTGATTTCACGTACTTCTCGGCCGTAAAGACGGTCGAGAACGCGCTCGCCAAGGTGAAGGACGAGTCGGGCATGAAGCGCGTCGAGCGTTTCCTGAGACTTGATGTATGCCCTGACTGCAGGGGCTCAAGGTTCTCGGAGGCCGCGCGGGCGCCGAAGATTATGGGCGTCTCGATCGACGAAGTCTCCCGCATGCCGCTCGTCGACCTGTGCGCTTGGGTCGACCGCGTGCCCGCGTCGCTCCCGCCCGAGATGCGGCCGATGGCGGAGAGTCTCTGCGAGGCGTTCGGACACACGGCCGCGAGGCTTCTGGATCTCGGGCTCGGATACCTGTCGCTTGATCGTGCGGCCTCGACGCTCTCGACGGGCGAGCGGCAGCGCATGCAGCTCGCGAGGGCCGTGCGCAACCGCACGACGGGCGTGCTCTACGTGCTGGACGAACCTTCGATCGGGCTCCATCCCGCCAACGTCGAGGGGCTCAAGGCCGTGATGCACGACCTGGTGGCGGACGGCAACACGGTCCTTCTCGTCGATCATGACGTCGACATCCTGAGAGAGGCCGACCGGATCATCGAGATGGGCCCGAAGGCGGGCCGCGAGGGCGGTCGTGTCATTGCCGAAGGAAGCGTCGGAGAGATCGAGGCGAATTCCGATTCGATGATCGGGCCCTATCTGTCGGGGAGACCCGCGGTCGTGAGGACGAAGACGCCGCGAGACAGTCTTTTCGAGCATGGCGAAATCCTGCTTGAGACGAAGGCGGTCCATACGGTCAAACCTCTGAGCGTGAGGATTCCGAAGGGGAGACTCACGGTGGTGACGGGCGTGTCGGGTTCGGGCAAGACGACGCTCGTGCTCGAGAGCCTGCTCCCGGCGCTCAGGGCCGCGATCGACGGGACGGCACTGCCCGCGCACGTCGGCTCGATCTCGGCTCAGGGCATCCGTCAGGCGAAGCTCATCGATGCGACGCCAATCGGCGTGAACGTCCGGTCGACGGTTGCAACCTATGCCAACGTGCACGATGATCTGAGGAAGGCTTTCGCGAAGACGCCCGACGCGAAGGCCGCGGGCATGAAGGCGGGCGACTTCTCGTACAACACGGGCAGGCTGCGCTGTCCCGAATGCGACGGCACGGGTTCGATCAGCCTCGACGTGCAGTTCCTGCCCGACGTGGACGTGCCGTGTCCCGCGTGCAGGGGAAGCCGCTATGCGCCGGCCGCCTTTGCAATCAGGCGCGCCGCGAAGGCGGCGGGGGCGCACGGGACGCAGTCAGCGTACACGCTGCCCGAGTTCATGGACATGGACGTCTCGACGGCGCTTCGGGCGGCAGCCGACATGAAGACCGTGTCGGCAAGGCTCAGGGTGCTCGAGGATCTCGGGCTCGGCTACCTCACGCTCGGGGAGGCGACGCCCGGACTCTCGGGCGGCGAGGCCCAGCGGCTCAAGCTCGCGGGCGAGATGGGCAGAGGCCAGGATGATGCGCTCTTCGTCTTCGACGAGCCGACGATCGGCCTGCATCCTGAAAACGTCGCGACGCTCATGGCGGTCTTCGAGCGGCTCGTCGAGGCGGGCGCAACCGTGATCGTGATCGAGCACGACCTCGACGTGATCCGGGCGGCCGACTGGATGATCGATCTGGGACCGGGCGGCGGAGACGCGGGCGGCACGGTCGTCTTCGAAGGCGTGCCCGAGGATGCGCCCGCAGAGCCCCGAAGCGTCACGGGCAGGCATCTCGGCCGTCGGGCTTAAGCCTGCGCTCATGAAGACGGGCATAATCAAGAAAGCGGACGCAGGGCCGGATTCAGGCCTGCATCCAACGCAACAACGAACGGGAAGAAGAACATCATGAACATCCGCAAGACTTCCATTTCGATCGTCGCAGGCGTGATCGCCGCGCTCACGGCGGCCTCCGCCGCTGCGGCTCCCGACGTCGCGCTCGTGAGGGAGCGTGCCGAACAGGGCGTCGTCGAGAGCCAGTTCGCCCTCGGCAACATGTACTTCAAGGGCAACGGTGTCGAGCAGAACATCGAGGAGGCCCTCAAGTGGTACCGCCGCGCCGCCGAAAAGGGCAACGCCATGGCGCAGCTCAAGCTCGGCTTCATCTACGAGGACGGCAGGGGCGTTCCTCAGGACAAGAAGGCCGCCAAGGACTGGTACCACAAGGCATGCGAAAACAAGCACGAGCTCGGCTGCAACTATGAGCAGCGCCTCATCGACGAAGGTGTTCAATGAGTCGGTCGAGTACGCTCAGGTCGGGACTTCGCCCTCTTTTTGACAGAACCCGTGCGCCTTACCTCTCATTGCAATGGGAGGTAAGGCGCACAAACTTTTCGGACGTGCAGTAACGTTTCCTTACGCGCACCTCCACCTCTTCCTACATTGTCGAACTTCCGCTTCGTGTGAACGATCAGCAGAATCGGTTTCTCGAAAAGGCGTTTGAGTTAGGACGCACGCTCTACAATGCGACGCTCGGGACAGCTTTCGGGCGTCTGCAGCGCATGCGTGAAACGCAGGAGTGGCGGGTGACACGGGACATACCCAAGGGGAAAGCACGCACGAAAGCGTTCAGTGCTGTTCATAAAGCCTTTGGAC
>OBWJ01001113.1_pt1 | contig 10198 bp, 6 predicted proteins | sample 1495181 | NCBI WGS metagenome assembly OBWJ01 (sample SAMEA2580041, study PRJEB22360) | human gut metagenome
ATAAAAAAATGGTCATTTTTATGGCCATTTTTACTTTTATCAGTAGAATAAGTATATAATTATACATATGTTTTAAGTTATTAATTTATCTTTAATTTATCTTTAATTTATCTTTACATTACATTTAACTTCTCCATAAAAAACTATTCTTTGTCAACTTTTGTAAAATCTTGTAAATTATCTGTTAATTGCTGAGTTTCCTATTATACTTATTCGGAATCAAGATTTTGTTTGTCTTGATTAGTTATTTTTAGATTATAGGAAACTTTAATATGAATCATGTTTTTAAAATTATTTGGAATAAAGTAAATCAATGCTGGGTTGCTGTTTCAGAACTAAGCAAATCTGTGGGTAAATCATCTCAAACCGATAAACGTAAAGCATTAAATGTAATTATTGGCGCTGCAGTTTTAGCAGGTGTAAGCTCAAGTGCGATGGCTGAAACCAATGTGGTATCAAATGATCAAGGAAATATTGTTGGTGGTATTGGTGCGACAGCGCTTGCTGGAACCGGTACAACAGGGAATTCTGTTGTTTTAGGTAATAAAGCTAAATCTGAAACAACTGAGAGCGTAGTAATTGGTGGTAATACTACAAATACAGGACGTTGGTCTGTAACTTTAGGTGATAAAGCTGATGGTAATTCTCAATATGGCGTGACGATTGGTAATAGAGCCTATAGTGGTAAAGGCGGAAACGCAGTTGCTATCGGTTTAATGGCAAAAACCTCTAATGAGAAAGCGGGTGGAAATAGCCAAACTGCTGTAGGGGTGGCATCTTATGCTGATGGTGAAGCAGCTTCAGCCTTTGGTTCATATGCCAATGCAACAGGCAGTCTAGCAACTGCAATTGGTCGAGGCACTAAAGCTACAGCACTAAGTGCTTCTGCTTTTGGTGATAGCGCATCAGCCTCTGCATGGGGCGCAACTGCATTAGGCGTTGGCGCATCTGCTAGAGCGAATAATTCTATTGCAGTTGGTTCTCAAGCAGTAACAGAAGGGCAAGAATCCACCGCGTTAGGTCGCCGCTCTTATGCTGGAGCTCAAAGTGCAACAGCTTTAGGTACAGGTGCAAACGCTAGTGCAATCGTTTCGACTGCTGTAGGTAATGGGGCTAAAGCGAGTGAAGTAGGAGCTTCAGCATTAGGTAACGGTGCAGATGCTAGTGGTAGAGGTTCAATGGCTTTCGGTTATGCATCTAAAGCTTCAGCAGTGGATGCATTGGCAACTGGTTCTAATGCTAATGCTTCATCAATGAATGCTGTTGCGGTTGGTAAAAATAGTAATTCCTCTGCTGTTAATGCTATTGCTCTTGGTACATCTAGTAACGTCTCTGGGGTTAGTGCTGTTGTGATTGGTACTCAAGCAAAAGGTACTCATGAAAACTCTGTGACATTAGGTTCTTATTCAAGCAGCGCGGCTAATGATTTTAATCAGACAGCAAAAGCTTTATCTTCTTTTGATGATAAGGCGAAAGGTACAACAGTTAATTACAATGGTACTTTTTCAACTCAAAAAGGTGCAGTATCTGTCGGTGATGGAAAACTTGTTCGCCAAATCCAAAACGTAGGTGCAGGTCGAATTACGGCTACTTCAAACGATGCCGTAAATGGTAGCCAGTTATATCAAGCCTATTACAATGCGGGCTTTAACATTCAAAACAATGATAAAGAAACATCACGTATTAATACCCATGGCAAAGTAAATTTTGTAGATGGTAAGAATACCGAAGTGGTTGTTAAAGACGGTGAAAATGCTGCTAATATTACAGTGAATTTAAAAGATGATATTACTGTTAAGAGTGTTACAGCCAATAATGTTACCGTAGGACCTGTTACGATTAATCAAGATGGTATTAATGCAGGTGATAAAAAAATCACGAATGTATCAAATGGTACAATTTCAGCAGATAGTAAAGATGCTGTGAATGGTAGCCAATTATATGCAGCGAAGAACGAGCTTAATACCAATATTACTAAAGCCGCTGCAGCAGCTAAAACAGAAGTAAAAGCTGGAACGAATGTAGAGGTGACTTCTGAAACTGGTGCGAATAATCAAACGATTTACACCGTTAACGCAAAAGACACTTCAGCTTCTGTTGAAGCAGCTTCTGATGCTGTTACAGTAACAGTTGGTGAAAAAACAGAAGTTAAAAATGGTATTTCTGTTACCACAGTAACCAATTACAAAGTGGATCTTTCACAAAAAACCAAAGATGAAATCAAAAATGCAGGTGGTCGTGGATTTAACGTAACTGCAAGTGCATCTGAAGGTACTGTTGTAAATGAAGTGGCAGAAGAAACTGTTCAGTCTACAGCAACCAAAATGGATAAGTTAACACTTGATGCGGGTAAAAATATTAAATTAACCCACAAAAAAGGCAAAGTGTTAAGTGTTGCAGTATCTGACACACCGACATTCAAAAATGTGACAACAAAGGGTGATCTTAACGTTGGCGGTACTGTTCATGCACACGGTGGCTTGGATGTTCACAACAATCGTATTGTGAATGTGGCTGATCCGAAAGACCCAACAGATGCAGTAAATAAACGTTACGTTGATAATGCAGTGAAAAACATTAATAACAACATCAATCGTTTAGACAATAAAATTGATCACGTTGATCGTCGATTACGTGCAGGTATCGCAGGTGCGACAGCGATTTCTTTCTTACAACGTCCAAATGAAGCAGGTAAAAGTTTAGTTTCTGTTGGTGTTGGTGGTTATCGCAATGAAAATGCATTAGCTGTTGGTTATGGTCGAAATTCTGATAACAACAAAATTTCGATTAAAGTTGGTGCAAGTATCAATACCCGCAGTGATGTAAACTGGGGCGGAAGCATCGGTTACCAATGGTAATTGTTTGATAAAAAGGCAGAGTAAAATCTGCCTTTTTTTATTATATTGAGATGAAAAAAAGTGCGGTCAAATTTAACCGCACTTTTTGTTTTTATTGATTAAAGCACTTTTACAATGCTTTCACATAAATAACGAATATTGTCCTCAGTGATACCTGCTACATTGATACGACCAGAACGAACAGCGTAAATCGCAAATTCTTCTTTTAAGCGATCAACTTGTTCAGGCGATAAGCCACTGAAAGAGAACATACCGTTTTGTTCCATGATAAAGCTGAAATCTTGTTCTGCACCGTATTCTTTTAATAACTGAACGAATAAGTGGCGCATTTTTTTGATGCGTTCACGCATTTCAGTTAATTCATTTTCCCAGTCTTGACGAAGTTGTGGATCATTTAACACCGTTGCTACGGTCGCCCCACCGTGAGATGCTGGGTTAGAGTAGAGGGTACGAATAATTGATTTCACCTGTGTTAATGCTGTTGAAGCAATTTCTGCATTTTCAGCCACAAGGGTAAAAGCACCTACACGCTCATTGTATAAACCAAAGTTTTTAGAGAATGAGCTCGCCACTAATAATTCTTTATGATTTGCTGCAAAAGCACGTAAACCGTAAGCATCTTGGTCTAAGCCATTGGCTAAACCTTGATAGGCAAAGTCAAAGAGTGGTAACCAGCCATTTTTTGCTGAAAGTGCGGCTAATTCTTGCCATTGTTCAGGAGTTGGGTCAATACCGGTTGGGTTATGGCAGCAACCGTGTAAAAGCACCACATCGCCTTCGCTTGCTTGGCTTAAATCTTCAAGTAAATGTTCCCAATCAAGGGCTTTGCGTTCAGCATCATAATAACGATATTCACGAATTGTCATGCCTACTGCATTGAAAATGGCATTGTGGTTTGGCCATGTTGGCGTACTAATCCACACATTTTGTGCTTTGGTTTGGCGTTTGATGAACTCCGCAGCAATACGTAATGCACCTGTACCGCCTAAGCTTTGTACCGTTCTTGCACGATTCGCTTTAATGACTTCTGAATCTTTACCGAAAAGGAGTTCTTTTGTGCGTTCGTTATAATCTGCAATACCATCTATAGTCAGATAGTTTTTCGTTTTTTCGTTATCAAATAAGCGTTTTTCAGCTTCTTTTACTGCACGCATAATCGGCGTTGTACCTTGTGCATCTTTATAAACGCCAATACCTAAATTGATTTTATTTTCACGTGTTTCAGATTTGAATGCTTCGCCTAAGCCTAAGATAGGATCGGCCGGAGCCGCTTTGATATGTTCAAACATAGCTTTTCCTTATGTATGTGTTGTGAGATGAGTAATTTTATACTTCAGTCGATGGATTTTATCAAGAAGAACCTAATAAAAATCAACCGCACTTTGATGTTTTTAGATATTCATCAAAAAGTGCGGTTGTTTTTGCAATTATTTTAATTTTTCAATCGCCCAATTTAAACCGGATTGATAGTCTTCTGGGAGTTCGTGACGAAGTTTTTCAAGCTGTTGAATAATGACCGTTTTATCAGGATGCGTAATATTGATATGACCTAATTTTCTACCTGGACGAACTTCCTTACCATACCAATGTAACTGAGAGAAAGGCGTGTTCAACCATTGTGGATTATGTTCTGTACCAATTAAATTAACCATGACACTTGGTGCAATGGGTTGTAATGACGGTGTAGGTAAATCTAATAAAGCACGTAGATGCAATTCAAATTGACTAATGGCACAGCCGAGTTGCGTCCAATGTCCACTGTTATGCACACGAGGGGCAAGTTCATTAATTAATAATTTATCCCCCACCACAAAGCATTCCATCGCCATTACGCCTACATATTCAAGTTTATCCATGATTTTCCCGAGCATAGATTCAGCCTGAATTTGTTGGTTTTGTTGTTGAGGGAATGAAATATCTGTCACACTGTAACGTAAAATACCATTTTGCTGTAGGTTATGTGTCACTGGGTAGAAACGTTTTTCACCATTTTTAAATCTTGCGCCTACAATAGACACTTCATAATCAAAAGGAATAAATTTTTCTGCGATAACTTCACCGAATAAATCGTCCGTAATGTCACTTTGATTATTTTCCATAATAATCCATTGGCCGCGACCGTCATAACCACCTGTGCGACGTTTTACCACGACTTTTTCGCCCACGTTTTTAAATACTTCGGGCCATTGAGTTTTATCTTTTAATAAACACCATGGTGAGGTAGAGAGATTGAGTTCATCCAGTAAAGATTTTTGGGTAAAACGATCGGCTAATAAGCCAAAAACATTCTGATTAACGAAATTTTTATGATGACCTAATAATTCAGTTAACGGTGTTTTTTCCCAACGTTCAATTTCCGCGGTAATGATGGCATCTTTAGGTAAATCAAATACAGGCGCATTGAACTCAAGTGGCTGTACATGAATATCTAATGGGGCACCAGCATAACGTAACATTCTGCCGAGTTGACCATTACCAAGTACATAAACGGTAGGATATAGGGTAGAGTTTTGCATAAAATTTCTCATCAAATCTAGCTAAAAAAACAACCGCACTTTAAAAAGTGCGGTCAAAATGAAAGGTGTTTTATTTACGTGGATCAGGATTATCCAATACCACATTAGTTTGATTTTCGCGGAATGCTTGTAGGCGAGCGAATAACGCATTATCCCAACCGGCAAGAATTTGTGCGGCGAGTAATCCTGCATTAGCAGCACCAGCAGGGCCAATTGCTAACGTACCAACAGGAATGCCTTTAGGCATTTGTACGATAGAATAAAGGCTATCAACACCGCTTAACATAGAGCTTTTAACAGGGACACCCAATACGGGCACAAGCGTTTTGGCCGCAATCATACCAGGTAAATGTGCTGCACCACCTGCACCTGCAATAATCACTTTGTAACCGTTTTTTTGTGCATTTTCGGCAAATTCAAACAGTTTGTCGGGGGTTCGATGTGCGGAAACGACTTCAACATGATATGCCACATTGAGTTCATCTAAAATTTGAGTTGCTTCTTGCATGGTTGCCCAATCGCTTTTAGAGCCCATAACAATAGCAATTTGTGCGGTATTTGACATATTTTTAAAAAATTATCTGATAAAAAACGATGCGTAGAATAGCACATTTACTCACTTTTAAGCAAACGTTTGCTATGCGGTAAAGACTGAAAATTACATTGCAAGTTTTGTCATAAAATTTTATCCTAATAGGAGTTTTTTTCTTAGAAATAGAGCAGATTATGTTAGCTAAAGCGAAATATAGAAAAGATTACAAACAACCTGATTTTACAGTTACGGATATTTTCCTTGATTTTCAATTAGATCCTAATCATACCGTTGTCACTGCAAAAACAACCTTCCAACGTTTAAACGACGAAGCAACACACCTACGATTAGATGGTCATGGTTTCCAATTTGCTTCCATCAAATTTAATGGCGAAGATTTTAAACATTATCATCAAGACCATGAAAGTTTAACGTTAGATTTAACCAATCAAAGTGCGGCCAATTTTGAACTTGAAATTGTGACGAATCTAGAGCCTGCACAAAACACCTCTTTACAAGGGCTTTATCAATCAGGTGAAGGCATTTGTACTCAATGTGAAGCAGAAGGCTTCCGTCAAATTACTTATATGCTTGATCGCCCTGATGTATTAGCGCGTTATACAACCAAAATTACCGCAGATAAAACTAAATATCCTTACTTGCTTTCTAATGGTAACCGCATTGCAAGTGGCGAGTTAGAGGATGGTCGTCATTGGGTTGAATGGAATGACCCATTCCCGAAACCAAGCTATTTATTCGCTTTAGTAGCAGGTGATTTTGATTTATTACAAGATACCTTTACCACAAAAAGTGGTCGTGAAGTGGCCTTAGAACTTTACGTTGACCGCGGCAATCTTGATCGTGCTTCTTGGGCAATGGAAAGTCTGAAAAAAGCGATGAAATGGGATGAAGAGCGTTTCAATTTAGAATACGACTTAGATATTTACATGATTGTTGCAGTGGACTTCTTCAATATGGGCGCCATGGAAAATAAAGGGTTGAATATTTTTAACTCTAAATTTGTGTTGGCCAATCCACAAACGGCAACCGATGATGATTACCTCGCCATTGAAAGCGTGATTGCGCATGAATACTTCCACAACTGGACCGGAAACCGTGTAACTTGTCGTGATTGGTTTCAATTAAGTTTGAAAGAAGGTTTAACGGTTTTCCGTGATCAAGAGTTTTCATCTGATACGGGTTCTCGTGCAGTCAATCGCATTAATAACGTGAAATTCTTACGTACGGTACAATTTGCCGAAGATGCAAGCCCAATGTCACACCCAATTCGCCCTGAAAAAGTCATTGAAATGAATAACTTCTATACCGTGACTGTATATGAAAAAGGGGCTGAAGTGATTCGTATGTTGCACACTTTATTAGGTGAACAAGGTTTCCAAAAAGGGATGCAACTTTATATTGCAGAAAATGATGGTAAAGCCGCAACCTGTGAAGATTTTGTGTCTGCAATGGAACGTGCAAATGACGTTGATTTAGCACAATTCCGTCGTTGGTATAGCCAATCAGGTACGCCAGAATTATTGATTAGTGATGCGTATGATGAACAAACGCATACTTATCGTTTAACTGTTTCGCAATCTACGCCACCAACAGCGGACCAAATGGAAAAAGTAAACTTACATATTCCATTGAAAATTGCGCTTTATGATGCCAACGGCACCAAACAAATGTTACAGCATAACGGTGAGTTGCTAAGCGATGTGCTAAATGTGACAGAAAAAGACCAAGTGTTTGAGTTCCATGGTATTTATGGTCGCCCAATTCCTGCGTTATTATGTGATTTCTCTGCACCGGTGAAACTCGATTATGATTACACCACAGAGCAGTTATTAGGTTTGCTTAAATTCGCTGATAACCAATTTGCTCGTTGGGATGCGGCACAAATGCTGTTTACTCAAGAATTGCGTCGTAATGTGGCTCATTTCCAACAAGGTGAAGCCTTTGAAATTTCACCTGATGTTTTGACCGCACTTGCGCATGTATTGGAAAATTATGAACAAGATATTGAATTAGCCACATTAATTCTAACCTTGCCAAAAGACATTGAGTTTGCAGAAAGCTTTAAAACGATTGATCCAGATGGCATTGCAGCCGCAAGAGAATTCATGTTGGTGCAAATTGCAGAATACTTGAAAGAGGATTTATTGCGTATTTACACCCATATTCGTCTTGAAGATTATCGAGTGACGCAAGAAGATATTGCCTTACGAGCAATGCGTAATCTTTGTTTAAGTTATTTGGCTTACACCAATCTTGGTAATAATGTAGTCCAAAAACATTATAATAATGCCAATAATATGACAGATACGTTGGCAGCATTAAATATGGCGACCAAAGCTGCTTTACCTTGTCGTGATACCTTGTTAGCAGATTTTGAACAAAAATGGCAACATGATGGCTTAGTCATGGATAAATGGTTTGCTTTACAAGCAACTCGCCCTGATGAAAACGTATTGGAAATTGTACAAGCATTAATGGATCATCCAAGCTTTAACTTCAATAATCCAAACCGTTTACGTTCATTAGTGGGTAGCTTTGCAAATCACAATTTAAAAGCTTTCCATCATATCAGTGGTTCAGGCTATCGTTTCTTAACAGATGTTTTAATTCGTTTAAATGAAACAAATCCACAAGTGGCTGCGCGTTTAATTGAGCCATTAATTCGTTTCTCACGTTTTGATGCACAACGTCAAACGTTAATGAAACGTGCCTTAGAACGATTAAGTGCTGTTGAAGATCTCTCAAAAGATTTATTTGAGAAGATTGAAAAAGCCTTGCAATAAACAAAAAGTGCGGTTAATTTTGACCGCACTTTCCATTTACAGTGAACTATCCTGAGAGATAAACGAGTATGTATTCTTTGATCCGTAAAGCCATCTTTTCCCTTGATCCTGAAACCGCCCATGATTTAGTGATTAAATCATTGCATTTAGCGGGTAAATCACCTTGCCAATTTTTATTAAAGCGGCTTTTGGCTTGCCCACAAGGTACGCCTAAGCAAGTGATGGGCATTACCTTTAAAAATCCTATTGGGTTAGCGGCAGGAGCAGATAAAAATGCCGAAGCCATTGATGGATTTGGTGCGATGGGATTTGGTTTTATTGAAGTGGGGACGGTTACGCCTTTAGCACAAGAGGGAAATGCTAAGCCTCGTCAATTCCGTTTAGTGGAAGCGGAAGGAATTATTAACCGTAATGGATTCAATAATTATGGCATTGATTATGCGATCGAGAATGTTAAAAAGGCAAAATTTGATGGCGTAATTGGGATTAATATTGGCAAAAATAAAGTCACACCGATTGAAAAGGGTAAAGATGATTACTTATTTTGCTTAAATAAAGCCTATAACTATGCGGATTATATTACAGTAAATATTTCATCACCGAACACACCGGATTTACGCCAATTACAGTATGGTGATTACTTTGATGATTTATTGCAAAGTATAAAGCAGCGCCAAAAAGTATTAGCTGAGCAATATAACAAATATGTACCGATTGCAGTAAAAATCGCACCTGATTTATCTGAGGCTGAGCTCGTTCAAATTGCAGATACCTTACTTCGTCATCAAATGGATGGGGTAATTGCGACTAATACGACGATTTCACGTGACAACGTCGCAGGTTTGAAAAATGCGGAACAACAAGGCGGTTTAAGTGGAAAACCGTTACAGCAAAAAAGTACAGAAATTATTCGAAGATTGCATCAAGAGCTGAAGGGGCAAATCCCGATTATTGGAAGTGGTGGTATTGACGGTGTACAAAATGCACAAGAGAAGATTGAAGCGGGTGCTGAATTGTTACAAGTTTATTCAGGTTTGATTTATCACGGTCCAAGCTTAGTTAAAGAATTAGTGAAAGCGATTAAATAAATGACAAAAAAATATGATTTACATTGCCATAGTACAGCGTCAGATGGTGTTTTAACGCCTACAGAACTCGTACAACGAGCTCATGAACAAGGTGTCAATGTGCTTGCTTTATGTGATCACGACACCGTGATGGGCATTGATGAAGCCAAGCTTGAAGCCGATAAATTAGGTATAGAGCTGATTAATGGCGTGGAAATTTCAACGAATTGGGAAGGTCGTGGCATCCATATTGTTGGATTAAATTTTGATAAAACGCATCCAAAAATGACCGCACTTTTAGCTGAACAAAAATCACTGAGAGAAAAAAGAGCGGTCGAAATTGGCCATAAATTAGAAAAAGCAGGCGTCCCCAATGCCTATGAAGGCGCAAAAGCATTGACCAATGGGGAAGTAACTCGTG
>OBWJ01001124.1_pt1 | contig 10031 bp, 9 predicted proteins | sample 1495181 | NCBI WGS metagenome assembly OBWJ01 (sample SAMEA2580041, study PRJEB22360) | human gut metagenome
AAAAAAAGGGCTGGTAAAAAAGGGGGGGGGGGAAATGCACTAGCCAGTAGTGTGTTTGTAATAAAACAAGTTTACTATCTAAAACGAGATTCATTATATATTTAATTATATAAAGATCAAGAAAAAAAATAAGGAAAAATTTCCTTATTTTTCGATATGTCGTTTTTGTGTTCAAAAATAGATGAAAAATCAACCGCACTTATGAATACAAACTTGGTTCATTTTCAGTTGGACGAGTTTTAAATCGGCGGTGTAGCCACATGTATTGTTCTACACCTTTTAAGATTTCTTTTTCCACGACTTTATTCATTCTTGCAGCGATTGCCGTTTCATCCGAAAGATCGGAAAAATCCACTGGTGGAGAAATACTGACTGTATAGCCTGAGCCGTCTTTATTACGCAATGGAGCAAAAGGGACGACTTTACAATTTGGTGCAGATTTAAGCAGATAATAACTACCCGTTGTGGTAGCCGCTTCTTTTACAGCAAAAAAAGGCACAAATACGGCATTTTTTCGTCCGTAATCATGATCGGGCGCATACCAAATGGTTTCACCTTTACGTAAGGCTTTGAGCATACCACGCAGATCTTTTCGGTTCAGCATATCTTTATTTGAACGTAAGCGACCTTTGATTTGTAGCCAATCCAATACAGGATTGTCATTTGGACGATAAACACCTATGCCAGGATGATGTAAGCCCACAATACGCGCGCCTAATTCAAGGGTAAGAAAATGGACACCCACAAAGATAATGCCGTCTTGGGCGTTTTCTTTTAAATAATTTAATCCCTCAATTTTTGACCATTTTTTAATGCGAGCATCAGACCAAAACCATGCCATGCCGGTTTCAATAATCGCCATCCCAACGGCACGCAAGTTTTCTTGCAAAATGGCTTCACGTTCTTGCTCGGACATTTCTGGAAAGCAGAGCTCAAGATTTCGGCGTGCGATAGCGGCACGGCGTTTTCCCACTTTTAATTTTGAGAAAAGCCAGCCCAGGCCATTGCCGATGTGACGTAGAATTGGATAGGGAAGTAACAAAAGGCTTCGCCAAATCGCCACACCAAGCCAGAATCCCCAGTATTTAGGGGTTAGAAAGTGCGGTTGAAATTGAGGGAGTTTTTCGTTTTTCATAATTCTTTTCTGGTTAGTTCGGCGTGTAGTTTATCGCAAATTTGAGTTGTGGTAAAATTGCGCCAAATTTTTATTATTCCAACAGAGAGATTTCAAAATGGCTCAATATTCTGCCAATTTTAATCAAGCAAAAGTACTAGTGTTAGGCGATGTGATGCTTGACCGTTACTGGTTTGGTGCGACTAATCGTATTTCACCGGAAGCACCGGTTCCTGTGGTTCGCGTACAAGATAATGAAGAGCGTGCAGGTGGTGCAGCAAACGTGGCAATGAATATTGCTTCTCTTAATGTACCTGTGCAAATTTTAGGTTTAATTGGTCAAGATGAAACAGGGACAGCCTTAACCAATTTATTACAGCACCAAAAAATTGATTGTAATTTTGTAGCATTGAATACTCACCCAACGATTACGAAATTACGTATTTTGTCTCGTCATCAACAATTACTTCGTTTAGATTTTGAAGAAGATTTCAAAAATGTGGAATGCCAAGAGTTGCTTGCAAAATTAGAAGCGGAAGTGAAAAACTTTGGTGCATTGGTGCTTTCTGATTATGGCAAAGGCACGTTAAAAGATGTGCAAAAGATGATCCAAATTGCACGTAAAGCGAACGTTCCCGTGTTGATCGATCCAAAAGGTACGGATTTTGAGCGTTACCGTGGTGCTACTTTACTGACACCAAATATGTCAGAATTTGAAGCCGTAGTAGGTAAGTGTGATTCTGAAGAAGAGATCATTGAGAAAGGTTTAAAATTAATTTCAGATATCGAATTGACCGCACTTTTAGTGACGCGTTCTGAAAAAGGCATGACATTACTTCGTCCAAATCAAGAACCGTTCCATCTACCAACTGTTGCAAAAGAAGTGTTTGATGTAACAGGTGCGGGTGATACGGTAATCAGTGTCTTAGCAACCGCACTTGCAGATGGTCGTTCTTTTGAAGAATCTTGCTATTTAGCTAATGTGGCTGCAGGTATTGTGGTCGGTAAATTGGGTACATCAACTGTTTCTACCGTGGAATTAGAGAATGCGATCCATGGTCGTTCTGAAACAGGCTTCGGTATTATGTCAGAAAGTCAGTTAAAAACTGCAGTAGCTCATGCTAAAGCGCGTGGTGAGAAAATTGTGATGACAAATGGTTGTTTCGATATTCTTCACCCTGGTCACGTGTCTTATTTAGAAAATGCTCGCAAACTTGGTGATCGTTTAATTGTTGCCGTGAATACGGATGATTCAGTCAAACGCTTAAAAGGCGAAAGTCGCCCAATTAACAATCTGAATGCACGCATGGCAGTATTGGCTGGTTTAGCTTCAGTGGATTGGGTGGTTTCTTTTGATGAAGATACACCACAACGTTTAATCGGCGATATTTTACCAGATTTATTGGTAAAAGGCGGCGATTACAAACCAGAAGAGATTGCTGGCAGTAAAGAAGTGTGGGCAAATGGCGGCGATGTTCGTGTATTGAATTTCGAAAATGGCTGTTCAACTACAAACGTAATTGAAAAAATTAGGGCATTAAAAGAGTAGACTGTAGGAAATAGAATTTTCTGTAAGTATTGCATCTATGATTTTTTATGTTGTTATATAAATATAATTAGACATATTTTTACTGGATATTACTTTTTTAGAGATATACATGGCTGAAATTTTAGAACAGCAAAATATAATTGAAGAACCTGAAGCACAATATCAGTTGTTTTCAGAAAATAAGCATCTAGTGCAGAATACAGTAAGTTTTACCTTTATTGATCTTTTTGCTGGAATTGGTGGCTTTAGACTAGCAATGCAAAATTTGGGTGGCAAATGTGTTTTTTCTAGTGAATGGGATGAGCAAGCTCAAAAAACGTATGCTGCAAATTTTGGAGATATTCCTTACGGTGATATTACTTTAGAAGAAACAAAGGCTAGAATTCCTAAACAATTCGATATCCTTTGTGCTGGCTTTCCTTGTCAGGCTTTTTCTATAGCAGGAAAAAGAGGCGGATTTGAAGATACCAGAGGAACGTTATTTTTTGATGTTGCTGAGATTATTCGTCGTCATCAACCGAAAGCCTTTTTTTTAGAAAATGTGAAAGGATTAATTAATCACGATAAAGGACGTACGCTTAAAACTATTTTAAACACATTGAGGGAGGATTTAGGTTATTTTGTACCAGATCCTGAAATTGTAAATGCTAAAGATTTCGGTGTGCCACAAAATAGAGAACGCATCTATATTGTGGGATTTCATAAAGATACAGGGGTGAATTCATTTAATTATCCAAAGCCAACCAATCAGTCAGTGCGTTTTATTGATATTCGTGAAGATAAACCAGTTGCAACGAAATATTATTTATCAACCCAATATATTAATACATTACGGGAGCATAAAGCTCGTCATGAAAGTAAAGGTAATGGCTTTGGATATGAAATTATTTCTGATAATGGAATAGCGAATGCAATTGTTGTTGGTGGCATGGGAAGGGAGCGTAATTTGATTATTGATCATCGGATTACTGATTTTACCCCAACAACTCGGATTAAAGGCGAAGTTAATCGAGAGGGGATTCGTAAGATGACTCCAAGAGAATGGGCTAGATTACAGGGTTTTCCTGATAGTTATGTAATTCCTGTTGCAGATGCTTCGGCATATAAACAATTTGGCAATTCTGTTGCTGTGCCAGCTATTCAAGCAACAGCAAAACAAATATTAAATGAATTGAACATAGGTAAATAATATGACCGCTAAAGAACGAAAGGTTGTCACTATTATCAAACAAATGATAGAAGAATATCCTATTAACAAAGAGTGGACTGCAAGTGAATTTATTTCTACTTATTGGGGGATTTATAAATCTGATTATAAAGAAGATAATTCGGTAAATGGGGGAGTGTTTGAGCAATTACTTGTCCTTTCATTACTTAGAGAAGGAATTGGTCCCGTTTATGTTCAAGCAAAACTTGCTTTTGTACCAAATGTAATTCTTGATATTGTCCTCTATAATCGTAGAACGCCCATCACTATTAGTGCTAAAACGTCATTAAGAGAACGTTGGAAACAAGCGGATCTTGAGGCTGTTGCAACAAAATATGTTCATAGAGATGCAAAGTGTTATCTTTTAACGCTTTCCGAAAGTGAAGTCAAAACTAGACGAACAGATAGAAATAGTTATATGGGTATTGATAAATTTATTCTTGCTCACACTACAGAGTATGATCAATTTATCAATGATTTAAAACAAATTGAAATTTCAGAGAGTGAAACTATTAAAATTATTGAAACAGATCATCATATTTATAATAAAGAAATAGCCAATGAAATGTATAGAATTTCACTATAGTGGTAATAATCTCTAGCTACATGCTTTCAAATTTTACAATTGATTCAAGACAAAAAAATCAGAATGATGGGTTTTATCAGAATAAATCTTGCATTTGAGCTTATTCATCGCTAGAATGCAGGCTCCTTGTCATCGCTGAGTTAGAGATCGGCGAATGATGTATTAATAACACTACCTTTTAGGAGTAAAAAATGTCTCTAAGTACTGAAAAAAAAGCAGCAATCGTTGCTGAATTTGGTCGCGATGCGAAAGATACTGGTTCTTCTGAAGTTCAAATCGCATTATTAACTGCACAAATCAACCACTTACAAGCTCACTTCGCTGAGCACAAAAAAGACCACCATGGTCGCCGTGGTTTATTACGTATGGTTTCTCGTCGTCGTAAACTTTTAGACTACTTAAAACGTACTGATCTTGCTTTATACCAAAGCACTATCGCTCGTTTAGGTTTACGTCGCTAATTTTTATTACGATAGTAAAAATAAAAGCCTTCGGATTGCCGAGGGCTTTTTTATTTTCTATACATTGGAAAATAAAAAACGGTCAAAAATTTGACCGCTCTTTTTTAGTCCATCAGTTTGCAATACCTTTATGGCGAAGCAATGCGTCTAATTGAGGTTTACGTCCACGGAAGCGTTTGAATAAGACCATTGGTTCTTCAGAGCCACCGCGAGTGAGAATTTCATCTAAGAAGGATTTACCGGTAACCGGGTTGAAAATCCCTTCTTCTTCAAAGCGAGAGAAGGCATCTGCAGATAGTACTTCAGCCCATAAATAGCTGTAATAACCAGCCGCATAACCTCCTGCAAAGATATGGCTAAAGCTATGTGGCGTTCTTGCCCATTCAACGCCTTTAATTACGGCCACTTTATCTTTCACTGCTTTTAAGGTATCAAGCACTTGGTTAGCTTTGCCTACTTCAAAAGTATGATGAAGGGTAAAATCAAACAAGCCAAATTCAAGCTGACGTAACACAAACATGGCCGCTTGATAGTTTTTCGCTTTGAGAAGTTGATTTAATTTTTCTTCTGGTAATGGTTCGTGCGTTTCAAAGTGACCCGAAATAAAATCAAGGGCTTCTTTTTCCCAGCACCAGTTTTCCATAAATTGACTTGGAAGCTCTACCGCATCCCAAGGTACACCATTGATACCCGCAACATCAGGCACATCAACTTTGGTGAGCATATGGTGAATGCCGTGACCAAATTCGTGGAAGAGAGTGGTGACTTCATCATGGGTGAATAACGCAGGTTTATCACCAATAGGGGCGTTAAAGTTACACGTTAAATAGGCAACAGGTTTTTGAATTGAACCGTCGGCATTGCGTTTTCTGCCGATACAATCATCCATCCATGCGCCGCCACGTTTATTTTCACGCGCATAAAGATCAAGATAGAAACTGCCACGTACTTCATCGGTTTCATCAATTAAATCAAAGAAACGTACATCTTTGTGCCAAGTATCTACACCAAAACGTTCAACTGCACGAATATTAAAAATACGCTTAATTAATTCAAATAAACCCGAAATAACGCGATCTTCAGGAAAATAAGGACGAAGTTCTTCATCATTGATCGCATATAAATGTTGTTTTTGTTTTTCGGAATAGAAACTGATATCCCAAGGCGCAAGTTCAGTGACACCAAATTCTTTTTCACAATAAGCTTTAAGTTCAGCTAATTCTTTCTCACCTTGTGCTTTTGAACGATCCGCAAGGTTATTTAAGAAATCTAACACTTGTTGTGGATTTTCAGCCATTTTGGTCGCAAGTGAGCGTTCAGTATAGGTATTGAAACCTAGCAATTTAGCTAATTCCACGCGTAACGTCATGATTTCTTCAATAATCGTCGTATTATCCCATTTACCGGCATTTGGACCTTGATCAGAAGCGCGAGTTGCATAAGCACGATACATTTCTTCGCGTAGTGCTGCATTTTCACAATAGGTCATGATTGGTAAATAACTTGGGATTTCTAACGTAAAGCGATAGCCTTTTAAGCCTTTACTTTCGGCAGATTGTTTTGCCGCAAGTAATGCAGATTCAGGAAGACCTGCTAATTCACTTTCATCTTCAATGACTTTTTCCCAGCCCATGGTGGCATCGAGCACATTATTGCTAAATTGTGCGCTTAATTCAGATAAGCGAGCAACAATCTCACCATAACGTTTTTGTTTTTCTTCAGATAAACCGATACCTGAAAGCTCAAAATCACGTAGTGCATTTTCAATGGCTTTTTTCTGCGCCACTGAATAAGTGGCAAATTCAGGGCTATTTTTTAAGGATAAATAGGCATTGTATAACCCTTCGTGTTGGCCAACCCAGGTACTGTATTCAGAGAGTAGTGGTAAGCAAGCTTGATACGCATCACGTAATTCATGGCTGTTTTTAACTGAATTTAAATGGGAGATCGGTGACCAAGCACGACTTAAGTGTTCACCTGCTTCAGAAAGCGGTTCAATAAAGTTTTCCCAAGTAAAGTGCGGTTGTTTTAGAACTTGTTCAATGGCTTGACGATTTTCTTCGATGAGTTTTTGGATTGCGGGTTGAATATGCTCCGGTTTGATTTGAGAAAACGGAGGTAAGCCTTCAATATGAAGTAATGGATTAGACATAAATATTCCTTTTGCTAACTGTTTCTTTAGTAAATTGCGACAAATTCTATAATATCAAGGTTGAAAAATCTAAAAAATCAGTAATAATTGCGTATCACTTTTATTTAGGGTTTATGATGAACGGCGCTTCCTTTTTTTCTATTATCATTTTTTCTGGCATCATTGCTCTTACGATTGTTATAGGTGTTGTTTCACTTAAGTTTTTCCCAAAAACTTCTTTAACCAAGGCTATGTATGTTGTTCTTGGATTCATTTCTTTAATATTAGGTGTTATTGGTATTTTTTTACCTATTCTTCCGACAACACCTTTTTTACTGCTTACACTTTATTCTTTTGCGAAAGGTTCTTCTCGTTTAGAACAATGGTTTTTAGGGACGAAGCTTTATCAAAAGCACCTAAAATCCTTTAATGAACGTCGTGCATTGACGAAAAAAGCAAAAATTTCTATTCTAACGTTTTCAACCACAATGCTTTTAATTGGCTTTTACTTTACCCCAAGTGTAATGGGTCGAACGATTATTGCCATTTTAATTGCGGTAAAATATTGGTTCTTTTTCTTTTGGATTAAAACAGAAGACGTTGAAAATGGATAATTCTTTTCTTACTTGGCTTAAAAGTGCGGTTATTTTCGGTATCGTTTTTGGATTGAGTGGTTGTGATAAATTAAATAGCTCTAAATCTACAAATACGGCAATGGAAGATCAGCCGAAACAAAGTCAGCCGATTGAACAAGAAAATATATCAAAACCGAGTAGGACTTTACTGACTCGGGCGTTTACTCATCCCCCTTCTTTTGAGCCTTGGTTTGTGCGTTATCCCGAACAGGAAAACTTATTGCGTGATTTATATGAAGGCTTAACCGCTTATGATTCAGAAGGGCGAATCGTGCCAGGTATTGCAGAAAGTTGGCAAACCAAAGATAACAAAACCTGGATCTTTACCTTACGTGAAGGGCTTCGTTGGTCAAATGGTGATCCCTTAGTTGCCCAAGATGTCATGCTTTCTTGGCAAGCACTGTCTCAATCAAATAGTCCTTTAAGATCCTATTTAGCTTATCTCAATTTAAAAAATGCGAAAGGCGTTTTAGAAAAAAATAAACCTTTTAGGAGCTTAGGAATTTATGCGGAAAATGATCGCACTTTACGCATTGAGCTCGATAAAGCAACGCCTTATTTACCGGAAATGTTGGCGCATATCAGCCTTGTGCCTCAATATCGCGATCCTGATTACCCAGTGACAAACGGGGCTTATATGATCGAAAGTGAAAGTGTGAAAAGCATACACTTAACTAAAAACCCCTATTATTGGCAGAAAAATAATGTCGCTTTTGAACGCGTAGCCTATTTGCCTTTTGTTGAACCTAAATTGGCTGACTTTGATGTGGTGGTTGATGTGCCAGAAGTACATTCAGATCTTCAACATTTTCCACAGCTTTGCGGTTATTTTTATGAATTTAATCTGAAAGATCCTAAAGTTGCTAAGGCAGATGTGCGTAAGGCGATAGCGTCGTTGGTCTCTGTCACTAATATTGTGAATAATGAGATTCCAGCAGCAATTCCGAGTTCGTATTTTTTACCGAAAGCCATGTTAAATGGACAAGACTCAAGATGGGAGCCCGTTGTTGCCGAGCAATTATTGGCTCAAAATAAAATTGATGAAAGACATCCATTGCATTTAAATGTGCTTTATGATGATGCGCCATTGCATGTAAATATCTCGCAACGTTTAGTAGGGCAATTAACGCAATCAGATATGTTGCGTGTGGATGCACAACCAGTCAGTTGGCAAACATTACAGACTAAACGTCAAAAAGGTGATTTCCAAGTCATTCGTTCTGGTTGGTGTGCGGACTTTAATCATCCGATGGCATTCTTGGGGTTGTTCTATTCTAAAAGTCCTGATAATAAAAATGGCTATGCCAATGCGGAATATGACCAACTTTTTGAGCAAGCATTGAAAAGCTTAAATGAAAAAGAGCGGTCAGAAATTTACTTAAAATTAAGTGAGAAGATCCAACAGGAAAACCTTGCTTTACCGCTTTTCCAATACACCACGCCAGTTTATCTTTCTCCAACTATTATGGGGGCGAAGAAAAATCCAGTGGGCGTTATTTACAGTAAGGATCTATGGCGAAAAGTTGAAAGCTAAAGCTGATTAAGAAAGTTGTTCATGATGTGGTGAACAACTTTTTTTATTAAATTTAATAAAAGTGTAGAGTAACACTATTTACTTTTTATTTTTATACGATACAATACACAACAAATCAACCTAGAGGGAAATCCTTATGTTAAAAATGAATGATTTGGTTAAGCTTAGTCAGACACCAAAATCTACGGTGCTGTACTATGTGAAAGAAGGTTTGTTGCCAGAACCAGTAAAAGATAAACCGAATTTTCATCTCTATGATGAATATTGTGTAGAGTTGCTCAGTTTTATTAAATATCTACAAAGCAATTTCAATGCGACGATTTCACAAATTAAAGCTCTTTTTGCTCATCCTCATTTTGATTGGAATAATCCTTATGAAAGCCTTATTGGATTATTGGATATCATCATGGGCGCTGAAAATGAAGTGTTCACTATTGAGCAATTATGTGAAGAATTTCATCTTTCTGCTAAACAAATCGAAGACATGGTAGCGGAAGGCTTATTAAATCCTCGTGACGGCATTTTTACAGCAAAAGAACGTGATATTTTGGCGATCTTGGCACGTTGTGATGAAGCCGAAATGGATGTCGTGAAAGCTTATTTAGTTGCAGCAAAAATGTTAGCAGAAAAAGAGGTGAATGTGACTTTAGCGGCATTAGCCAATAGCGAACAAAAAGATGAAAAATTAAAACATTTATTTGATTTATTGTTGGTGTTAAAACCTTATCTCTTGAATATGAAAACCTTTAATCTTTATCAAGCGGAGAGTGCGAAATGAAACTCTTAAAATATGCTGGCTTTGTGCCTTATTTAG
>OBWJ01001130.1_pt1 | contig 9927 bp, 5 predicted proteins | sample 1495181 | NCBI WGS metagenome assembly OBWJ01 (sample SAMEA2580041, study PRJEB22360) | human gut metagenome
GCCGCGATTCCTCACCCGACTGAAGTCGGATGTTCCCTCGCGGCAATTCTATGGACGACCGCAATTCCGAAGGCTTCTCGACCATCACTCCCGAGGAAGCCAGAGCCATGATGGACGACGGCGACGTCGTCATCCTCGACGTGCGCGAGCCCTCGGAGTTCGCCACGGGCCACGTGCCCGGCGCCATCAACGTTCCTCTGGGCGAAATCCGCATGGGCCGCACGCTTCCCGAGTGTCCCGATCTCGACAAGACCGTTCTCATCTACTGCCGCTCGGGCCGACGCAGCGACATCGGCGGCAGGATCATGGCGGCGAGTGGCTACCGCGACGTGCGCAACTTCCTGGGCGTCATCCAGTGGCCCTACGAACTCGTGCGCTGAACGCCGCCTTCGAGATCCAACAGCCCACTGCTCCGACTTCCGATATCTGGCATCGGGCAGTTGACATATAAAAATCTATATACGGGAGTAAGGTTTTCTATAGTTGAGCCCCCTTTCCTCTGTTCCGTGCAGTCGGATCCAGGCCGCCGCATCTCCTGCAAGACGCTCTCGCTCTTGGGCGGCTCCTCACTCGGCGTCGCCAACTCGCTCGGTCTCGCCGATCTGATCATGGCGCCCGGTATGTTTCCTTGACGGCCTGTTCGGGCAGCGTCCTGCTCCAGATTTCGAAGTCCGTCAACCGGGTCCTCTGCTCCTTGCATGCCCACGACAGCCTCGGCGTCGATCTTTCTTGGAGGACAGTGGTTCCTTCCGGCTGTCGTTCTCTCCATGATCTGCTTCGTCGCGCAACCGCTCCTTATGCACAAGGACATGAACCTCGAGCTCAAGCGCACGCTCGAGCCCCGCGTCATGAGCCGTGAGGAACTCGCGAAAACAGGTACGGTACCTCGTCAGGAGATCATTGTCGCCATTGGCTTCATGCTCGCCAGCGTCGGCAGGGCATCTGCCTTCTCACAGGCTTCAACGCCAACGAGATCGGTCTCGGCCTCATTGCCTTCTCTTCGTCAAGCACCTTGAAAGGCCGCACAAAGACACTCACCTCTCGCTCTGGTACGCTCCATCGCCTGCTTCTCCACAATCAGATCTTCAACCTTTTTAGCGCATGCTGACTGTCTGCCTGTCAACCTCAGGAGAGAACGTTTTTTTGGACAGCAGTGATGCGGAACAGCGATTTTTCACCGAACACTGTTGCAATACAACAACAGACATCAAATAATTAAAATGATATGACAATCTTTGCGTATCGTTTAAAGTTCCTGTAAAATGACTGTGCCGCAGTAGTCTTTGTCTGATTGGTTATTGTTGGACAACCTGATATTAGGGTTTATCCCCCCCCCCTGAACACAAATCATCGAAACTGATCTCTGCGCAGTTTTCGCAAGAGAACCTTCGCATACGTTTTTCTAGAAGGAATAAATAAACATGAATTCGACATTCAAGGTGGTGTTCAACAAGGCGCGCGGCGCTTTGATGGTTGTGAACGAAGTGACATCTTCTGTTCAGGGCAAGGGCACGAAGACGGTTGTGGCCGCTGCCGTCGCCGCGATGATTGCCGGCGTCTCTGGTTCCGCCATGGCCACTGAAACTGATACCGAAATCAAGGCGACGGATACGGCGCTGAAGACCACTTTCACGAAGGCGGAGAAGCAGGATGATGTGGCGAGCTCTCTCATTGGAACTTCGGGTGACAAGCTGGTCCTCAAGAACGTTACCAACAAGGGCATGTACGCCGCCGGCAGTCTTGATCTGACCGCTTCCAGCAAGGACAATGTCGTCACGCTCAAGAACGGCAGCGTCAGCAATTTCTCTGGCAAGGTTACCAGCGCAGATCATTTCGGTGCGGTTGTTACCGCCACCACGGGCACGCTGAAGATTGACAACGTCACGTTCGAAAACAACAAGTTTGACGAAGTCAAGACTGGCGAACAGAAGCACAACGGTGCCCGCGGCATTATTCGTGCGGCAGGTGCAAATCTCGAAGTTGCCAAGTCCACCTTTGCCGGCAATGAAGCCGTTCTCGGCGGTGCCATCAACGTTTGGTCGAATGGTGAGAATACTGTCAAGATCACTGACAGCACGTTCACCGGCAACGCGACCAAGTCCCATGGCGGTGCTGTCTACATTACCGGCTCTAAGGTCAAGACGACCATTGCCGACTCCACGTTCTCCAAGAACACGTCCGGCAAGCAGGGCGGTGCTCTTCAGCTTGCTGGCGCTGGTGAAACGACGATCACGAACACCACGTTCAGTGAAAATGCTGCAGGCACCTTCGGCGGTGCCATCAACGCAACGAACACCCAGGTTGTCGCGAAGAACGTCAATTTCGAAGGGAATAAGGCCGTCGGTGATGACGGACATGGCGGTGCTCTGTTCCTGAACGGCAATACTGCTTCCTATACGCAGGCCGGCGGCAAGTTCGTTGGCAACAGTGCCAAGAAGAACGGCGGCGCCATTCGTGTTCAGGATGGAGCCGATCTTGCCCTGACCAACGTTGTGTTTGACGGCAACACCGCTGCCAACGGTGGTGCGGTTGACACCTTTAATGCCGGCGACGTCAAGTTTACCGACACGACCTTTACCAACAACCAGGCAGGCGGTTGGGGTGGTGCTCTGCGCATCAACGGCGGCAACGTGACCATTGCCGTCACCGAAGGCAAGTCTCTGGTTTATGAAGGCAACAGGGCCGGTACCAACGCTGAAGCTGCTGCTAAGAATTACGAAAAGCAGGGCGACTTCATGTACCTTAACGGTGCCTCTGACAGGGCTGCGTTCGAACTCGCCGGCGACCTGACGATCAAGGATTCCATCGTTTCGAATCACGGCACCATCGAAAAGACAGGCAAGGGCACGCTTACCACTGCTGACATGACCGGTTTCGTTGGCAAGCTCGATGTCAAGGAAGGCAAGATGGTCATTGAAGGCGGCATCGCTGAATATGACATCGCCGCTCAGATTGGCGTCAACAAGGGTACTAGTGGGGCTGTTGAGCTCGATCCCACGACCGTTACCGTCGGTCAGGATGGTGAGCCCTTCGCCAAGGCTGAGCTTGCCATGGGCGCTGTTCAGGCCAATCACGCCATTAATTTCGACGTCAACGAGGGCAGCACCCTCACGATGCAGTCCCTTACCGTTGGCACGAAGGAATATGCGCAGCGCACTGAAGCAAAGGCTGATCCTGCCAAGGCTACGTATGTTGGCGCTGTCAATATTACGGGTGACGCCACTGTGACGGAAGGCGTGACGGTCGCGGCTGGTACGGCTGATAAGGCTGCTGTTCTCACGCAGACGTCCGGCAATCTTACCGCCAAGTCCCTCACGGTCGCTGCTGCAGTTGAAAAGGACCAGAAAGTGACGGCCCAGGCCGGTACGTTCAACCAGACTGATGGCACGCTGACGGTCGACACGCTCACGAACGGCGGCACGATGACGGTTAACGGCACGGTTGTGACGAATGCCGACTCCGTCAACACCGGCGCAATCAATAGTTATAAGTCCAAGAATGGTTCCCTGACCATTGCCGGCGGCACGTTCACGAACGACGGCACGATGACTTTCGACAAGATCACCGTTGAAGATGGCGCTACGCTCAAGACCGGCGTCAATCTTGATGGCGAGGCCTCCTTCGTGGTGTTCAAGACCCTGGATCTCCAGAAGGGTTCCACGCTCAACATCAATGCCCTTAATGCCAAGTCCAAGGTTGATGGCAAGGCTGACATCCTCAAGTTCACGGAAGGCACGGTCAACCTCTACGGTGGTGCTCTCCAGGTTGCAGGCGAAGCCTTCACCGGCAAGGTTGAACTGGCTCAGGGTACTACCACCAACATCAATGGCGACTACACCTTCGAACAGGTTAATAACGCTGGTACGACTACTGTTGGCGGCACGCTGACGGTGACTGACAGCTTCACGGCCGGTAAATTCACGGTTGAAAACAACGGCACGCTCGTCTTGACGTCGAAGGCTGCCGGTCTCAAGATTGCCGTAGGCACTGCTACCAATAACAACCAGCTCATCAACAACGGCACGATCACGTTCACGGACGCCGCCGGTGAATTCGCTAGCCTCGATAAGGTTGCCGCTGTCAAGGATGCTATTGCTCCTTCCGGCAACGGCCTGATCGTCTTCGGCGACAAGGTCACCATCAAGGCTGAAGAGGTCAACAAGGTTCTCAAGGACGGCAAGGTCAAGGCCAGCGATGTTGCCAACCTCGCAGGTGTTGAACTCGAACAGTTCAAGGACGCTACGGTGACGGGTGTTGACGCAGCCCTCTCCGGCAGCTTCGGCAAGGTTGAACTTGCTGCCGGTCAGACCGCTCTTACGGTTGAATCCGGCCTTAAGCTCAACGGCACGGGCGACCTCGTTACTGTCACGAAGGACAAGACGGTCACGCTCCAGGGTGTGAACATTGGTGAATACGGCAAGCTCACGACCACCGGTGCTGGTGCTGTTGTCGGCGCTATTGCTGGTAATGGCGGCAAGTTCGGTGCTCTCAATGTTGCCGCCGGCGACCTGACGGTCAAGGGTGCTGCTGCGCTTCAGAATCTCACAGTTGCTGCCGACAGCGCTCTCGTCATGGGCAAGGCTGCTGAAACCGCTACGGCTGTTGGCGATCTTGAAGTCAAGGACTACGCCCTCGTTCTCGGCACCTTGACGGCTGGTAAGGTCACTCTTGGGGAGGCTGACGTTTTCGGCACCCTTACGGCTGACAAGCTTGACGCTACCGATGTAGTCCTTGTCGGTTCCGACGAAGAGGACGTCGCCGGCAAGCTCGTCGTGAACGAACTCGTTTCCGGTACGGTCTTCGCCGACCCGGCCTGGAAGGACGGCCTTGGTCTCAGCCTCAACGACGCCTCTCAGGTTGCCATTGGCAGTATCGGTGCCAACTCGACCGTCATTGCCGGTCAGGGTTCTCTCGTTGCTATCGGCACGACGGACCTTGACGTTGCCGCCAAGGCTGTTGCCGCTGCCGGCCACGCCGTTCTCGGTCCCAACGAAGGCCAGATGAGGTCTGCCATCTATGTTGACGGCGGCAAGACCTATGATGAAGCCACCGACACGACGTCTTACGAGAAGATCAACGGCAACGTCATTGCTTCCGGTTGGAGCACGGCCGAATTCAAAGCTGCAGCCAACAAGACGGGCGTTCAGGTTCTTGAAAACAACCTCATGGTTGTGGACATGAACACGATCGACAAGACCGGTGCCCATGCTGTCTTCGCCAACGCTGTGACCAACAACGGCACGATCTACCTTGCCGACGCCGAATTCGGCGACAAGGTGATGTTCACTGAGGCTGACTACAAGCAGGGCACGACCGGTGCCATCACCTTCAACGGTGACCGCCTCATGTCCGCCGCCTTCAAGGATAAGGTCCACACGATCGCCTTTGATGATGCCAAGGTTGCTTCCTACGAAGGCCTCGAGACCCTCCCGCTTGTGACGGCCATGTACGAAGGCAAGGCTCAGAACGGCGCTTCCACGTCCGCCAAGTTCAACAACTGGCTGATGTCTTCCGGCAACGGTCTTGACCGCGAGGAAGTCATCGCCATCGGCAATGACGCCGCCAAGCTCGGCGCCACGTCCGCTGTTGCTTCCGTCACGATGGACGCCATTTCCGCCTTCAACGACTCCGTTGCTGCCCGCACCAACGTTCTCGCTCAGCGCGCCGAAGGCGTGACTGTCTGGGCTGACGTCATGGGTGGTCACTACGAAGCCAAGGAACTCATGGACGGCCAGGGCTACAAGTCCGACGTCTATGGCGGCGTTCTCGGCGTTGACTCTGTTGTTAGCGGCTACACCCTCGGCGCTGCCTTCACGGTCGCCACGGCTGATACCGACAGCACGAACACGCTCGCCGTCTCGAGCACGGATTCCGACTTCGTCGGCTTCTCCTTCTACGGCGCCAAGGCTTTCGGCCAGTTCAACCTCGCTGCCGACCTCGGCTACATGAAGGGCTCCAACGACGTTTCCGTCAACGCCTACAACATCGGCGACTTCTCTGCCGATACGGATGCCTTCACGCTTGGCCTTCGCGGTGATGTTCTGGTCGACGCTGGCTCCTTCAAGGTCGTTCCGCACGCTGGTCTGCGCTTCACGCACCTCACCACGGACGACTTCGAATCCGCCTACACGACCAAGATCGACTCCATGAACATCTTCCAGATGCCTGTTGGCGTCACGGTCACGGGCAATGTTGAAGCCGCCGGCTGGAACGTTGCTCCGTTGCTCGACCTCTCCGTTGTCCCGGCCTTCGGCGACACGGATGCCGACATGACGCTGGGCATCAACGGCGTTGCCGCGACGTCTGCGCTCTCCACGCAGGTCATCGACAGCAACCTGTTCCAGATGAAGCTTGGTGTGTCCGCTCAGAAGGACGCCTTCACGTTCGGCCTGAACTACAAGCTGGGCGCTGGCTCCGACAACCGCGTGAACAACACGTTCAATGCTACGGTCGGCTACGCTTTCTAATTGCCTCATGAGCCGGAGCCTTCGGACTCCGGCCTCCAAAGGCTCTTGAAGCTGGCTTTGAAGCCCCCGCATTCGGAAGAATGCGGGGGTTTCTCCATGTGGCCTCCCCGCTGCACATGCGCATCCATGCGGTGCAAGTCCGCCGGCCGCACGAACAGGGGAAGGACTGGTGAGAACTCTTGTTGGCGTCTCTGATTCTCAAACACGTGAACATCCCCGATTCTCATTTGCGTGAACGGCGTGCTGACTTTTCTGGACCATCGACGGGATGTTGGGCGTTGAGAGCAGAAAGGCGGGAGTTTCACGACCGAATGCGCGGGGGCCGGACCCGGTCTACTTTGGCGCGGGCTGCTTGGAGTGCCCGAGGTTCTACAAGATCAACTTCCTGCTCGTCACCTTCAACGTGCTCGTGGTCTTCTCGACCGGCATGATCTGGTGGAGGCTGATCGGCCTCTGCTGCCCCGCGAATCTGTTAAGCTCAGGTCGTTCGGACAGCTCTGCCCGGACGGCCATTATTCACTCATGTTCATACGAAACATGCAACGAGAACTTCTTCAGGACCAGCTGGCCGCGAGGCTCATGCACGAGATCTGGACGGGGCGCTGGCCCGTCGGCTCCATGCTCCCGCGCGAACTTGAGCTGTGCAAGTCGGAGGGCGTCTCCCGCTTCACGGTGAGGGCGGCGATGAAGAAGCTTGAGTCCGCGGGCCTCATCCGCCGCACGCCCCACGTGGGCACGATGGTGGTGAGCACGGGGCAGGCCAAGAGCCTCAACCGCGAGCTGAGCTCGATGAGCGACCTCGACAGGCTCGCCTCGAACAACCCGCGCCGCATCCTCGACATCCGCGAGTTCGTTGTGAGCCGTGAGCTCTCGCCGCGCATCGGCTTTCCGCCGGGCGAGACGCTGATTCGCTTCTCCATGGTCCGCACGGGCTCGAAGCCGGGCGACCCGCCCATCGCCTGGACCACAGAGTACGTGAACCGCAGCTGGCAGCGCCTCGTGCACGAGGCGCCCCGACATCCCGAGCAGCTGATGATCGACATCATCTCCAGGGTCTACAGGAAAAAGTGCGTCGAGATCAGGCAGGTCGTCGAGGCAATGCTGCTCTCCGAGAAGGCCGCGCTTCATCTCGAGGGCCTTCCTGGCAGCCCCGTCCGGCGCATCACGCGCCGCTATCTCGACGTCAAGGGGCACGCGATCCTCACGACCATCTCGACGCATCCCGCCGACCGCTACGCCTTCAACCTCAACGTGCAGATAGATCCCGAGGACGGAGAACCTCGTTCACGGCGGACGGCCTCTGAGTTGGTCTGCTCCGTGCCCTGCACCCAATGAAGACGGTCGCTCCTTCATCGCGAGGAAGCGGCCGTTTTGGTTGCGGGCCTGATGTTCAGCCCGGAAGGCGGATAGAAATGTCCTACGGTTGTCTGACCGTCACGGTCCTGTGCGACCTGCGGCCGAGGTCATCGACCGCACTCACGCGGTGCGAGCCCGGCTCGGGCTGCCAGACGACGGAGCCGCCCGCGCCCGAAGCACCGATGAAGCGGTCGTCGGCGAACCAGTAGACGATCTTGGCGTCAGGGGCGAGGCTGGCCCTGAGGACGATGCCCGCCTGCTTCGGGCCCGCCGTGCCCGTGTAGTAGCGCATGCCAGCGCGCGGGCTCAGGATGGCGGGCGGGGTGCCCGAGACGGCGCCCTCGGGCCTGCATTCGGGCTTCCAGTCGGGAATGGGCGTCTTGACAATGCCCGCCTCGAGGAAGCGCTGCTGGTATTCGGAGGGCCAGGATTCGACGAAGACTCGCCTGACGCCGTCGCCTTCCTCGCAGGCTCTCAGTCCCGTGGCCTCGTCGACGAGGATTTCTTTCAGAAAGCCCGTGTCGCGGATGGGGCTCACGCCGGGAATGAACCAGGCGCCGACCGTGTCGGTGCAGCGCACGCGGCCCTGCGAGTCGGTCGCAAGGTCGCCCGTCGAGCGGCAGACGGGCTCGGACCTGACGCCTGCGGGCTGTTCGTCGAAGCGCTTCACGTCCTGAGCGGACATGGCGAACTCGCGGTCCGTGAGAAGGCGCACGGCGGCGCTTCTGAAGACGGGCTGCGCGACGAGCGCACCCTGCAGCCACGGATCGGGCCTGCCGTTGAAGTTGCCGAGCCACACGACGATGATGTAGCGGCCCGCATAGCCTGCGGTCCAGGCGTCGCGGAAGCCGTTCGAGGTGCCCGTCTTCCAGAGGAGAGGAACGGACACGCCCTCGACCTTGAGGGCCTCTCCGCCCTCGGCGAGCATGCGGCGCACGATCCAGGCGGATTCAGGCGAGAGCATCTGTCTGGCGGCTGCTGGCTCCTCGTCGGGAAGGCGCACGAGCGGACGCAGAAGGCCGCCGTTGCCGAGCGTGCCGTATAGCCTTGCAAGGTCCTCGGCGCTCGCTTCGGCGCCGCCCAGCACGATCGAGAGGCCGTAGTGCTCGCGCGGACGCTTCATCGGAACGCCGGCCTCGCGCAGGAAATCGTAGAGGTCGGGCCTTATCTCGGAGGCGAGCGTCACGGCGGGCACGTTGCGCGAGTCGTTGAGGGCCTCGACGGCGGGAAGCGGTCCGCGGAAGCGCTTGTCGGCGTTGCCGGGCTGGTAGCCGCGGAAGCTTCGCTGCGAGTCGAGAAGGATGGTGCGAGAGTGGATGAGGCCCTGATCGAGCGCGAGGCCGTAGACGAAGGGCTTGAGCGTGGAGCCCGGGCTTCTCGCCGCGCGGGTGCCGTCGACTTCGCCCGCAATGGCGCTGTTGAAGAAGTCGATGCTGCCCACCTGGGCGAGGACGGACATGTCGCGCGAGTCGACGACGAGCATCGCGCCATTCTCAATGCCGTAGGGGCGAAGCCGCGCGACGTTCTCGGAGAGGATCTTCTCCATCGACTCCTGAAGCGGCAGGCTCAGCGTGGTCTTGAGGACGGGATCGGGACGCGTGCCCTCGACGAGGCGCGTGAAGTGCGGGGCCTCGAAGGGAAGCGCTCGCGTGCCCCTCACCTTGAGGGGACCCTCGACGACGGGACGCAGGCGCTCGCTCACAAACCCGTCGTTGATCGCCTTCCTGCCCACGGCAAGGCGTGCACGGTCGAAGTCCGGACCCGTGACGGGATGGCGCTTGACGGGGTTCTGGGGCACGACGGAGAGCGCGATCGACTCGGCGGCGGTGAGCTGCGAGGCGTGCTTGCCGAAGTAGACGAGCGAGGCGGCCTCGATGCCCTCGACGTTGCCGCCATAGGGCGTCAGGGTCAGATAGGCCGTGAGGATCTCGTCCTTGGTGTAGTGCATGTCGTAGCGCAGCGCCCAGAGCATCTGCTCGAGCTTGCCGCGCCAGCTGCGGGTGTCGAGTCCCTGAAGCCTGCGGGCGAGCTGCATGGTGATGGTCGAGCCGCCGATGCGGCGGGGGGCCCGGGGGGGGGGGCCGGGGGGGGGGGCGGCGGCGGA
>OBWJ01001140.1_pt1 | contig 9704 bp, 9 predicted proteins | sample 1495181 | NCBI WGS metagenome assembly OBWJ01 (sample SAMEA2580041, study PRJEB22360) | human gut metagenome
GAAGGCCCGATTCGTATCAATTTCTCCGCACAAAAAAGTTACCAAATGGAAGCGACTTTTGGCGAGATCCGTAAAATGATCGGTGAAGGCAGTTCACAACAAGAGATTCAAGCTAAAATCGATCAGCTCAAAAAAGAATTACAAGAAGTGTTGCCATCATTGATTGAAGGTCATCAGCTCAATGCTGACGGACAACATGGCGTTTATGATAATCAATCGATTGCCCCTTATTGGCAACAAAGTTTTAAAACCATTGATGATTTAATCGCTCAAGGGATCGATGCTTATCAAAATGGTGATCTTGCCAATGCCAAAAAATTGTTCCAACAAGCACAATATGATGGCTATAAAAACTCAGAAATGGAAATGTCCATTCGCCAAAATCGCTCTGCAGAAATTTCAGCTGCGATTAACCAACAGTTTTACAACATCATTCGTTTAAGTGAACAAGCCGATCAAATCACAGAGATTGGTTACCAAAGCACGCAATTATTACAGGATATTGAAGAAAACTTGCCTAACCTGCCAACCACACGTGAAGAACAAAATGTTCAATCCAATGCAGCACAGCAAGCAACTGATAATCAACAAGAGCAAGATTGGAATAAGATTAAACAAGAGATCAACCAACGTATTCAACAAGCTATTGCCCTCTATCAACAAGGTGAAAGCAAAAAAGCGATTCTTTCCGTACAAGACACCTATTTCGACGTGTTTGAAAGCACAGGAATGGAAAACAAAGTGGGTTCTCGTGATAGTAACTTTAAAGCTGAACTTGAAGGCTACTTTACTCGTCTCGTCAGTTTAATGAAAGCTGAACAAGGTGATAAGTTACAAGCTCAAGCCGATGGCCTAAACCAGAATCTAACTAAAGCGGTTGAAATGTTACAGGGCGAAGAACAAAGCGATTGGTCTATGTTCTTATATAGCCTTTTAATCATTCTTCGTGAAGGTTTAGAAGCGTTATTGATTGTTGCAGCTATCGTGACTTACTTAATTAAAAATAATCACCAAGATAAACTGCCGGTTATTCGTCAGTCTGTTTATGTGGCGTTAATTGCTAGTGTGGTTACCGCATTTATCTTCCAACTTATCTTTGAAAACTCCGGTCAAAACCGCGAATTACTCGAAGGCTTTACGATGATTTTTGCCGTCGTTATGCTCTTTATGATGAGTTACTGGTTGTTATCTAAAGTTGAAGCACAAAACTGGAAACGTTATTTAGAAGGCAAACTCTCTACTGCCCTCACCACGGGCTCACTCATTGGCCTATGGCTTACCAGCTTCTTAGCCGTATATCGCGAAGGGGCAGAAACCGTATTGTTCTATTATGCCCTTGTAGGTGATGCGAAAAGTGCGGTCAGTTTCATCTACCTTTTCGCAGGTATCATTGTCGGCGCAATTATTCTCACCATTTGCTACTTCGTGATGCGTTATACGGTGGTGAAATTACCGCTTAAACCATTCTTTATGTTTACGGGTTCATTTATGTACTTAATGGCCTTTGTATTCGCCGGTAAATCAGTTTTAGAACTCATTGAAGGCAAACTTTTCGAGCCAACGCTGATTAGCGGTGTGCCTGAAATTTCGTGGTTAGGTATTTATCCTTATATGGAAACCTTGATTCCACAAGCAATCTTACTCGTCGCAGCCGTATTTGCTCTGTTTATTATGAAATATCAAAGCAAAAAAGCCGCGTAATACCCAACAATCCTTTAGGAGAAAAACAATGAAAAAAGCACTTTTAGCAACAGCATTATTTGCGGGTATTTTCACCGCGTCTACTGCTAACGCATTCCAAGAATATCCAATCGGTGAAGCGGTAACCATGAATGAAATGGAAATTGCGGCGGTTTATCTCAAACCAATCGATATGGAACCACGTGGTATGGGTTTACCTGCTGCGAAATCAGATATCCACTTAGAAGCGGACATCCACGCAGTAAAAGGTAACAAAAATGGCTTTGGTGATGGTGAATGGATGCCTTACTTAACCATCAACTATACTTTAGTAAATGCTGATACGGGTGAAAAACAAGAAGGTACCTTCATGCCAATGGTAGCGGGTGATGGTCCTCACTATGGTGCAAACGTGAAAATGATGGGCGTGGGTAACTATAAATTAACTTACCACATCGATCCTCCATCAAAAGCAGGTATGCACCGTCATACCGACCCGGAAACTGGCGTTGGTCGTTGGTGGAAACCATTTGATGTAAGTTATGAATTCAAATTCACTGGCATCAAATAATCTCAGGTAAATATTGATTTTACCGACTTGCCTTCCCCTGTTTGTCAGGGGAAGGCAATAGCATTTCATTTAACCTTAAAATATCGTCTGTTTTATCCTATTAAATGGTCAAACTATGAATTATTTTTTTACTTTCCTGCTTCAAGCACTTTTACCTTTTTCATTATTACTCGGTGTTTATCACAGTAAACAATCCTCTGTAAGTGCAAAAAAAATAATTTGGCTTAGTCTATTCAGTTTTATTGCCGGTATCGTACTGCGCCTTAGTTTACCAGCGGGACAAATAACCAATTTAATCGTCAATGCGGTAATATTGGTGCTATTGATTATCTTTGCCTTATGTTTAATTTTCGGCAAAGGTCGCTTACCTGCCTTTTGGCAAACGGTATTAATGCTCATCGCTGGAAGCTTCTGGGCAAAAGATCCCAACATTACCGCGCTTGTTTCTACTGATGTCATCAACACAGACTCAATCCTGCACATAAGTGCGGTCATTTTTGCCTTTGTTTTTTGTTTATGCTTACAAGGTTGGATCGATTTACTTTTAAAACAAGCGGGAAAAACACAACAAAAATCGACCGCACTTTTAAAAGGTGTGATGAGCCTTCTCTTAATGGTTCCACTTATTGGCGAACTCTTATTAATTTTAATGAAACTTCAAGTGCTTGAACTCACCAAACTACGTTTAAGCTTTGTTGCAAAATCAGGCGAAATCACTCGCTGGTTAAATTACATCTGTGCTGCCTTACTCTTCGTCGTACTAGCCATCTTCTACGGCAAAATTCATTTATCCCGCAAGCAACAAGTTAATGCGACACAAGAACCCATTGAAAAACGCCAAAAATTAGCCGCATTGCGTACTTCCTCTCGCTTACTTGGTTGGGGCTATTTGGCCGTAGCGATTATTTTTGCTACACAGCTTTATTGGGAGCAAATTGCTTCTCGTCCGCCACAACTGTCAGAAGCTATTCCTCTGACCTTAGATGAAAAGCAACAAGTCCATATTCCAATTGAGCAAGTAAAAGATGGCAAATTACACCGTTTTGTCTGGATTGCTGATGACGGTAAAGCCGTACGTTTCTTTGTCATTAATCGTCAACCAGATAAATTAAGTCTAGCTGCGGTATTTGATGCCTGCTTGCTTTGTGGTGACCAAGGTTATGTGATGGAAGGTAACCAAGTCGTTTGTGTGGGCTGCGGCGTACATATGTTTATTCCATCTATTGGTAAACCGGGTGGCTGTAATCCTGTTCCAATTGAAGATTGGCAACAAACTGAGACTGAAATTCTCATTAATCGAACCAGCTTAGAAGAAGGGTTAAATTTATTTAGCACGATTGTTGAAATCGATGTAAAAGATCCGATTAGTGGCGCCCAAATGAAAAACACTAAAACGGAACACAAATATAATTACGAAGGTAAAACTTACTTCTTTGAAAGTGAGAAAAATCTTGATTTATTCCGTGATAACCCTGAAAAATATTTAGGTAAGGGGGAATAATGCTAGCAAGAATGTTATTTCAATCTTGGCGCTTCAGCATTAAACGTAAACTGTTGGCCGTTATTACTATTTTCTTAGCGGCTGGCTTAGTCTCTGCGCTCTTGGCGGTATCCATTGATATTGGCGATAAAATGGCAAAAGAGCTCAAGTCTTACGGAGCCAATATTTTAGTCGAACCTGCGAGTAATGCGGCCTTGCCTGATGAGCTCAGTCATAATACAGATTTAAGCAGCCAAGATTTCCTCGATGAAAAAGAACTGCCTAACATTAAAGATATTTTCTGGCGAAATAATATCGTAGGTTTTGCACCGTTATTAAGTGCAGATGTAAAAGCGGAAACGCTTTCCACAAACACTCACAATAAATCAACCGCACTTGGACAAATTAATGTGCTAGGTACGTTTTTCGATCATAACATCCCTGTACCAGATGAAGATGATTACCACACAGGACAAAAAATTATTAGTCCTTATTGGCATGTGCAAGGGGAATGGGTCAACGATCTTGAAACACCTGAAGGAGAATTTATTCCTGCATTGATTGGTGAGCAATTGGCTCAACGAACTGGCTTAAAACAAGGTGATAAAATCCAGCTTCGCTATCAAAATAATGAGCTAGACAATCAAAGTGCGGTCGAAATTACCGGTATTTTATCCACGGGTGGGACTGAAGATAATCAATTAGTCATGCCGCTCAATGCTGTGCAAAAATTGCTGGGCTTAGAAGGGAAAATTCAATCAGTTAAAGTTTCTGCGCTTACCGTGCCTGAAAATGATCTTTCTCGTAAAGCCCGTGCTAATACCGATGCATTGGATGCGGAAGAGTATGATCGTTGGTATTGTACGGCTTATGTCTCGTCTATTTCACACCAATTAGAAGAAGCTATCTCAGGCGCTATTGTTCGACCAATTTGGCAGGTTGCTGCATCAGAAGGTGTCGTCATTGGTAAAATCCAGTTATTACTTGCTGTCGTGACTCTCGCAGCCTTAATCGCGGCGGCTATGGGGATTGCCTCATTAATGAGTACAGGGATCATTGAGCGTTCAAAAGAAATTGGTCTAATGAAAGCGTTAGGCGCATACCAATGGCAAATCGCGTTATTGTTTTATTGCGAAGCCATTATCAGTGCCTTAATTGGTGGTTCGCTTGGTTGTATTGCAGGTTGGGGCTTAGCAAGATTTATTGGTTCAGCACTATTTGGCGTACCATTGAGTTTTGCTTGGATTGTAATCCCTTGCGTATTAATGCTGTCTATTTTAATTGCTGTAGTGGGTACTTGGTTCCCTGCTCATCGTATTGCCAAACTTTACCCTGTGGAGGTGCTCTATGGCCGCCAATAAAAGTATGTTTTGGCGTTTAATCTTCCAAGCATTACGCCTACGTTTACAACGAGTATTTATTATCTTCTCCGCCCTGACTGTTGGTGCGTCCATTGTGACGGCAATGGCTGCGGTCTATTTCGATATTAATACCAAAATGAGTCAAGAGCTCCGTACTTTCGGGGCAAACTTTTACATCGGTGCAGCCAATGGTGGATTGATGAAGGAACGCCAATTAAAGCAAATTCTGCACAATGCACCGGATAATTTCATTACCGCTGCCAGTCCTTATTTATATGGTGTTGCGCGAAGTGATTTAGAAAAAATCGTGATTATGGGCGTCTGGTTTGAAGATATGCATGTGCTTGCACCTTATTGGCAAATTACCGGCTCAGCTATTAATGTGAATTTTGATGACCGCAATGCCATGATTGGTAAAACCTTAGCGGAACGCCTTAATTTAGGTGTTGGAAGTAAATTAACTCTGTCTAAAAATGCGGTCGAAAAACATGAATTCACGATAAAAGGTATTGTTGAGGCAGGTGATGCCACTGACAACATGCTGATCGTGAATTTAGAGTTTGCCCAAAATTGGTTGGATAAAGAAGGATTAGCCAACAACGCCTTGCTCAATGTAAAAAATGAACAAGGTAATGTCGCACAATTTGCCCAAGACATTATGCAACATCAACCTGATCTGACTGCACGACCGATTCGAAAAGTCTCCGCTTCTGAAGGGCAGATTTTAGATAAAATCAAAGGATTGATGGGCTTAATCTCATTAGTCATTTTGATTCTCGCCACCCTTTGTGTGAATACCACGTTGATTGCGATTGTTGGTGAGCGAGCAAAAGAATTTGCGCTACAAAAAGCTTTAGGTGCCAAACAAAGTGACATAATTAAACAGATTAGTACCGAGATTCTCATCATAGCACTTTGTGCAATTGTCGCGGGACTGATTCTCGGCTACATCTTGGCACAATTACTTGGATTAACCGTATTTAAATCTTACATTGATATGCGTCTACCGGTTATTCCAATTACTATCGTCTTATCGTTATTGGTTGCCTTTATTGCGGTGATTGTACCAACCAAACGAGCTTTAAATATCCAAACCGCAAATGTATTAAAAGGGGAATAAAATGAGTGAATTTGTAATTGAAACGCAACATTTATATAAACGATTCGGGCAAGTCACCGCTTTAGAAGATATTAATATTAAAATTCGCCAAGGTGAATTTATTGCGATAATGGGTGCATCAGGTTCCGGTAAAACCACGCTGATGAATATTCTGACCGGCTTAGATACGGCTAGTGAAGGTAAAGTCATTCTAGATGGTGTCGATGCGGCACAATTGGATGAAATCGGTCGTCAGCGTTTCCGTGCAGAAAAAATTGGTCTAGTCTTCCAGCAATTCCATTTAATTCCTTATTTGACCGCACTTGAAAATGTGATGCTCGCACAGCACTATCACAGTGTGATTGATGAAGCAGCGGCTAAAGCGGTACTCGAACAAGTGGGATTGGGTCATCGTATAGATCACCGTCCAAGCCAACTTTCTGGGGGGGAACAACAACGGGTATGTATTGCTCGCGCGTTGGTGAACCAACCACCAGTCATTTTTGCCGATGAACCTACGGGTAATCTCGACGAAAAAAATGAAGCGCTTGTACTAGATTTACTACAAGAGTTAAATCACCAAGGGAGAACGATTGTGATGGTGACACACAATCCAGAATTGGGTGAGTTAACCGATCGTGTTATTTATCTCCATCACGGAAAATTTGTAAAAGAGGACATTAATGAAAAATAAATTCGTAAAACTACTCGCAATAAGTGCGGTCATTTTTGGCAGCGTTTCTTGTAAAGATGAAGTTGCTGCAATTGGTCAAAAAGCACCTGACATCGCCGCCTATGATTTACAAGGTAAAGAAGTGAAACTTGATGATTGGAAAGGCACTCGCTTACTGACATTCTGGTCTGAAACCTGTGGGCGATGTGTTGCCGAATTAAAAGAATTTGAAAAATTGGCTGAAGCTAATCCAAATAAGGTTCAACTTATCGCTATTAACGTAGATGGGGATAAAGTGGATACCAAAGCCGTGGTTGCCAAACGTCAGCTTACGTTGCCAGTTATCAAAGACCAATTAAAAATCACAGCGGAACGCTATCAGCTTATTGGGACGCCAACAAGTTTTGTGATCACACCTGAAGGCAATATTCAGGCTAAATATGAAGGGGCGATTCCTCCTGCAGATTTAGATAAATTATTTAAAGGCTAGCCAAAATGCAAAAACGAATTTACTTACTCTCTACACTTCTACCAACTTTAGGCTTTTTATTTGCCACACCCGCGCTTTCTGCTGAAGCTGATTTAGCTAAAGCAGAAAAGCTATATAAACGCTCTTGTGCTACTTGTCATGGGAAACAAGGCGAAAAACCAGCAATGGGTGAGTCTAAAATTATTAATCAGTTAAAACCAGAAGAAATTTCAACCGCACTTTCAGAACGAAAAGCGGGAAATATTACTGGTGCAGGAAGCCCTGCAAAACAACGTTTAAGCGAGCAAGATATTCATAATCTAAGTGAATATATTCAAACACTAAAATAGTTTTTGAAATTTTTTTAAACTAATTTTAAAATGTAAGGTCTTAGAAAGGGCTTAGTTTTTATAAGCTAAGAAATTTTTATATATCAATAAAGGATTGTTTATGAACAAATTTACTAAAATCAGTGCAACTGCATTATTTGCATTATTCTTAACTGCTTGTGATAAACCAGCAGATAAACCAGCTCCAGCAAAACCTGAAACAACTCAGCCTGCGCCAGAAGCTAAACAAGAAGCAGCAAAACCTGCTGAAGCGGCAAAACCAGCTGAAGCTACACCAGCGCAAGAACAAGCTGACTACAATAAATTACTTGAATGGAACGCAAGCCAAGCGCAAGCTCAAATGGCTGCTCAACAAAAACTTCAATCTGATTTAACTGCTGCTGTTCAAGCAAAAGATGATAAAAAAATTGAAGAAGCAATCAAAACCTTCAACAAAACTGTCGAAGATACAATTGCAAGCTTAGACAAATTAGATATTGCTGCGCCTTCAGTGAAAAGCATTAAAGATCAAAATAAAGAGGTGCTTGCATTATCAAGCGAGTTATTAGTTGATCAATTAAACTTAGCAACTAAAGCGCCAACTGAAGAACAAACTAAAGCTTACCAAGCTAAAGTTGAAAAACTACAAGCTGCAGTAGCTAAATTACAAAAAGACGGTGCTGATTTAGCACAAAAATTTGCACCTGCAGCACCAGCTGCTCCAGCTGCAAAATAATTAATCGTTAAGATGAAAAAAACCTTACTGTAAAAAGTAAGGTTTTTTTATGAGGTAAATTTACAATATCTTAGCACTTTAAATAATAAACTGTAGCTATTTACCTGGTTTATTATATTTACGTTCAATATTTACATATATTTCTTCAAAGACCTTATTCGCTTTTTCATTTCCATCATGGTAAAGATCCCAGTCAAACCCATACAATTCTGTTGGTTGAATAGTTATACATAGCCCATTACTTTCAATTCTTTTCTCCCAATCTAAAATATCACTTGAATTTATCACATTAAATTGAGATAGTTCCTCTAACACTGGAGTTAAATCTGATGGACGTCTGATAAGCACATAAATTTTATTTAGATGTAAATTGATAAATAATCCGAATCCAAAATATATATCACCATTCTTGTATTCAAAATCTGTTTTTTTAGCTTCTAGCAACATTTTTATTTTCTCTACTTTAAGTTATTTATCCTTTTACTTTGCAACTCTTTATCACATAACTAAATATTTATAGTTTTTGTTTCGTTATTCTTGTTTTTAAAACATCCACAAATCGCTCTGTCACCCCTTCCCAACGATCTAAATATAACGCAGGCTCAATCAACTCCAATTCATTTAATAAAAATGTACTGTCAATAATCGTTCCATCTACGCGTGCATAGACAGGCATCTCTGGCAATTTATATAAAACATGGCGCGCTGTTTCAATAATATGACGATCAACCTCAACAGGGATAATTTCAACTTTATATTGTGAATTCGCTCGCCATTCATTTTGAGGTGGCTGTCGGCGAATAGCATGACTAAATACACCATTGAAAAAAATCAAGCTAGTTTCACCATTTGTCGCCACTTCAGGAATAAACGGCTGTAACACAACTTGCTCACCATACGTAGAAAGATCGGGTAATGCTTCACCTTGTTTTAGTTTTGTTACCAAATTACCGCTTTGCCCTACAGCGGGTTTAATAACAAATTCAGGCCAATCTTGGCGTTCAAGTGCGGTCAAAATTTCAGATGTTTTTGCTGAACAAATAAGGGTTGGAATAACATTGATGCCCCAATTCTGCAAATCACATAGATAGCCTTTATGGCTATTCCATAACATTAATTCCGTAGGATTGATGAATGCACTCTTATGCAGTTTAATCCATTGAGTAAATTCATTGTAGAAATTTGCGTAATCCCATGCCGCTAAAGGCAGAATAAACTGACTCCGTAATATTTCTTGCCAAGGTAAAAATTGAGTGGGAATACCTTGATTAGAAAGTTGTGTTTGTACAGGGATAAGATTTTGAGG
>OBWJ01001147.1_pt1 | contig 9623 bp, 7 predicted proteins | sample 1495181 | NCBI WGS metagenome assembly OBWJ01 (sample SAMEA2580041, study PRJEB22360) | human gut metagenome
CGACTTCCTGGATGGGTTGTGGGGGAGGAGTGGGCGGTGCGCCCGCCGAAGACGCGGTTCATGGCGGCAAGCTCGGAGGCGTCGTTCTGCCCCGTGCCAGTGCCGTGAAGATTCACGTAGACGATGTCGTCGGGTGTGAGGCCCGCACGCGAGAGCGCGCCGCGCACGGCCGCCTCGGCGCCCCTGCCCTCGGGTTCGGGACTCGACATGTGGTGACCGTCGGAGCTCTCGCCCCAGCCCGAAAGCTTCACGGCCGAGGGACGGCGGGTGAAAAGCATCAGGCCTGCACCCTCGCCGATCGTGATGCCGGGACGATGGTCGGTCAGGGGACGCGTGCGCTCGCCCGCGAGCACGCCCAAGGCGTGAAAGCCGTTCAGGGGCATGTCGGCGAAGGTGTCGGCGCCGCCCGCAATGACGGCGTCGGCCAGACCCGCCTCAAGAAGGCGGGCTGCGCTGATAATGGCGCGGGCCGAGCTCGTGCAGGCCGTCGCGATCGTATAGGCGGGGCCCTTAGCACCTACAAATGATGCGAAATCGCGCGAAGGATCGCCCATTTCCTGCCATTCGCCTGCAAAAGGCGGCATTTCCGAGCCGAACTTTCGTGCCTTCCACCAGTCGGAGAACTCCTGAGAGCCCGAGGTGCTCGTGCCGAGCACGACGGCGATGCGCTCGTCCTCAAAGTCCTTGAGGCGGCTTTCGAACTCGGTCTTCCTGAGGTTCCAACAGGCCCTGAGGAGCCTGTTGTTGCGCGAGGACGGCGGATTCGTGTCGGGCAGATCAATCGTCACGTGGCCGAACGGAGCCTCGAACCCGTCGACGGTGAGCTCGAGGGACCCCTCCATGCCGGGCGCGCGGCCTTCGGCCAGATTGGCAAGAAGGGCATCGTCGTCTTCGCCGAGTGCGTTGACGAGCGACAGGGCTTCAACATAAACCGTCACTGTGCTTTCTCCTCGTTGGGGCCGGGCTTGTCGGTGGTGGAATCGGGAACGGCGGGATCCTCGAGATAGCGAAAGCCGATCGAATACCCGAAGGCCTCGTGCCTGAGGCTCGCGAGCCTGGTGCCGCGGGGGCCGTCTGCATACGTGAAGCGCTCGATTTCGGCGCCGTCGCCGTCGACGAGCGTTCTCGATTTTTCCTCAATCCTGAGATGATAACCCGAAGGAAGCGTCGTCCACGCTTCGGCGGGGAGCGTGCCCATCAGAATGTCGGCGACGATCTGCTCTGCGCGAAGCTCCTTGGGGAGCGGCACGTAGTTCGTCGACACGAGCATGGTGCCGTCGTAGGTGACGCTCATGAGGGCCATGCCCGTGAGGGTCATCACGTCGAGCGACATCAGGCCGCCGCGGCAGGCCCTGACCGTGAGAAGGCGCTCGGTGCGCCCGTCGCGGACCGCCGTGAGAATGGCGTTTTCGGTCATGTCGGCGCCGCAGGGACTGTCGGGCAGCGCGGCGCACACGCCGGGCTTGACCCAGAAGAAGAGTTCGGGCGACTCGGGCTCCGTGGCGCAGCCCGTGAGCATGAGCGCGGCGGCCAGCGCCGCAAGGCCCCTGAAAGAAGCGGACGTCATCGTGGACGCTCCTCCCTGTATGTGTTCCGTCTTGTGATGAGGCGCGTAGCGGGCGCAAGCAGGAAGGCGAAAAGAACGCCCGCCGAAAGCACCAGGCCGAAGCTTCGCACGGCCGGCGTCTCGCTCAGCACCAGAATGCCGAGCGAAAGAAGCGTGCTTCCAAGCGCCACCGCCATCGCATGAAGGACGTGGTCCCGCGGCTCGTCCGCGGATCCCGCGCCTTCCTCCGAATGAAAGAAGATCGTGTAGTCGACGCCGATCCCCATGACGAGGATGAGCGCGAAGAGACTGAAGAGATTGACGGGCGTGCCCGTGATGCCCGCAGCGGCAAGGCCCGCAAGCAGGCCGCCCGCGACGGGCAGCGACGCGACGAACCCAAGCCTTGCGCCAAAGAGCTTCACGAGCATGAGTCCGAGCACGGCGAGTCCTGCGGCGATGAGCCCCGTGAGACCGAGGCGGAAGGCCGAGAAGAGCTCCCCGAAGTCGGCGCGGCGGTTGAGCCAGTAAACGCCGTCGATCCCGGCCGCAGCTGCAGCGGCAGCCTCGGCCGCATTCTTTCCGGCCGAGAGCGTCACGGGCACGAGGATCACGACGCCCTCGGACGTGCGGGCAACGAGCGAGCGGTAGTTGTCGCCCAACGGGCCCGCCAGCCATGACGCAAGCTTCACGGTCCCGTAGGGCGTGCAGCCGGATTCCCCGCAGGGCGGCGCGAGCTTTGCCGTCATCGAGGGCTCTGCAGCCTTCATCGCGGCAAGGGCCTTTTCCTGCACGTCAAGGCTTCTGAGGGGCACCATCACGGGACGCGAAATAAAGCCCTCTTTTTCCAGTTCATGAATCTTCGGTCGCAAGAGCTCAAGCGTTTGCACCGCCTCGTCGGGGGTTTTGCCCGTGGCGGCGAACCACGTCTGGGAAAAGCCGATGCCGAGAAGCGAGGAGATCACCTTCTCTTCTGCGGCAAGTCTGACGGGCGGCGTCTGCAGGGCCGAGAGGTCGTCGTTGACGCTAAGGCGCGCGACGCCAAAGACCGATACGCAGGCAAAGAGGACGAGGAAGGCCTTCGTCCAGAGGCGCCCTTGCGTCCATGCGTCCGCGTAGGCCGAAAGCAGGCTTCGGGCGGGCAGAGGACGGACGGGGAAGCTTTTGACGAGGAACGGGAACCAGGCGACGACCGTGAGCCAGGCGCCCGCGAGTCCGCAAACCGCAAAGAGCGCGAGCTGCCTGAGGCCGGGGAAAGGCGCGGCGAGCATGAGCGCATAGGCCGTGACCGTGGTGAGAAGCGCGTGCAGAAGCGAGGGCCTCAGGTATCTGAGAGTGCCTGCGGGCGTTTCGATCCCGCCCGCCCAGCGGCGGCGCATCAGATAGTAGGTCGTGTAGTCGGCCGAGATGCCGATGAGGCTCAGGCACATGACGAGCGTGACGGCATGGAGCGACCCGAAGACCGCCAGCGTGGCGGCCGTGCCGCAGAGCGCGCCCGCCGAGACGGAAAGCAGGCAGAGGAGAACGGGCCTGAAGCTTCGGAAGGCGACGAAGATGAAGACGGCGAGGAGCACGCAGGAGAGCGAACCGAGACGCTTCATGTCGCGCTCGGCCTGAGAAGCCGCGTGATGGCTGTAGTAGAGAACGCCCTGCCCTGCGATGGCGGCGTCGGGACGTTCGGACAGAACGGCCCTGCGGATGTCGGCCTCGGCGGCGATCCAGGCCTTGAGCCCGTCGCCCGAGAGCGCGGATTCGGGCACGCGGCCCGTCAGCAGGCGCCAGGAGCGCCCTTCGGAATCCTTTGCGGTGATCCAGCCGTCGTCGAGCGTCGGCATGCCTCTTCCCTGAGACATCATGACCGAGCGGAGAAGAAGCCAGGGATCCGCGCGCCACTCGTCGCCGGTGACGCCTGCGACGGGACTGTAGAGCTGGCCGAGCATCCACCTCAGGTGCCCCTTTGCCTTGTCCCCGAGAAGTCCCGAGACGGTCTTCTCGTCGAGCAGGCCGAGTACGTCCCGCCTCATGGCCTCAAGCCAGATCCTGCGGTCCGCTTCGTCCATGCGGCCCGAAAGCGACGTAACGAGCTCGCGCTCCCAGAGGCTTCGGACGAATTCGTCCGCAGCGCCGGGGTTCGACGCGTCCTCGCGGACGGCCCAGATCACGCGGTCGGCGATGCCGCGCGTGGCGGCCTGAGCAAGTTCTCCCGTCCTCACGTCGGCGGAAGAGGACGGCAGCAGATCAAGAATGTCGGTCGAAAGGGCGCCCTTCGGAAAGCCGATGACGGTGAGCGCAAGAATGAGAAGGATGCACGCGGCCCAAACCAGCGCAGGCAAGGTGCCTGCGGGTTGCGTGAGCCTGTCGATGAACCGCGTCCTCCTGCTCATGATCCTCTGGTTATTGTTCGGTTTTCTTCACGTCGTCCGTGACCGCGGGCTTCGCCTCTTCGGACGCCGCCTCGGCAGGTGCATCAGCCGGCGCATCGGACGCAGGAACGTCCTTCACGGAAGGTTCGCTCACGACGGCTGCCTGAACTTCGGTGGTGCGTTCCTCTTCGACGGCGCTCTCGGGCTGCACGACTTCGGGCTGTACGTCGACAGGCGCTGCAGCGGGCGCGGCGGATTCGGCCTGAACGGGCTGAGCGGCCTCGGCAGTCTCAGCCTTTTCAGCAGCTTCTGCAGTTTGAGCGGCTTCAGCGGCAGCGGCGCCTGCGGCTCCGGCAGCGGCGGACTTGCCGAAGGACGGCATCCACTTCTTGTAGTCAACGCCCTTGATCTTGTCCATCTTGTCCTTGAGGTTGAGATTTTCGATGCGGCCCTTGACGTCGAGCCTTTCAATCCTGCTCTTGACGTCGAGGTTCTCGATCCTCTCCTTGACGTTGAGGTCCGCGATCTTTTCCTTCACCTTGAGATCCGCAATCCTCTGCTTGACGCGAAGGCCGACGATCTTGTCCTTCATGCCGGAGAAGAAGGAGGGCTTTTGAGCCTCGGGAACGGCGGACGCATCGAACGCGGCGTCTGCGGCTTCACCACCCTCGGCAGCCTGAGTGGCCTGGGCGGCCTTGACGGCGGCCTTCGCCCTCGCCTTTTCCTCGCGGCGCTTCGCCATCTTCTCCCTGATGCCGTCGAAGATCGAACGGCGGGAGGTGTTTCGGGCCGCATGCCGGGCGGCGCTCGCGGCGGCTTCGGCGCGGGCCTGCGCGATGATGGCGGCGCCTTCGTCCTCGTCGATGTCGTTCGTCGCCTCGCCTCGTGCGACCGCCTTTTCGTGGCGAACCTGAGCGCCGATGCCGAAGACGTCGGCCACGGCCTCACCGAGGCTTTCGGAGGCGATCTGGGTGTCGTTGAGGATGCGGGTGTGTTCGTCGGACGGCACAGCCCTGAGGTTTTCGGGGCTGGCGACGCGCACGATGATGCGGCAGTCATGCTTGAGTTCGCGCGCGGCCGCAAAGACGGTCTTGTTGAGGACCATGTCGGAGGACGGCAGCACGAGGACCTCGGCATCGACGAGATGGCCCTGGACGAGGAGCGCGGGGTCGGACGGATTGCCGACGATGGCCGAACCATGCTTGTAGGAGTCGACGACCGCGGCGGTCGTGTCGCTCATCACGAAGCAGGTGAAGTCGATGCCGCGAGCCTCGAGCCTCGGCAGGAGCGCGAGTACGACCTCGTTGACGCCCGCGATGAGCACGTGCCCCTTGATGGTCTTGGGCTCGACGGAGGCGAGCGGCGAGACGCGTTCGGCCATGCGTGCAAAGAACGGACGGCGGGAGACGAGGAGGTTCCTCACGTGCGGGATGGCAGTGAACATCAGCGGATTGAGCGCGATCGTCAGAATCGAGGCTGCCACGACGATGCTCATCGTGCCCGGCGTCGCGATCCCGAGCGCAATGCCCTGGCCGCAGAGAATGAAGGAGAATTCACCGAGCTGCGAGACGCAGGCGCCCATGACGAGGGCCGTGTCGAGCGGCCAGCCCAGAAGCAACACGAGCGCGGCCGTCACGCTGCTCGTGATGCACATGATGATGAGCATCACGGCGATCACGGCCCAGGGTTCGTTCACGAAGACGTACGGGTCGAGCATGAGGCCCACGGAGATGAAGAACAGCACCGAAAACGCGTCCTGCAACGGCAGGCAGTTGCGGGCCGCACGGTGCGCAAAGCTAGACTCGCGCATCACCATGCCTGCGAAGAAGGCGCCCAGAGCGTAGCTCACGTTGAAGATCGCACCCGCGCCGTAGGCGATCCCGATGGCGATCGCAAGCACGCAGAGCGTGAAGAGCTCGCGGGAACCCGAGAGCGCCACGCGCTGGAGAATCCACGGGAAGAGACGCTTGCCGACGATGAGCATGCCGGCCACGAACACCGCGACGCCGAGCAGCGTCTTGGAGAGCGAGATGACGATGAGCCTCGGATCAACGGGGCCTTCGCCCTGCGTCACCTGTGCGACGAGCGGCAGGCACACCATGATGAAGACGGTGACGAGGTCCTGCACGACGAGCCAGCCGATGGCGACCTGGCCGCTCGGCGTGACGGAAAGCTTGCGAAGCTCAAGGGCCTTCATCACGACGACGGTCGACGCACACGAGAGCGTCATGCCGAAGACGATCGCATTGGGAAGCACCCAGTCCCAGGCAAGGAGTGCCACGACCGTGCCGGCGGCGCCCGATGCGGCCATCTGCAGCATCGCGCCCGTGACGGCCACGCCCTTGACCTTCACGAGGTCGGCGACCGAGAAATGCAGGCCCACGCCGAACATCAGGAGCATCACGCCGATTTCGGCGAACTGCTCCGTGACGACGCGGTCGACGTTGGGAAGGAGCGGGAAGAGGCCCACGGACACGCCCGCGATGATGTAGCCCACAAGCGTGGGGGTCTTCAGGAAACGCTCTGCAAGCCACCCGAAAACAAGCGCAAGCCCGAAGCCCGTCACGAGCGTGGTGATGATGGAAAACTGATCGGTCAAGGCCGCTTCTCCTCTGGTCTGTCCAGTCTGGTCCGTTCCTCTCCGTTCCGTTCCGCTGCGCGGGGCGGGCACTTTGCACGGAGGGAAAGCGTTTAAGTCTACTCTTCCAACGGGCACTCCGCCTCAGCGTCGTCCCGAAGCGACTCAGCGGGTTCGAAAGCTTGAAGCTTGAAAAGCCTCGTCGCTTCGACGATATCGAATTCAGGCCCCTTTCACGATCCTCACGTTGGAGAGAATCATGTCGGTCACGTTGTCGTTAGAAGGAGACATTCTGATCGACTCAACGTATTCCGAGCCCTTCAGCGTCACGGTGCCGAGAATGCGGCCGAGAGCCTCGTCGCGGGCCCTGAGCGTGATCGTCCAGGCGTCGGCGGGCTTTTCGCCACCCACGAGCGTGTAGTCGAAGGCGTCCTGCAGCGCGGCCGCGTCGAGCCTCATCACGGACGTGAGAAGACGTGCGGCGGAAAGAACGGCGGGATGGGTTTCGGCCTTCATCACTTCGGGCGCCTCGTCCTCGTAGCGGATCGTGAAGACGCCGTCTTTGAGCGAGACCGTCTGTACGAAAGGCGTCTTCTGGACCCAGGAGAAGGCTCCGTCACCCGTGAGCGACAGCGTGCCCGTGCTCGTGAGCGTGCGGCCCGCGGCGCCTAGGGTGCGCTTCTGCGTGAAGTCGGCCTCAAGCGAAGTGAAGTCGTTGAGACGCTTCGCGAGCGCCTCAAACCTTGCGGCGTCCTGCGTCTCAGCGGCGCCTGCGGTCTTGAACCAGATGAAGGTGAGGACCAGTGCCGCAATGAAGAAGACGGCGAATTTCTTGATAAAGCGGATCACCTGCGATCCTCCTCATGCCAGAAGTCGTAGAAGTTGAACCATTGGGCGGGATGCTCGAGCGCCTCGGCCTCAAGCCTCTGCGCCCAGAGAGAGGCCAGGCGCGAAAGTTCGGCCTCGCGGCCGCGCCTCGGGAGCTTCACCTCATCCGCAAAAGGCTCGCACTTGATGAGAATGCGGTTCCCTTCCCTCACGGCAAAGAGCGTGACCACGCCGCACTTCAGGAGCGACGCGAGGATGAAGGGACCGGCGGGAAACGGCGCCTCACGGCCGAGAAAGTCCGCCGTGACGGACCGGTCGCCGCGCGTGAGCGCATCGTTGGGCGTGCGGTCGGCCGCGATTGCGACCCATTCGCCGCGCTCGATGGCATCCTGGAGCATCGAGGCGGTCTCGACGCCGAGACGGTCGACGGCGATCACGTGGCGCGAGGCATCGGGGGCAACGGCCTCGAGCATCGCCTTGAACCTCGGCGCATGACGGTCGAACATCAGCGCCCAGACGGGCACGGCCCTGTCGTGCTGGGCGAGCGCACGAGTCGCCTCGGCTACGCCCAGATGCGAGACGAGCACGAGCCTGCCCCTGCCGTCGGGCGTGGGCTCGCAGAGAAGCCTGCGGCTTTCCTCGTCGGCGAAGTCGACGTCGCGCGCGAGCTTCAGGTCGCCCGCCCATGCGGCAAGACGGTCGAGCATGCTCGTGGCGAAGGCTCTGAAGTGGGCGTGCCCCGAGACGGGGCGAAGCACAAGACCGAGCGCCTCCCTGCGCTCGGCGACGCGCTCGAGAAAACGGTCGCTCGCCTCACGGGCACGCGTCCCCGTGAGCCTGAAGATGAAAGCAACGGGAGTTCCGATGAGCGCAAAGAGAGGCCTGCCCCCGATCCTGTAGAGAAGCCACAGCAGCCTGAGCCCCCACATGCCGCGACGGTCGGGCGTGGTGCTCCCAATGCTCCCCGCCTTCCCTGCCTTCCTTCGATTCGGCTTCGGTCATCTCTTCTCCTCAGACGGGTTCGCGGCGGAAAAGCCTGCGGATGCGGGCGGGCCACCAGAGCGGGCTTTCGATGAAGAGGCGCGCGTGCATCTTCGAGATGCGCACGTTGTCCTCCCACATGCGGAAGTTGGACCTGCCGCCCTCGGGATAGATCACGCGGCTGCGGATGAAGCGCACGGGCAGGCCCCGCCAGTAGAGGCGGACCATGATTTCGGTATCGAAGTCCATGAAAAGGCCCACGGGACGGCTTTTTATCACGGCAAGCGTGTCGGCGACGGGATAGACGCGGTAGCCGCACATGCTGTCGACGATCTCGAAGCTGAGCGTTTCGATCCAGACCCAGACGTGCGTGACGTAGCGGCCGATCAGGCGCTTCTTCGGAACGGACTCGTCGTATTCGGGACGCGCCGACCAGAGGACGCCGGGATGCCTGCGGGCGGACTCGAGGAGCGCGGGGGCGTCCGCGAGGTCGTGCTGGCCGTCGGAGTCGACCTGAAGCGCATGCGTATAGCCCTCGGAGACCGCATGTTCGAGCCCCGTCAGAAACGCCCCGCCCTTGCCTCGGTTGACCTCGTGGCGCAGAAGCGTCATCTCGGGATGCAGGGCGGCAAGCCTGTCAAGCTCGCGCGCACTCTCGGCATCACTTGCGTCGTCGACGACGATGACGGGAAGCTTCAAGGGCGCAAGGCCCTCAAGCACGCCCCCGAGGGTGAGCCCGTGGTTGCGGCTCGGAATGATGACGACGGGACGAAAGTCTGACATGACGCCGTCCGTCACCTGAAAATGAACGCAATGCGTCCGCGGCTTGCGGGCACGGCCTCGCCGTCCTTCTCCTTTTCAAGGGAGAACGACGCGCCGAGACCGTCCTCGGCGGGCTTGAAGGCAAGCTTCACGAGGAGCGCGTCACCCGGACGCAGGGGCACCGTGAACTTCATCTGGGGAATGGAGGCGATGCGCAGGGGCCTCCCGGCCCATTCGGCTGCCAGCGTCTCGACGAGGTTGAGCTGCACGACGCCGGGCAGAATGGCCAGACACGGAAAGTGCCCGTCGAAGACGGACATGCCCTCGCTCAGCACGAGGCGGGCCTCGATCGAGAATTCGGTTCGGGAGAGCACCTCCAGGGCGCCCTTCAGTTCGTCAGCCATGTGTTGTCTCCTTGTGTTCGAAGAGTTCGGCAAGCATCGGCACGACCACCTTGCCCTGAGCGTCTGTCGGCCAGTCGGCGACGTGGCGCCAGAGGCGCGGACGAGCGAGCGGATCGAGCCTCCCGGCGAACGCGCCCCGGGGTCCACGCCGGGGTTCCCCAAGG
>OBWJ01001169.1_pt1 | contig 9311 bp, 9 predicted proteins | sample 1495181 | NCBI WGS metagenome assembly OBWJ01 (sample SAMEA2580041, study PRJEB22360) | human gut metagenome
AAGCCGATTGATGGTCGAACAAAACAAGGAAAGGTAAAAAAGTATGAGTAATATATTACTTCTTGAAGATGATCTAAGCCTGATTAACGGGCTTTCTTTTGCTTTCAAAAAGCAGGGATTTGAATTAAATATCGCCAGAACGCTCAAAGAAGCGGAGGAATTGTGGACAGACGGAAAATATGATTTGTTGGTGTTGGACGTATCTCTGCCAGATGGGTCTGGCTTTGAATTTTGCAAAAGAGTTCGACTTACATCAAAGGTGCCAATTATTTTTCTGACGGCTTCGGATGAGGAAACAAGTATTATTATGGGGCTGGATATTGGAGGTGATGACTATATCACAAAACCGTTCAAACTGGGGGTTCTCGTTTCAAGGATTAACGCCTTACTTCGACGTGCAAATTCTTTTCAAACAGCAGACACAGAATTGCAGTCGAATGGCATCAAAGTTCTTTTGCTGCAAGGACAGGTTTTCAAAAATGGGGAGCTGTTGGATTTGACTGCCGCGGAATACAAGCTACTGTGCTTGTTTATGAGAAACCCAAGCATGGTGCTGACAAAGGGACAAATTTTAGATAAGCTATGGGATTGCGACGGGAATTATATCGACAGTAGTACCCTTACGGTCTATATGCGTCGGCTTCGTATGAAGATCGAGGATAATCCAAGTGAACCACAAATGCTCCTGACTGTTCGAGGTATGGGATATAAATGGAATATTATCGGGTGAGGTACAGAATGAAGATACTGGCAAATAAAGAAATCAAAAATCTATTTCTTTCGCTTTCACTGGTTTTTGGGGTTACATTTCTCTTAGCCGAGGTTTTTCTATGGCTGTCATATCGACGGCTTTCTCTGTTATTGCTAATCCTTTTTCTATTGGCTGGCGGTGCTGTATGGGCAGTCTGCTTTGTATATTTTAATCGGCAAAATCAGATCATGGAGCAGGCGATATTACAAATCAATGCGTATCTTGATGGTGATCGCAATGCCCGTATTGAATGTGACAATGAGGGCGAATTGTACCGACTGCTTCATTCCATCAATTCTTTAGCGGCAGTGTTAAATGCCCATGCAGATAACGAGTTACGAGAGAAAGAGTTTTTGAAAAATACAATCTCCGACATTTCACACCAACTGAAAACACCGCTGGCAGCACTCAATATTTATAACGGACTCCTTCAAGACGAGGATATAGAAGTGTCCTCCGTGAAAGAATTTGCGGGTTTGTCTGAGCAGGAACTTGACCGTATCGAAACACTGGTGCAAAGTCTGCTCAAGATTACAAGATTGGATGCCGGAGCCATTGTCTTGGAAAAGAACGCAGAAAATGTTGCAGATATGATGCGGGATATTGAACTGCATTTTGCATATAGAGCCAGACAGGAAAAGAAAGAAATCATTCTGTCTGGCTCGGATCATCTTTCTCTTTTTTGTGATCGTGATTGGTTGAATGAGGCAATCGACAATATTGTGAAAAATGCGTTTGACCATACAGAAAGTGGTGCAACAATTCGTGTTGCGTGGAACGAGTTGCCGTCTGGTGTCCAAATTGTGATAACGGATAATGGATGCGGCATCCACCCAGAGGATATACATCACATCTTCAAGCGGTTTTATCGCAGTCGTTTTTCTAAGGACAAGCAAGGGATTGGACTGGGATTACCTTTGGCAAAGGCAATCGTTGAAGCACATAACGGCACCATTGAGGTTGACAGCGAATTAGGTATCGGGACAACTTTCACAATGAATTTTCTGATTCCTACAAAATTGTAGGCTGGCTGTAGGCTTACAGTAAGATTCAGGTGCTATTCTCTCACACATAGGCAGGACAAACAAAGACAGCCTGCCTATATCGCAAAATCATTCAGAAAGAGGTGTTTACACTATGAACTTATTAGAAGTCAAAAATATCAGTAAGACCTATGGCAACGGAGAAACCGCTGTCAAGGCATTAAAGGATGTCAGCTTTTCTGTTCCAAAGGGCGAGTATGTGGCAATCGTCGGGGAATCCGGTTCTGGTAAAAGTACACTGCTGAATATGATCGGTGCTTTGGACACGCCAACATCTGGCAAGGTTCTGATTGACGGCAAGGACATTTTTGCCATGAACGATCGAAAGCTGACCGTTTTCCGCCGGAGGAATATCGGCTTTATCTTTCAGGCGTTTAACCTTATCCCGGAGTTGACGGTGGAACAAAATATTATTTTTCCGCTGTTGTTGGATTATCAAAAGCCGGATAAGAGATATTTGGAGGAACTGCTGACGGTTTTGAATTTGAAAGATCGTCGTAATCATTTACCCAGTCAGCTTTCCGGCGGTCAACAGCAGAGAGTGGCGATTGGCCGCGCATTGATTACCCGTCCTTCTCTGATTCTGGCAGACGAGCCAACAGGAAATTTGGACTCACAAAACAGCAGTGAGGTCATAGCATTGCTCAAAGAAACATCGAAAAAATACGAGCAGACCATCATTATGATTACCCATAACCGCAGTATTGCGCAAACGGCAGACCGGGTATTACAGGTATCGGATGGTACTTTGACTGATTTTGGGAGGTGCCGTGAATGAAAAGCTATCTTAGTCTTATTCCCATCTCCGCTAAAGTTCATCGCCGACAAAATCGTATGACGCTGCTTTGCATTGTATTTGCTGTGTTTATGGTAACAGCAGTATTCAGTATGGCAGAAATGGGTTTTCGGATGGAACAGGCCCGATTGGTTGGTAAGCATGGAAGTTTCTCTATTGGAGACTTGCTCGGCAGTTCCATGGGGCAAACCCTTCTTTCTGTTGCGGTTGTTCTGTTCCTGCTGATTTTGATTGCAGGCGTTTTGATGATTTCCAGCAGTATGAACAGTAGCGTTGCCCAGAGAACCAAATTTTTTGGAATGATGCGTTGCATTGGTATGAGTAAGCAGCAGATTATTCGGTTTGTTCGTCTGGAGGCATTGAACTGGTGCAAAACGGCTGTACCCATCGGTCTTATTTTAGGGGTTGTTACAACATGGGGGCTGTGTGCGGTACTGCGCTTTGTAGTCAGAGAAGAATTTTCTGATATTCCCCTCTTTGGTATCAGTATTTTTGGCATTGCCTGCGGTATCTTTGTTGGACTGATTACTGTACTGATCGCCGCAAATGCTCCGGCGAAACATGCCGCGAAGGTATCTCCTATCACAGCGGTGTCTGGAAATGCAGACCACGGAAAAACAATGCGTCATTCCCAGTATACAGGATTCGGAAAGATTGAAGCCCTTCTCGGTATCGGCCATGCGGTCTCCGGGAAGAAAAATTTATTCCTGATGACAGGTTCTTTTGCACTTAGCATCATCCTGTTTTTGAGCTTTTCTATTATGGTCGATTTTGTGGATTACCTGATTCCTCAGTCGGCTGCCACATCAGATATAGATATTGCAAGTGCTGACGGTAATACGATTCCTTGGGAACTGCTTACAACCATCCGCGAAATGGATGGAGTGAAGGAAGTTTACGGGCGTCGTAGTGTATTTGATGTTTCTGCCAAACTAAACGACGACACCAACTTTTCTGGCACAGTCGATTTGATTTCTTATGACGATTTTGATTTACAATGTCTGAAAAAAGACAGTGCTTTGAAAAGGGGGAGTGATCTGTCCAAAGTTTTTAGGGACAGCAATTTTGTTTTGGCAACATCCGATCAGGACAGCACATGGAAAATCGGTGACACTGTTCAGATTGGGGATGAAACCCTTACCATAGCCGGACTGTTAAAAAACGACCCATTTAGTGAGAATGGATTGACAAATGGAAAGCTCACATTGATTACCTCTGATGAAACATTTGTCCGTTTGACAGGAGAGGAAGGTTATTCTCTTGTGCTGATACAAACAACGGGAGATGTTACGGACGAAAATGTTCAGGCAATCCAGAATTCCGTAGATCAAACATATAGCTTTCAAGATAAACGCGACGAGCGCACTACGGGAACTTATATGGCTTTTGTTTTCTGTGTTTATGCGTTTTTGGCAATTATTGCACTGGTAACGGTAATGAACATTGTCAATAGCATTTCCATGAGTGTGTCTGCCAGAATGAAGCAATATGGAGCTATGCGGGCAGTAGGAATGGATGAACGGCAAATGACGAAAATGATTGCCTGTGAAGCATTCACCTATGCTGTTTTGGGGTGCGTTGTTGGTTGTGCTATTGGCTTGCCGCTTAGCAAATCGCTGTATGATTTCCTTATTGCAGGGCATTTTCCATCTGCTGTGTGGCAGTTCCCAATTATCTCTTTGGGCGTTATTCTTCTGTTTGTCTCGATTGCGGCAATCGCAGCTGTATATGCTCCGGCAAAACGAATTCGCAATATGTCGATTACTGCAACCATCAATGAATTATAGTTTCATATGTTAATCTGCCGGACGACGGCAAAAGAAAAAAAGCCGTCGTACAGCAGACACATTTTCACGCGCCTATGAAGCGGCGGCTTTGATTTTCAGAGCCGCCGTTTCTTTTCGTCTACCTTAAAATAACGACGACCTAACACCGTGTAAATCCACGGCGGCATATAAGGAGGATTGCCGCCGTGTCTATTTTTGCCTCTTTTCATAGTACCCATGACCTACATCAATTAAAAAAAGCATAGCGCCCCCTCCGGGACAGTCTGGTTATGAATGTGAAATCAGACAGTACATAAATGAATATGTAACTTCATGCGTTCGTGTGGCTTCATGCCGCCCGGGCGCTTTTGTGTTCTTATGGGGCTGCTTCGGGTCATGTTGGCCCGAAGTCATTCCCCGGTGCCGCTCCCCGCCGCCTTCGTTTCGGTCACTCGTCAACCAACAACCGAAACGGAGGTCAATATGGCTATTATCAATTTGCGGGACTATTACCCATTCTATACATCAGATTGCTTCATGGAAGTATCGGAAGAAGTTGCAGAAATGTTCAAAGAGTTTGATCGTAAAGAGGCTGCCTACCGGCTGCGTACATACCGCCACAAAGCCTACTATTCCCTTGATCGGGATGACGGGCTGGAGCATGAAGCTGTCTTTGTTGCCTTATCTCCCCATGAACTGTATGAGCGGAAAGTGACCATGCAGGAGCTTCACGCAGCGATTTCCAGTTTGCCGGACAAACAGGCAAAACGGATTTATGCTCATTTCATTCTCGGCATGACCAAACAGGACATTGCCCGGGCAGAGGGCGTCCATGAAAAAGTGGTTCGTGTCGCAATCGAGCGAGGTCTGCGGCGCTTAGAAAAAAATTTGAAAAATTCTTTGTAAGGCGTACCGATTTAGGCCGGAAAATGAAATGGCTTATGAGAGGCAAAACACTTCGGGTCACAATGGCCCGAGGTTCAGACAAGCCTCATGCAGATTGAAAATCGAATAAAAAGACACCCGGATACGAAGGGGAACGCGCTGTGTGACAGACCCGCCATGACCTCGGATTTCAGAGAATACAGTCTTTGTAAAACTGAGCGAGCGAACAGGTCCATGCCATAGGTGGGGCAAGGCTGGCTCCACCGGAACAGGCGCAGAACCCGGATACTTGCGTTTAGTCACAGTCCGAGCGTTGAAGCGGTCTTGCAAGCCGTGAGCCGTCGCAGGCAATGAGAACGCCTTGCCATCAGAATGGGGAGAGTTGAAATACTATGGGGCATGAAGCCTATGCCCGTCCGGTGTGTCTGAAATGAAGTGAAAACCTATGGGGAGCCCCCGGCAATGCTGTCTGATGATAGGCCAACCGATCCGGTGTGGCTCCCCATCTTTTCAAAAAAGGAGCATTTTATGGGAAATGCGTTTGGAATGATCCCCGGCTTGGAACCGGACGAATGGAGCAATGACGCCTGCCGTGGTTATGTCATTATGGCAATGGAGAACTGCGGATTTTCAAAGAAGGATATACGGCGTGTTGTGGGGCAGCTTTATGAAGTATTCGACCTCAACAGCGTGGAGGATGCCAAAGAAAAGTACCTTTCCAGTCCTTGCTGACCTCGGGCCACATTGACCCGAAGTGGAGAAAGCTCAAAGGGCGGCACCTGCTGGGTGCCGTCTTTTGACATTTCCCCACAGGACAAGCGGGAAAGGCTGGCATATACACGCACTTTCGCAAAGGAGGTTTTCAATGACGCAAGCTGTCACTTATGAACGAGAAACAAAGTCTGTCGCATTTCAAGGGAAGATCATTGTGCTGGAAAGCCTCACGCCGGTGCTTCCACCGAAGGAGAAAGAACAGCGCAAAAAAGAAATTGAGCGCTGCCTTTTTGAGGTGTTCAGCAAATATGGGGACAGGTTTCCCTAATCATTCGCAACATTGTTGTCCGGGGCTGCTGATGGTATAATATAGTTGTAAGGTTGGTAGCTCCATTCCAGCAAGGAAAGGAGCCCAATATGGAATTTATCAGAGAAGATTGTATTTACGCAAGACAGTCAGTAGACCGCAAGGACAGTATCAGCATTGAAAGTCAGATCGACTTTTGCAAGTATGAATTGAAGGGCGGGAGCTGCCGGGTATTTAAGGACAAAGGCTATTCCGGTAAGAATACGGACAGACCGGAGTTTCAAAAGCTGCTGGGCGAGATCCGCAAAGGAAAGGTCCGGCGGGTCATCGTGTACAAGCTGGACCGTATAAGCCGCTCTATTCTGGACTTTGCAACGATGATGGAGCTGTTTCAAGAGTACGATGTGGAGTTTGTATCATCCACGGAAAAGTTTGATACTTCGACCCCGATGGGCCGGGCCATGCTGAATATCTGCATTGTATTCGCCCAGCTTGAACGTGAGACAATCCAGAAGCGCGTCACGGACGCCTACTATTCCCGTTGCTTGAAAGGCTTTCACATGAGCGGGCAGGCGCCATACGGTTATCAGTTAGAGCCTACTGTGGTAGAGGGTATCCGCACAAAGAAAATGGTTGCCGACCCCGTAGCCGCCGACCATGTTCGGCTGATGTTTGAAATGTACGCTGAACCGGAAACCTCCTTCGGAGATATTACCCGATACTTCGAGGAACATGACATAAAAATTTATGGAAAATCCATGTTCCGTACATTTCTTTCCCAGCTTTTAAGAAACCCCGTTTACGCACAGGCCGATTTGGAGCTGTACGAATTTTTCAAGAGTCAGGGTGCAGCGATTGTCAATGACGCTTCTGACTTTGCCGGAACAAACGGCTGCTATCTCTATCAGGGGCGGGATGTGAAAGAGGACAAGGACAGGTGCTTAAAAGACCAGATACTTGTTATCGCTCCCCATGAAGCACTCATTTCCTCTGACACATGGCTGAAATGCCGGAAAAAACTTATGGAAAATACCACCTTCCAGCAGGGACGGAAACCGAAGAACACTTGGCTGGCCGGAAAAATCAAATGCGGGCATTGTGGGTATGCTCTGAAAGCCACCCATGTACCAAACAGCACCGGATATTTCCGCTGTACCAAACGGACGGAAAACAAAGGCTGTCCGGGCTGCGGGAAAATCCGCAAAGAAGAATTTGAGCAATTCATTTTCTCGGCCATGCAGGAAAAGTTCAAAGACTTTCAGATACTCCACGGCAGAGAGAAAAAAGTCAATCCGAAACTGACCGCCTATCAAGTGGAGCTGGCACAGGTGGAGGCAGAAATTGAAAAGCTGCTGGATACGCTGACCGGAGCCAATGCGACCTTGCTTGCCTACGCTAACAAAAAAATTGAAGAACTGGACACCCGACGCCAGACCATTTCAAAGGCAATCGCTGAATTGAGCGTTGAAACCATATCTCCCCAGCAGATAAAGAAGTTATCCTATTATCTCGACAACTGGGACAGCATAGATTTTGACGATAAAAGAAAAGCCGCCGATGGTTTGATCTCTACGATCAAGGCCACCAGCGACCGTGTTCAGATAGAGTGGAAAATCTGACATTTCCGCTCTATCACCCCTCATTTCTATTTTATCTTGTTTGTACCCCTTGTACACCGATGTTTGCGGAATTGTTTTTCTCTGCTTTGTCCATCGAAAAAGGCTTGCCCATTTCTTGGAACATCTGCCCGACATGACCGTTTACCGCACCAGCTGCGGCCATGCCGACGCCCAGCCCAATCATATCACCAGCTACACCGCCACCACCAGAGATGTGCATATTGCCCAATCCCTGTGCATACGCCTTTTGTACATCGGCCTGAAGGAGATCACGCTTGTCGATTCCTTGAGCGTGCATCACATCTGCTTCTGCATAGCCAGAAAGCCGCGTCTTCTGTGCTTCTGTCTGCGCACGAATCAGATCACGTTCAGCTTCACGGCGTGCCAATTCCGTTTCCGTATTTTGCTGTTCCAGAATTGCTTGACGCTGTGCTACAGTTACGGTTGTGGCGGCTTCTGCTTGGGCTGTTTTAATTGCCATGTCGGCTTCTACCATGCGTTTTTGAAGGGATATTGTATGTAATTCCCGGATGCGTCTGAAGTTTGCATCGCTCTCTGGGAGAAGTACATTGGTGACGTAAAATTCCGGAATGGTCAAACCGTATTCTTCAAAACCGGTAAGAATCGGCTGTTTCAACACATTGGACAATAAATCCAGATGTTCGTCTATTTCCAAAATGTCGATGTTCTGTTCTTTGATACACCTTGCCAGATTAGTTTTAACGGTTGAAGAAATCAGTGGACGAAAAGAAGCTGCTAGAGATTTCGTAAAATCATTACCCTGTGCGTCCCAAGCGATACCATTCATAGTACCTACGAGTTTTAAGAGAAGCTTTCGGGAATCGCTGACCATCAGATTCATTTCGCCACAGGCACCGATTTCAAGAGGAACACCATAGATTGGGTCGATAAAACGAACCTTACTATCCGTACCCCATTTGACTGCCATCTGTACTGTTTTATTGATATAATAAATCTCGCAGTGAAATGGGCATTCGCCACCAGTGACGATCAAGTTGAGAAATTTGCTCAGTAAGGGAATATTTTCAGTTTCAAGCGTATGACGTCCCGGTCCGAAAGAATCGAGAGCCTGACCATTCACAAAGAAAACCGCTTCTTGTGTTTCGTGAACGATCAACTGACTGGTGGTATTGAAATCTTCGCATGGATGTTTCCATATAAAGGTGCTATTATCACCTTCATACTTTATGACGCTTGCTATTGGCGACATATAATGACCTCCTCACACACTTTTGAAACGTGTACCTTTTCAGAATAAACAAATCGCGCCTATTGGATGGCTGAAAACTGTTGAATATGCCGCATTTTTGCTGTATACTTGTATCAATCGGTATCTGGCATGAAATTTGGAAAGGTACACATTTCAAAATTTTGCAAAGTATTTGTTTAGGTGGACTTTTCAAATTGGA
>OBWJ01001173.1_pt1 | contig 9290 bp, 10 predicted proteins | sample 1495181 | NCBI WGS metagenome assembly OBWJ01 (sample SAMEA2580041, study PRJEB22360) | human gut metagenome
TTTTTTATAATTGTAATCTAATAATTTCTTTATAAAATATCTTAGCATTATTACTGTATTAATAAAAAGAGTTTTTTATTATTTTGATTGATAAAATATTTTAATATCAATATAATTTCTTTTAGGAGGTAAATTACTATGTCAAAAAGTAAAGCTGTAAAAACCATTGAAGAAAACAAAAGAAGAACTTTTTTAGCTACTGAAATTACTAAACCTTTAAATTTATCAACAATTTCAATAAGTAAAGCTATAAATCCCTCTAGAAATGATAGTTATACCCTTACTTCAACTACAACCACTAGATATTTTTTGAGTAAAAATAGTGATTTTATTTCAAAAGAGGGAATTACATTATACTTAAATGATGAGTTCAAATATATTGATATTTACACCTATAAAAAAGTAACTTCTACTAATGATATTGCAAAGAAATTAGCACTAAATGGAGCTAAACATGGCACTATTGTAATTTCAGAAGAACAAACTAATGGTAAAGGAAGACTTGGAAGGTCATTTTATTCACCTGCTAACACTGGAATTTATATGAGTATCATACTTAAGCTATCCTTAACAACAATGGATTCAGTGTTAATTACCACATCATCGGCTGTTGCAATTTGTGATGCAATTGAAAAATTAACGGGTATTAACTGCCAAATTAAATGGATTAATGATATTTATTTAAATGGTAAAAAAATTGCAGGAATACTAGCAGAAACTTCTACTAATTTTGAAAGTAAAACCATTGATTATTTAATTTTAGGTATAGGATTAAATTTTACACAACCTAAAAATGATTTTCCAGAAGAATTAAGAAAAATTGCTTCATCATTATTTGAGCATAATAATAGTACAATTAATCGAAACTTGCTTTGTGCAGAAATTGCAAATAATATTTTAAATATTATTTCTAAAATAGAAAATTATGATTTTATTTCAGAATATAAAAAAAGGAGTATAGTTTTAAATCAAGATATTATATATACTTCTAAAGGAATATCTTTAATTGGAAAAGCAATTGACATAGCTAATGATGGTTCTTTAATTGTAAAAAACTCTGATGGGTCAACTAAAATATTAAATTCTGGAGATATTACAATTAGAAAAGTAAATGAATAAAATATATGCTTCTATAAATTATAGACCCTGTAAAAAACTTTGTGTAAACTGAATAAAATTAATACATAAAAGCTGATTTAAATTAATAAATCAGCTTTTATTGTCTATTTATTTAATTCTCTAATTAATTCTTTAACTGTAATAATTTTATTCAATTTATACGCATTTTCACCACAAAATATAAGCGAATTATTAATATCCCCTTTTACAACTCTTATCAATGCTCCAGTTATACAATATAGTATAGTTGTCATATCTATCATAAACTCCTCCAATAAATATTACTGGTATCTTTTTTCATACTCTTTAACAATATTAATACATCCAACTTAATACAGCATTTTTAAATATTTAGTATTATTTTATATTCTGTTCCTTTTGTGTTATCAAGCAATTTTATACTTCCACTATGCTTTTCTATAATAGCTTTAGTAATAGCAAGTCCTAACCCAGCCCCCTCTGTTGACGAGCTTCTAGCTTTATCTTCTCTTACAAAAGCCTCAAAGATTTTATCTCTTATTTCTTCATTAATACCTCTTCCATCATCAAAAATCCTTATTTCAATTCTATCATTAAACTTTCGTGATATAACAGATAAAGTTGTATTTTTTTCATTATATTTTATAGCATTATCTATTAAATTACTTATTGCTCTTGTAAATTTAACTTCATCAATATTAACTAAATATTCTTCTTCAGATATATTAAAATCATAATTAAAATCTTTTGCCTCTAGCTCTGGAATATAATAAGCAACAATTTCTCTTAAGACTTCATTTACATCTACATTTTTCATATTTAATTTATAATCCATACTATCTAATAAAGAAAATTCAAATAAATCAGTTATTATTTTAGTTGCTCTCCTTGAATTTATGTTAATTATAGTTAAATATTCTTGTTTTTCTTCTTCTGTTAATTTATCATAATTATTTAATATATCACTATAACCTAATACTGCTGATAATGGATTTTTTAAATCATGAGAAATATGTAGTATTAACTTATTTCTTTCTTGTTGAAGTCTTTGATTTTCTTCTTTTTCTATTTTTAATGCTTCACTCATTAAGTTAAATCCATTAGCTAATTCTTTTAATTCATTATCTTTTTTTATATAAACTTGATTACCATAATTACCTTCAGTTATTTTCTTCATTCCTTCATTTAAAGTATTTATTGGCTTAGTAAACTTTCTTGCCGTCCACTTTGCAAAAAAATATATAATAATTAACAATAATATAATATTAATAACTATTAATGATATTATTTGATTTTTATTTCCCGTTAATGGATTATAATTATTATGTTTATTTATATTTTCATACGGAACACCAAATACTACTAATTTATTTTGTTCTTTTATAAACTTGTATGAAATTGAATATTCTATTCCATCATCAGTAGTTATTATGCTACTTTCTGAATCAATCATAGTTAGCATACTTTCTAAAATTTTTATAGCTGAACTTGATTCTTTTTCAGAATATACTTCAAAATTTAATATCTTAAGATAATCATCTAAAGTTATTTCTTCAAATTCCTTTATTAAATCTCCTCTCTTAAGCTCTATATTATTATTTTCGTCTATTACTATTAAAAATCCATTTATATCTTCTAAGTCTTTTTCGCTTATCATTTTATAATCATTTGCTAACCTATAATTAATAAGTCCATACTTCATTGTTGATGGTAAAAATAAATAACTGATATATAATATAAAAGTAATTATAAATATAATAACCATTATTGAAATAAGAGCAATATATCCTATAAAGTAATTTTTAAATAACTCTTTTGCAATTCCAGATTTAAATCTTCTTTTTCTCATTTATTTCACCTTTTCAAATTTATACCCAATTCCTCTTATAGTCTTTAAATATTTAGGACTCTTTGGATTATCCTCTACTTTTTCTCTTAAGTGACTCAAATGTACAAGAAGTGTATTATCATCTCCAAAATAACTTTCTTCCCATACCTTCTCATAAATTTGCTTCTTGGTATAAACTCTACCAGAATTACTCATTAATAAATCTAATATCTTAAACTCCTTAGGATTTAAATCAATTTTAATATTATTTTTATATACTTCATAATTTTCCTTATTTAAAGTTAACTCTCCTAATACTATTTTAGTATATTCCTCTTTATTATTTACATATTGATAACAACGTCTTAATTGAGATGCTACTCTCGCTGTTAACTCAATGGTATTAATTGGTTTAACTATGTAATCATCAGCACCTAATCCTAATGCTAAAACCTTATCACTATCAGTTGACATAGCTGTTATAAAAATTATTGGAATCACAGAAGTTTTTCTTATTTCTTCCATTACAGTTATACCATCTATATTAGGCATCATTATATCTAATAATGCTAAATGAACTTCTTGATTTTTAAAAGCTTCTAAAGCTTCTATTCCATCTTTACATTCAATTACCTCATAACCTTCTTTCTTCATATTTAAAGCTAATAACCTTCTTATATCGTCTTCATCTTCAGCAATTAAAATTTTCATATTATTTATCCTCCAATAATTTTTCCTTAGTATAACATTCACTTGCTAAATCTAGCATATTATTATTTTCATACACTATAGCTAATCTTCTCCATAAAATAGATTGTGTTGGATGCTTTTCAATACTATCTTTTAAAAATTCTATAGTTTTTTCAAATCCACTATTTGTTTCATAAAGAGTACACAAAAACTCATATGCTCTCATATCATTTTCATTATTTTTAATATATTCTTCTAAACATTGAATTTTAATGTCTATATAATCATTTATATCATTAGTATTAATTGCATAATATTCACTATCATATATGTTATAACTTTTACTTACTTGACTTTCAAACTCATCTAAAGATATTCCCATAACTTCATTAAAGCTTTCTTCAAATGTATTTATCTTGCATTTTTCAAATATATCACCAATTGATTTTTCGCCATTAAACTGAATTATTTTATGAATTAAATAAGTGCTTTGAGCAAATAGTTTTGAATTTTCTTCACTTTTACTAGGTTCAATCCATACATTACTATTATCTAATTCCTTCAATGGTAAAAAAATTGATGCTTCATAAATTGGTTCCACAAGAGAACAATAATATTCATTAAGTCCATTTATAAACCATATAGGAAAATATTGTTCATTTAAGTTATTATCTTTAAAAAAGTTATCAAGTAAATAATTATAATATAAGTTAAATAATTTTTCTTTAAAACTCATTGACTGTATTACAAATGAATCATCATTTTCTCTTATTTTTGGTAAGTTATTAATAATTTCTCTAAAAACATCTTCAACATTCATATAAATTGTATTTAATGTTTTATTATAATACCCAGCTCCATGTCTTTGTGTATCTCCTATGCTCAATCTTTCTTGAAATATTTCTTTATCAAAATCTAACTGAATTGTAAGTTCTTCTTTAGGAATATATCCTAAAATTTCATTTGATTTTACTTCAATTTTATCTAAATATGAAAATAATAAAGGCAAAGCTATTTCAACTTCTTCATTATGAAGTATTTTGTAGTTTTTATATAATGTTTCTTTAAAGTTATTTTTATATTCTTTATCTTCAAATTGTGAATAATAAATTTTATTTATTTTATATTTTATAAATTCTTTTCCAGGAGTACTATTAGCATAAGCTATTCCCATCCCTACAATAATAACAAGACTTGTCCCAATTATAATTTTCTTCTTATACTTTATCATTTTTATTATTATCCCCCTAAATATTCAGTATTTTTAATTAAATTTCTTTAATCTTTATCAATTGGTATTGTTAATCTTAATAATAAGATAATATAGTATAATTAATCTACTATTATATAAACCTTAAATTTACCTTAAATTAGTATCATTGAAAAAAGAGATATAGCTAATAAAAGCTATATCTCTATAATAGATATAATATCCTTAAAATTATCTATAATATAATCAGCATCTTTAAGTTCATTATAATTTCCATAGCCATAACCACACCCAATAGAAAATAAATTATACCTCTTTGCCAATTCTATATCAACAAACCTATCACCAATAACAATAAAATCACCTTGGTACTTCTTCTTAATACACTCAAAAATTTCATACTTAGGTATAAAATTAAAATTTTCACTGCAATAAAAATCTATAAAATACTTATTTAAATTAAATGCTTCTATATGTTTATACATATAGCTAGATTTACAGTTACTTAAAAATATTAACTTATATCCATATTCATTTAATTTATTAAGTGTTTCTATAACACCATTATATAGCTGAGCTTTTCCTTCAGATATATATTTAATCATAGATTCTCCTATAATTGAACTACACTTTTCTTTTTCACACTTTGGCAAATTTGGAATAAATGTATTCCACATATCCTTTGCACTTAGGCCAAGAAATTTACTTATTTCTTGTTCTGAAAACTCTCTTTTCTTTGCATAACCATTATCAACTAAATAATCATAAGCTGTCATAAAAGCAGGTTTATATATTTTTATACTATTATGCAAAGTACCATCGTAATCAAAAATAATGTATTTCATGGACTAAAAACTCTTTAAAAGATTAGCCATTTCAATAGCTGTAAGCGCTGCATCATATCCCTTATTGCCTGCCTTAGTACCAGCTCTTTCTATAGCTTGTTCAATACTATCAGTAGTTAAAACACCAAAGATTACTGGTTTTTCTGTTTGAAGTGATACATTTGCAATTCCTTTTGAAACTTCTGTACAAACATAAGCAAAATGAGGTGTTGCTCCTTTTATAACTGCTCCTAAGCAAATTACTACATCATACTTATCATTTTTAGCCATTTTTTTTGCTATTAGTGGTATTTCAAATGCTCCTGGAACCCATGCAATATCTATATTATTTTCTTCTACTCCATGCCTCTTTAAAGCATCTAAGGCTCCACCTAATAACTTTGATACTATAAATTCATTAAATCTTCCTACTACAATTCCAACTTTAAGCCCTTGTGTTACTAAGTTTCCTTCTAATATTCTCATTTCTTATTCCTCCTAATTTTAAAGCATATGTCCAAGCTTTTCTTTTTTAGTTTGTAAGTAAAATTCATTTTTCTCATTGTGATTCATTTGAATTGGAACTCTATTTACAATTTCTATTCCATACATTTCTAATCCATCTATCTTTCTAGGATTATTAGTCATTAATTTCACCTTAGAAACACCTAAATCTTTTAATATTGCAGCTGCAACATCGTAACGTCTAATATCTGCTGGAAAACCTAACATTTCATTAGCTTCTACAGTATCATAGCCCTTATCTTGAAGCGCATAAGCCCTTAATTTATTAATAAGTCCTATACCTCTTCCCTCTTGCCTCATATAGAGTAAAACTCCACTGCCTTCTTCAGCAATTCTCTTCATAGCTGCATCATACTGTTCTCCACAATCACATCTTTTAGAGCCTAGAGCATCTCCCGTTAAACATTCAGAATGTACTCTAGTTAATACTTTAGTATTTTCATTTATTTCTCCCTTAACTAAAGCAACATGATGTTCACCATTTAACTCATTTACAAAGCCAAACATTTTAAAATCACCATATCTAGTTGGCATTTTAATTTCTACTACTCTTTTTACTAAATTTTCTTTTTCCTCTATTTCTCTTCTATACTTAACTAAATCTTTGATTGTAATTATTTTTAAATTATGATCATTTGAAAATTTTATTAAATCTGCTGTCCTAGCCATAGTACCATCATCATTCATAATCTCACATATAATTCCTGCACCTTTTAATCCGGCAAGTTTAGCTAAATCTACAGCAGCTTCTGTATGTCCATTTCTTTCTAATACTCCCCCTTTTTTAGCTACTAAAGGAAATACATGTCCTGGCCTTCTAAAGTCTTCCGCCTTAGAGTTACAATCTATAACCTTTTGAATTGTAATCGCTCTTTCAAATGCTGATATTCCAGTAGTTGTATCAACATGATCAATAGATACTGTAAAAGCAGTCTCATGATTATCTGTATTTTTATCAACCATTGGTTCTATTTTTAATTTATTTAATCTATTTTCTTCAACAGGCATACAAATAAGCCCACGTCCATACTTAGTCATAAAGTTTATAGCTTCACCTGTAACTTTCTCTGCTGCCATTAATAAATCCCCTTCATTTTCTCTATCAGGATCATCAACAACAATTATAATTTTTCCTTCCTTTATATCTTTAATAGCATCTTCAACCATATTAAATTTATACATAAAACCTTGCTCCTTTCATATTAGAAAAATCCATTTTCTCTTAGAAAATCTTCTGTTAACAATGTGTTCTTTTTGTTTTCTTCCTTTTTTGATAACTCCATAACCTTTTCAACATATTTTGAAATCACATCACATTCAAGATTAACAGTATCACCATTATTCTTAGTTAATAAGGTGGTTTTTTGTGCAGTATGAGGTATTATTGAAACTTTAAATACAGATTTATCTACATATGAAACCGTTAAACTTATACCATCAATTGTTATTGAACCTTTTAAAACTATATATCTTAAAATATCACTTGTAGTTCTTATAGTGACCCAAGTAGAATTATCCTCTTTCATTAATGAAAGAATTTCACCAGTTCCATCTATATGTCCACTTACAATATGACCTCCTAATCTACTTTTTAAAGTTAATGCTCTTTCTAAATTAACTTTACTTCCTACTTGTAAATCTCCTAAATTACTTCTCCTTAGTGTTTCAGCCATAACATCAGCTTCAAAACTATTTATCTTTAAATCTGTTACAGTAAGGCATACCCCATTAGTACAAATACTATCTCCTATCTTTGTATTTTCTAAAACCTTATTTGATTTTATTAATAATTTTGAAGATTTAACACCTTTTTTTATTTCCTGTATAACACCTAATTCTTCAATTATACCTGTAAACATATAATCATCTCCTAACCTATATATCCTTCAACTAAGATATCTTCATCTACAATATTGGCAGTAATATCTTTCAATTTAAATGCATCATTTAATTTATCTATTCCTATGCCACCTACTGGTGTCTTGGAAAATTCTCCTCCTATAATTTTAGGGGATATATAAATCATTACTTTATCAACTATATTTTCTTCTAAAGCAGAATAATTAAGAGTTCCTCCTCCTTCTAATAAAATACTATCTATATTTAATTCTCCAAGCTTTTTAATAAGAGCATTTAAATTAACTTGTCCATTTTTTTCTTCTATAATCAACACCTTAATATTCTTTTTTAATAACTCTTGCATATTTTTCATATTTGCTCTTTTGGTGGTTGCTATTATTGTTTTATTGTCTTTATTTTGTAATACTTTAGAATTCATAGGTATTCTTAATATACTATCAACAATAATTCTTATTGGATTACTTCCATTTTGTATTCTACAAGTTAATTCTGGATCATCTTTAATTACAGTATTTACTCCTACCATAATTCCAGAAAGCTTATTTCTTAAATTATGAACTTGTAATCTTGATTTTTTAGAACTAATCCATTTAGATTCACCAGTTCTTGTTGCTATTTTTCCATCAAGGGACATAGCAGCTTTTAATACTACAAAAGGCTTTTTAGATAATATATATTTTATAAATACTTCATTAAGCTTTTTACATTCATCTTCTAATATACCAACCTTTACTTCTATACCAGCTTTTTTTAATTTATCTATTCCCTTTCCTGCAACTAACGGATTAGGATCAATCATCCCAATAACTACTCGCTTTATATTATTTTCAACTATTTTATCTACACATGGTGGTGTTTTACCATAATGAGAGCATGGTTCTAAAGTTACATACATAGTAGCTTCACTTGGATCTTCCTTTAAACTTTTAAATGCATTTACTTCAGCATGTCCTTCCCCATATTTCTCATGATAGCCTTCTCCAATTACAATTCCATCCCTTACAATTACAGCTCCAACCATTGGATTTGGATTTACTTTTCCTTCCCCTTTCCTTGCCAATTCAATGGCTAACTGCATAAATTTTTTATCCAAATTTATCACCTCACAATGAAATTAATTTGAATTTAATAAATCATTCAAAAAAAGCCCTGAGATTTTTACTCAGGGCTTAATAATTTGAAATTATTCTTATATTAGTATTTTATTTACAATCAATTCAATAAAAAATATTTAATAAATATAACTATAAAAATA
>OBWJ01001202.1_pt1 | contig 8908 bp, 8 predicted proteins | sample 1495181 | NCBI WGS metagenome assembly OBWJ01 (sample SAMEA2580041, study PRJEB22360) | human gut metagenome
ATTTTTATATAAAAAATGAGTAACTTTAAGCTCATTTTATAACATCAATTTCGTAACTTTAAATTTTAAAATATATTCATATTGCTAAACTTATATCTTCAAAATTTTATATTTTTCTAGACTTTAAAAAAGCTTATTATTTCTAATTAAATAACCACCTTTTTTTCAAAATAAATATCATAATTTTTCTCTTCTTAAAGAAGACTTAATAAACAATTCTTGTAATGTTTCACTATCACCAGTTTCTAAACAATTCTTAATTTTATCTAATTCAACTTCAAAATTATAAATTGCTTTAAGTAAATTCTCCTTATTTCCTAAAAATAATTGACTCCATAAGGATTCATTAATATTAGCAATCCTAGTTAAATCTCTATAACTATCACCTATAAATTCACCTGTATTTCTTCCATCAATATCACTATTTATAAGTGCTACTGCTAATACATGAGGTAATTGACTAGTAAATGATATTATTTCATCATGATACTTTGGAGATATTTTCTTAATATGCTTAAACCCCATCTTATATGCTAATTCTTCAATTAAATTTAAGTTTTCATCTTTATTTTTATCTGTAACAGTAATTAAAAAATTTGCACCTTTAAAAACTTTATTAGTTGCATAATCTATACCTTTTTTTTCTCTTCCTGCCATTGGATGTGCAAAAATAAAATCAACTTCTTTTGGCAATATTTTAGCTATTTCATTTATAAATAACTGCTTAATGCCTGTTACATCTGTAATTATTACTCCACTTTTAAAATTTTCTTTATTATTTATAATAAAATTCTTTACTAAATTAGGATAAATGGCTAAAACAATTAAATCAGCACTTTTGATTATTTCATTTTCATTTTTATAACCCTCTTTAATAATTCCTAGTGCTTTCGCCTTTTTTAATGTTTCTACATCTTTATCTACACCATAAACATCAGTATATCCAGCGTCCTTAAGTGCCATTGCATATCCCCCTCCAATAACACCAAGACCTACAATAACTATTTTCATAATTTCACCTCCTTTTGTAGTTAGTAGTTTGTAGTTTATAGTTATTGGTGAAATTCAGCTTAAGTTGAATTTCTTTAATTTATATTTTCAGAAACTCCCCAAGGAGTTTCATCCTTAACTACTAACTTACTCCTAATTAAAAACTAATTTATAAAACTTTTCCTTCTATTTCAGCTAAAGCTTTTACTTTTTTCATTACTTTATCAAATAATTCTGGCTTAAGTGATTGTTGCCCATCACTTAATGCACATTGTGGATTATTGTGAACTTCTATCATAAGCCCATCTGCTCCTACAGCTATTGCTGCTTTAGCTAATGGTTCTACTAAATACCAATATCCTGATGCATGACTTGGATCAACTATTACTGGTAAATGCGATAATTTTTTAATTACTGGTATAGCACTTAAATCTAAAGTATTTCTAGTGTATGTTTCATAAGTTCTTATTCCCCTTTCACAAAGAATAATATTTTCATTTCCACCAGCCATTATATATTCAGCACTCATAAGCCATTCTTCAATAGTAGCAGATAATCCTCTCTTTAATAAAATTGGCTTATTTGTTTTACCTAACTCCTTTAATAAATCAAAGTTTTGCATATTTCTAGTACCAACTTGAATTACATCAACATTATTTACAAATTCATCTATATATTTAGGAGACATTATTTCTGTAACTATTGGTAACCCTGTTTCTCTTTTTGCTATCTTTAATAACTCTAATCCTTCAAGTTCTAATCCTTGGAAGCTATAAGGTGATGTTCTTGGCTTAAATGCCCCTCCCCTTAAAAAGTTTGCTCCTGATTTCTTTATTGATTTAGCAATTTCAATTATTTGTTCTTCACTTTCAACAGAACAAGGCCCTGCCATTATTCCTAAATGATTTCCTCCAACTAACGTTCCATCAACATTAACTATTGTGTCATTTGGCTTAAATAATCTATTTGCTTTCTTAAATGGTTCTTCAACCTTTAAGATTTTATCAACACCATTAAAAGATAATATTTTATCAGGATCAACAGCTCTAGTTTCTCCAACCACACCTATAATACAAAAAGTTGCTCCTTGAGAAAGATTAACTCCTAATCCATGATTAATTAATTCATTTTTTACAGCCATCACTTCATTTTGACTACACTTAGGATTCATTACTATTACCATTTCTACCGTACCTCCATACTTCATTTAGTTTGTAGTTAGTAGTTTGATGTTGAAATTCCTTATGGAATTTCTTAAATCTTATTTTTTAAAATTCAGCAAAAGCTGAATTTTTTCCTTAACTACTAACTATTAACTCCTAATTACTAACTATTTCTAAGTTTTGCTATTTTATCTACTATTTCGTCCAAGCTTCCTGTATTTTCAACTCTATAATCACAATATTTTTTATATAAATCATATCTTTCATCATATAATTTATATAAAACTTCCTTACCATTTGCTAATAGTGGTCTTTTTTCTACTTGTATATCACCTAATATATTTTCTACTGGCCTATCAATAAAAACAACTATTGAATTTTTCTTTAAATATTCTATATTTATAGATTTTTTTATAACTCCTCCACCAGAAGAAATAATTGTTTTACTTTTTTCACCAAGTACCTTACAAGTTTCTGTTTCTATATTTCTGAAATAATCTTCACCATTTCTAAATAATTCTATTATACTCTTTTGTTGCTTATTTTCAATATAAAAATCCATATCTACAAATTCATACTTCAATTTATCTGAAAGTAAATTTCCTACTGTAGTCTTTCCACACCCAGGTAACCCTATTAGTGTAATACTTTTCTCCATATCCTTCATCCCTCCACTTCCACTATTTAAACTCTTTAGATAAATCATCATATATATAATTTATCAATTCATTACTTATTTCTTTATCATTAAATATAGACTGACTTTTTACTGCTTGACCTACTAGCATAAGCAATCCACCTATAGCTACTTTTCCTTCCTCTTTTGCAAATTGAAGAAATTTAGTTTTCATTGGATTGTATACTAGGTCTACAACTACTTCAAAATTTTTAATTACTTCCTTATTTACTGCAGAATCATAAATTTTAGGAAACATTCCAACAGGAGTCGTATTAATAATTAAATAACCTTTTATATTAATTAAGTCATTATAGTTTATAATACTTATTTTTTTATTATCTTTATTTAAATTAATATTTTTAGGATTTCTACTTACTATATATATTTTTTCTACATCATTATCAAGTAAATAAGTAATAACAGCCTTACATGCTCCCCCAGCTCCTAACACAACTGCAGTTTTATTTTTTATACTTATATTTTTGCTTTTAAGCATAATATGAATTCCAAAATAATCAGTATTATATCCATATAATTTGTTATCCTTAAGCATTACAGTATTTACAGCCCCTATTCTAGCTGCTTCATCTGAAATATTATCTAAATACTTAATTATACTTTCTTTATATGGAATTGTAACATTAAAGCCTTTTATCTTAAGTAATTTTATAGCATTAACAAAATCACCTAATTTATCATTTGGAATTTCAAATAATTTATATGCACCTTCAGTATTGTTTTTTTCTAATATTATTTTATTAATCCTTGGTGATAAGCTATGTTCCAACCTTTCACCTAATAATCCATAGAATTCCATTTAAGAACACCCCCTTTAATAGTTTCAAGTTTCAAGTGACAAGTTTAGGTATAAATTCAACTTACGTTGAATTAAAAAAATATATCTAAGAATCCTTATTAGTTTCTTCATTAGCCTATCACTTATCACTGATTTTACGTTTAATATTTAAACTTGTCACTTGCCACTTATCACTTGAAACTTGCTCTTCTCCTAACTACTAACTAATTTATAGCTTCCTAGTAATTTAAAGTATTCACTATTCTCTTCAATTAATTTAATTGCTTTTTTAACATCTTCATTTTCTATATTACCTTCAAAATCTACATATAATAGGTATTGCCAAAGTTCACTTTTACTTGGTCTAGATTCTATTTTTAGCATATTAATATTATTTTCTGCAAAGTGCCTTAATAAGTTATATAAAGTACCAGATTTATCATCTAATGAAAATACAACTGTAATTTTATTGCATTCTTTTGATGATTCTAATTCTTTACCTATAATAATAAATTTTGTTTGATTATCATCTTTATCATTTATTTCCTCTTGAATTACATCTAAATTATATATTTCAGCTGCTCTTAAGCTTGCAATTGCTGCCTTAGATTTATCATTTAATTCTGATATATACTTAGCACTAATTGCTGTATTGTGAAATGGAATAAGTTTTAATTTATTATTATTACTTAAAAACTCTCTACTTTGTTCAAATCCTTGAGGATGTGAGTAAATTTCCTTTATATCACTAATTTCAGTTCCTTTTATCCCAATTAAATTTTGATTTATTTTTATGCACTCTTCCCCAACTATATAAAATCCATACTTAACTAATAAATCATACACATTTGTAATTGCCCCTGTATATGAATTTTCTATAGGTAATATTCCATAATCTATTTCATTACTTTTTAATGCTATAAATACCTCTTCAAATTCTTCATAATTAGTATTTTTATGATTTTCTCCAAAGTATTTAATCATAGCTTCTTCACTAAAAGAACCCTTTACACCTTGATAACCAATTTTAATATTACTTAAATTCTTTTTATTAGTATTAACTGAAATGTTATCATTTATTTTATTTATTATGTCATAATTGCTTTCTTCAAAAACTTCTTCTTGAAGACTTCTGCTTAATGTCATTAAATTATTAAAAAAACTTTCTGTAAGCTTTGAATATTCCTTATTGCTTAATCTAGCAACATTTTTCTTTATAACTTCAATTTCTCTTGCTTCATTAAATATTGGCATATTATTTTCAATTTTATACCTTGCTACATTAATTGCTATATTCATTCTTTTTTCAAATAACTTAACTAACTCTTCATCTATATTATCAATTTCTCTTCTACACTCTAAAAGATCCAAAGCAACGTTCTCCCCTCTTATTCATAATTAGAGTTTCAAGTGACAAGTGATAAGTGATAAGTTTAGGTATAAATTCAGCTTATGCTGAATTTAATAAAATATATTCTAAGAAACTCCCCAAGGAGTTTCATCCTTAACTTGCAACTTGCCACTTGAAACTTGCTACTTGTCACTTGAAACTTGCCACTTAAAAATTTGTCACTTTAAACTAACTATTCATCAGTTCTGTTATTCCAATTGCTGCTACTGCTTCTATAACTGGAAGTGCCCTTTGTACTATGCAAGGATCATGCCTTCCTTCTATGCATAAAGTTGTTTCTTCCATAGTTATTATATTAACAGCTTTTTGCTCCTTAAATATTGAAGCTGTTGGCTTTATTGCTACATTAAATATTATTGGCATTCCATTAGTAATTCCACCCAAAATACCACCATTATTATTAGTTTTTGTTTTAATATTTCCATTTTCTAAGTAATATTCATCATTTGCTTCTGATCCCCTCATTTTAGAAATATCAAATCCTTTTCCAAACTCAATTCCTTTAACTGCTGGTACCGAAAACATTAAATGAGCTAATGTTGATTCTACTGAATCAAAAAATGGATCTCCAATACCTGGACTTACCCCTAAAATAGCACATTCTATAGTTCCTCCAATAGAATCTCCACTACTTCTTGCTCTTAAAATTTCTTGTCTCATTTCATTTTCTAATTTAGTATTAATTAATGGCAGTTCCTTTTCTTTAAATGAATTTAATAATTCATCACTTATATCACCTTCTAAAAAACTACAATCTTTTATTTTTCCTATTGAATTAATATGTGCTGAAACTATTATTCCTTTTACTTCTAATATTTGCTTACAAATAGCTCCTGCAAAAACTAATGGAGCAGTTATTCTTCCTGAAAAATGTCCTCCACCCCTATAATCATTAAAACCTTTGTATCTTACAGCTCCTGTATAATCTGCATGACCTGGTCTCATCACATCTTTAAGTTTTGAATAATCCTTAGACTTTGTATTTGAATTTCTTATTATTGCACATAATGGTGTTCCTGTAGTTTTTCCTTCAAAGTATCCACTTAATATCTCTGGAATATCTGATTCTTTTCTTGGTGTTGATAACGAACTTTTCCCTGGTGCTCTTCTTGCCATCTCCATCATTATCTTATCCATATCAATAGAAAATCCTGCAGGAAGCCCATCAATAGTTATTCCAATTGCATTTCCATGAGATTCTCCAAAAATAGATAATTTTATTTTACTTCCCCACATTCCACTCATGAATATTTCCTCCTAAAGTTTTAAAATCTTCAAAGAAATTTGGATAAGATTTGACTATACATTCATAATCCTTTATTATTATAGGCTCATTACACTTTGTAGAAGCAATTGCTAAAGTCATTGCTATCCTATGATCATTATGGCTCCATACTTCTACTCCACCTTGTAATTCACTTACTCCTGTTACTACTAATCCATCTTCTTTTTCAATTATCTTTGCACCTAATTTATTTAATTCCATTGTAACTGCAGCAAGCCTATCACATTCCTTTATTCTTAATCTTCCTGCATTTATTATTTCAGTAGTTCCTTCTGATAAAGCTGCTACTGCTGTTAATACTGGTATAATATCTGGGCATTGACTACCATCAATTATTGTTTTAACTAATTTCTCTTTTAATATTGCTTTTACACCTTTATCACTTGTAGTAAATTCAACATTCATTCTTTTTAAAATATCTATTACTTCTTTATCTCCTTGAAGGGACTTTAAATCTAAGTCTTTACATAATACATTATTGCCTAGTGCATCTGCACATAAGAAAAATGCAGCTTGTGAATAATCTCCTTCAACCCTGTAATTTCTTGCATTGTATCTTTGATTTCCCTTTATAACAAATTCTCTATAATCATTATTTATTACTTCAATTCCAAAATCACTCATAGCTTTTAATGTTAAATCAATATATCCCTTTGATTCCATTTTTGTTGTAATAGTAATTTTAGAATCTGAATTTAATAATGGCAATGTAAATAATAATCCTGTTATAAATTGTGAGCTTACATTTCCTTCAACTTCAAAATTACCTGGCTTTAGTTTTCCATTTATAATCAAATTAAGATTTCCCTCTTCACAAGAATATTCAATTCCTTGATTTTCAAAAATGTTATAATAAGTTGTTAATGGTCTCTTACCTAAGTTTCCTTTTCCTACAAACTTACTTTTACCACTAAACAACATTGATATAGGAACTAAAAATCTTAAAGTTGATCCCGATTCATTGCAATTTATAATTCTAAACTCATTATTTTCTTTATTACTTTTATATATTCCAACTATCTCTAAGTAATCATCATACTTTACTATTGATGCACCCAAGGCTTTCATTCCTTCAATAGTTGCTATTATATCATCTGAATAATCTATATTTTCTATTATACTTAATCCATCACTTAAAGCTGCACAAATAATTGCCCTATGTGCCATACTTTTAGATGGTGGTATTTTAACTTCTCCACTTAATTTTGATGGAGTTATCATTAAATTTGCCATAATTATATCTCCCCTTACTTTAGTTAGTTTCAAGTGATAAGCTTAGAGTGACAAGTTAATGTATAAATTCAGCTTATGCTGAATTTAAAAAATATATTTCAGAAACTCCTTAGGAGTTTCATCCTTAACTTGCCACTTGCCACTTGTCACTTACTACTTGTCACTTGCCACTTGCCACTTGCCGCTTGTCACTTAAAACTATCTAACTCTTAACTAAAAAAGCTTATTGTTGTTTTATATATTTCTGAATTTCCTATTTCTTTTAATACAATAATATTTAAGTCATTTCCCATTTTCTTTTTATCTAAATTAATTGCTTCTAATAATTCTTTTAAATTAACATTTACCTCATAAGAAAGATTATATTTAATCAATATATCTTTTATTTTTTCAGCTGTTTCCTTTTTAGTTAATCCCTTTTCTTCACTTATTTTAGTTATCATATACATTCCAATTGCAACAGCTTCACCATGAGTATATTTTTCATAATTATAATATTGTTCTATTGAATGTCCCAATGTATGCCCAAAATTTAAAAGCATTCTTTCGCCTTTATCTTTTTCATCTCTTTCCACAACTTGTCTTTTAATATCACAACATTTATAAATTACTTCTTCCATATTACTCATTAACTGTTCATTATCTTTCATTTTATATAAAAATTCAAAAAAGTTACTATCTTTTATACATCCATATTTTATTACTTCACCCATTCCATCAGCAAAGAATTTATCATTTAATGTACTTAGTACTTGCGGATCTATTAATACACATTTTGGATGATAAAAGCTTCCAACTAAATTTTTTCCTCTTTCTAAATCTACAGCAACTTTACCTCCAACACTACTATCCACTTGTGCTAAAAGTGATGTTGGTATTTGTATAAAGTCTATTCCTCTTAAATATGTAGAAGCAGCAAATCCAGCTAAATCTCCTATAACCCCTCCACCTAATGCAATTATTAAATCACTTCTAGTTAGATTAAAATTTAAAAATTCATTATAAATATCAGGTAATGTATTAAAACCTTTTGTTTTTTCTCCTGGTTCTAAAGATAGCAATTTAACTTCAAAGTTTTTGTTTTTTAATGAAAATAAAACCTTATCTCCATAATATTTACTTACATTATGGTCAGTAATTATAAATATTCTTTTTCCTTTGTAAACCTTACTAACTTCTTCTCCAACTCTATTAATAATTCCCTTTTCAATTATTATAGGATAACTTTTTTCCTTTAAATCAATTACTAATTCCATTGCATGACCTTTCTAATATTAATTATTACTATATTTCAAAGTGAACTACTCTCCACTTATAGAAGTGGGAGCTTCTTGGTCAATATACCTAACGG
>OBWJ01001216.1_pt1 | contig 8792 bp, 6 predicted proteins | sample 1495181 | NCBI WGS metagenome assembly OBWJ01 (sample SAMEA2580041, study PRJEB22360) | human gut metagenome
GCGTGCCGTCGGCCAGGGGGGCGGGGCCCGCGGCGCGCGGGCGTCTCGTCCATCGGCAGCAGGAAGCCGAAGCGGCGGATGCCGCGCTTGTCGCCGAGCGCCTCCTTGAGCGCCTCGCCGAGCGCAAGGCCGACGTCCTCGATCGTGTGGTGGTCGTCGATCTCAAGGTCGCCCACCGCACGCACGTGCAGTCTGATGCCGCCGTGCACGGCGATCTGCGTGAGCATGTGGTCGAAGAAACCCACGCCCGTGTTGATTTCATTCTTGCCCGAGCGATCGAGCCAGGCTTCGACGACGATGCGGGTCTCCTTCGTGTTGCGCTCGACGCGGGCGTGACGGGCGGACTTCGCCGCATTCTCGATCTCGTCGGCGATCTCGGCCCAGCTGCGGCCGTCGGGCCCGACGCGAAGGCCCCTGAGGCCCATGTTGTCGGCGAGCTTCATGTCGGTCTCGCGGTCACCGATCACGTAGCAGTTCGCGACGTCAAGCACGCCGTCCTTGAGGTACTTCTTCACGAGGCCCGTTCCGGGCTTCCTGCACTCACAGCCCTCGCCGGGCATGTGCGGGCAGATGAGCACCTCGTCGAAGCGGGCGCCCTGGCTCTCGAGGATCTGCATCATCAGTTCGTGCGGCCCCGTGAAATCGGCCCTCGGGAAGCTCTTCGTGCCGAGCCCGTCCTGGTTCGAGACCATGACGAGCTTCCAGCCCGCCTCGCGCAGGCGCTTCAGGGCGGGCAGAACGCCCTCGACGAACCTCATCTTCTCGAAGCGGTCGACCTGAAAGTCCTCGGGCTCCTCGAGAATGGTGCCGTCGCGGTCCACAAAGAGAATGCGCTCGTTCATGCGGCCTCCTTCAGAATCTCTTCAAGTTCGGTGAGAAGGCGCTCGTTCTCGTCCTTCGTGCCCACCGTGATGCGGATGCAGTTCTCGAGCGTTGGCTGGCGGCTCTGGTCGCGCAGGATGATGCCGCGGTCGCGCAACGCCGTGAAGACGCGGGCGGCGTCGACGAACCTCACGAGAAGGAAGTTCGAGGCGCTCGGATACACGGCCTCGACGCCATCGAGGTCCTCAAGCGCAACCTCAAGCTCACACTTGCGCATCACGCACTGGGCGGCGCGCCTGTGCATGAGGCTCACGCTCTCGGGCGAGAGCGCCTGCGCGGCGATGTCGGCGCAGGGCACGGGAATCGGATAGGGCGCGATCACCTTCCTCAGCATGCCGATGACGGCGGGCGAGGAAAGCAGGAACCCGCAGCGCAGGCCCGCCAGCGCAAAGGCCTTCGAGAGCGTGCGGATGATCACGACGTGCGGATAGTCCTTGAGAAGCTCGATGGCCGTGTTCGCGGGCGTAAATTCGATGTAGGCCTCGTCGATGACGAGAAGAGCCCTGCCCGCGGTGAGCTCGGCGAGCTTGCGCAGCATGCCCACGGGAATCAGCGTGCCCGTCGGATTGCCGGGCGAGCAGGCGAAGACGAGCTTGACGTCCGTCCTCTCCTCGAGGACCTTCGCGGCCTCGGCCACGTCGGGCAACCAGCCGCGGTCGGGCGAGGTGACGAGGTTCACGACCTCGGCGCCGTTCGTCTCGGCGGAGACGGCGTACATGCCGTAGGTGGGCGGAAACTGCAGGACGGCGTCCTCGCCGGGGCGGCAGAACGTGCGCACGAGAAGCTCGATGCCTTCGTCTCCGCCTCGCGTCACGAGGATCTGTTCGGGACTCACGCCCGCATAGGCCGCATAGCGTTCGACGACGGCCTCGGGCTGGGGCTCGGGATAGCGGTTGAAGAGCTTCGTCTCGGGCGCCATCGGCTCGGCCTCGGCCGACTCGTTGGCGTTGAGCCAGACTTCGCCCGTCACGCCCGCGGCCTGCATGATGCGGCGCGCGGACTGGTAGGGCGTGAGCTTCTGCACGTCCGGCCGGGCCAGCAGGCCCGGATCGGCGGCGGTTCGTTCACAAAAGACGGCCATGACGGATCACTCCTTCGACTGCTTGATTCGGTCCATGCGCACGAGAACGGCGTTCATGTGCGCGTCGAGCTCTTCGGCGTGCGCAAGAAGCGCGATGGCGGGGCCGAGCTTTTCAAAGCCCTGCGGCGTCATTTCCTGAACGGTCATGCGCTTCGTGAAGTCGGCGAGCCCGAGGCTCGAGTACGTGGCGGCATAGCCGTAGGTCGGAAGAACGTGGTTCGTGCCCGTGGCGTAGTCGCCGCCCGACTCGGGAGACCAGTCGCCCACGAAGACGGAGCCCGCGTTCTGCACGAGCGGCACCAGATCGCGGGCGTTTCGCGTCTGGATGATGAGGTGTTCGGGCGCGTAGCGGTTCGAGACCTCCACGCACGCCTCGAGGTCCTTGACGAGGATGAGGCGGCTCGCAGACAGGGCCTTCGTCGCGATCTCGCGGCGCGGCAGGGCGGCGAGCTGGGAGGCGACCTCGCCCGCAACGGCTTCGGCGAGCTTGCGCGAGGGCGTCACGAGCACCACCTGGCTGTCGGGACCGTGTTCGGCCTGAGAGAGCAGGTCGGCCGCAACGAAGGCCGGATCGGCGCCTTCGTCGGCGATCACGAGCACCTCGGAGGGGCCCGCGGGCATGTCGATGGCGGCGCCGTCGGGACGGCTGCTCACCTGACGCTTGGCCTCGGTCACGTAGGCGTTGCCCGGACCGAAGATCTTGCCCACGCGCGGGATCGTCGCCGTGCCGAAGGCCATCGCGGCCACGGCCTGGGCGCCGCCCACCTGATAGATCTCGTCAATGCCGCAAAGGCGCGCGGCGGCGAGGATCGGATCGGCGATCGGAGGCGGCGAGCAGAGGATGACGCGGCCGCAGCCCGCGATCTTGGCAGGAATGCCGAGCATCAGCACCGTGGAAAAGAGCGGAGCCGTGCCGCCGGGAATGTAGAGGCCCACCGCGCCGATCGGACGCGTGACCTGCTGGCAGACGACGCCGGGCATCGTCTCGACCGTGACGGGCTCAAGCACTTCGGCGCTGTGGAACTTCTCGATGTTGGCGGCGGCCGTCTTCAGAGCGGCCATGAAGTCCTCGGGCAGACGTGCGACGGCGGCGTCGACCTCCTCGGCCGAGACCCTGAAGTCCTTCACCTCGGTGCGGTCGAACTTCGCGGAGAATTCGCGAAGGGCCTCGTCACCGCGCTCGCGCACGGCCTCGAGAATGCCCTCGACCACGGCCTTAATCCGGTCGCCCGCCATCACGGCGGGGCGTCGGAGAATCTCCTCGCGCTCCGTTTCATTGAGCGCGCCCCATTCGATCACGTCGTTGAAGTTGAACTGAGACATCTTGACTACTCCATCATTTTTTCAATCGGCAGGACGAGAATCGAGCTGGCGCCGAGCGCCTTGAGCTCTTCCATTGTTTCCCAGAAAAGGCTTTCGCTGCTCACCATGTGAAGGGCCACATGGTCGTCGGACCCCGCAAGCGGCAGGATCGTCGGGTGCTCCGCGCCGGGCAGAAGCGCCGTTACTTCGGCGAGCTTCGCCTTCGGGGCGTGCAGCATGATGTACTTGCATTCGCGGGCCCTTGAGACGCCCTGCATGCGCACGAGAAGCTTCTCGACCAGGGCCTCCTTGTCGGCGTCGAGCGGCTCGCTCTTCGCGATGAGGCAGGCCTTCGAACGGTAGACCACCTCCACTTCGCGCAGGCCGTTCGCTTCAAGCGTCGCGCCCGAGCTCACGAGGTCACAGATCGCGTCGGCCAGCCCCGCGCGCGGTGCCACCTCGACGGAGCCCGTCAGCAGGCACGGCTTGAACGTGAGGCCGCGCTCGTCGAAGCAGCGCTTGAGAAGCTGCGGATAGCTCGTCGCGATGCGGCAGCCGTCAAGGCTCTCAAGCCCCGCCCACTCCTGGTCGGCCGGGATCGCGATCGAGAGGCGGCCGCCGCCAAAGGCGAAGGGGGGCCACAACGTCTTTCCGGTGGACTGGCCCTGGCTGCGGCGTGCAAGAACCGTCTCCTCAAGCACGTTTTCGCCGATGATGCCCAGATCCACGACCCCGTCCATCACGAGGCCGGGAATGTCATCATCCCTGACGCGCAGGATTTCGACCGGCATGTTCTCGGCCATCGCCAGCAGGCGCTGCGCGTGGTAGCGAACCTTGAGTCCGCAGCGTTCAAGAAGATCCTGCGAATCGTCGGAAAGACGTCCCGACTTCTGCATTGCAATCCTCAGACGATTGGTTTCGGTCATTTGCTTCCCTGAAATTTGATTTGATGACTGTTGCTCGCCGAAGCGGAGCTTCGTGTCCAGCCCCTCGACATCCGCACCCCGGATTGTGAAAAAGCCCCCGGAAGGCGTGCTTCCGGGGGCTTTGCTTGATTGTCCTGCTGGAGTCTCACTCCGCACCGCCGAAAGCATGAACCCATCCTCCCGACAGCGTTTCCGCGCCCGAGGGATGTCTTACGTATGGTGGTGATGGCGGCGAAGGAGGGAAAAGTACACTTTTTCGTGCTCCGGCTGTGTTTGTTGCGCTTGAATTCGTTTCCCGTCAGGCATGACTGCGCCTGACTTTCGTCCATTATGGCACGCTGATCCCGCGCATCAAACCCTCCTCAGGCCCTCGCAGCAGGAGAATCGCCTTCTCGTGCGAATCATCAGACCTTCTGGGCAGAAGTGCCTAGGACGTTCTCCCTAAAAGTCTCACTTTTTGCGTGAAATCTTTCACTTTCGCACTCAATGCCCCCAAAAAACCGAAAACTCACGGAAAAGCCGAACGACCTGCCTCAGCTGTTCGGACGATCGGAAGAAGGACTTAAGAACGGACTTCTCGCCCCGCCGCATAAGGGCATCGGACAGGGCTGCGAGAGGATCGTGCAGGCGGCACGCTTGACGAGCCCCTGCAGGAAAGGCAGAGTATTGGACATGATTCCATGCTCAAGTTCTGTACGAAGATCCGTCCAAATGCTCGAACGCCTTCGAAATCTCGTCCTCGAGGCCCTGCCTGAAGAGGGCCGCATCGAAAACCCGATGCCCTGTCTGGCCCTCACCCGCTTCAACGGGCCGCAGCAAAGCCGCCAGTGTTTCTACCATCCAATGATGACGCTAGGGCTCGGCGGCGAGAAGGAAAGCCTCATCGGCGGACGCCCCGTCGTCTACAGCGCGGGAGAGGCGGTCGTCGTGGCGCTCGACCTTCCCGGCGCCTATCAGATCCGGAACGCCTCGCCCGAGCAACCCTTCCTGTCGCTCTCCATTCGTCTTGACCGTGCGATCATCACGGAGCTCCTCACCGAGGCGCCCGAACTCAGGCCCGCCCCGAACGGCCGCGACGCACAGGAGAGCGTGAGTGTGGAGCACCTGCCCGACGAAATTCTCAATGCGCTCGTGCGCTACCTTGAGGCCATGCACAGCCCGCGCCGTGCGGCGGTTCTCGGGCCCATGATCCTCAAGGAGATCCACTATCTGCTTCTCGAAGGCCCTCAGGGCCGGGTTCTGGCCGACGTCTGCTCGGAGGCCGCGCCGGGATCCCGCATCCTCACGGCCGTTCGCTGGCTTCGCGAGCACTTTGACGAGCCGCTCGACATCGCGACGATTTCGGAGCGCACCGCCATGGCGCCGTCGACCTTCCACCGCCAGTTCAGGGCCGTCACCTCGCTCTCGCCCGTGCAGTACCAGAAGCGCCTGCGCCTTCACGAGGCCCAGCGCCTTATGCTCGTCGAGTCCCTCGGCGTCGAGGCCGCGGCAAGACGCGTGGGCTACGAAAGCTGCTCACAGTTCTCCCGCGAATACAAGCGCCTCTTCGGAGACGCGCCCGCCAGGGACATCAGGGAGAAGTCGGTCGCCGCCTCCGACGCAGGGAAATGCGCCTCCATAATGGAGGCCTGAGGCACGCCTCTCAGGATTGAGAGGATCGGGCAGGAACTTGAGACATCTCGACATCGTCCCGAGGGCGCGTTTTTTCTACCATGACTGCAACGACGGAGCTCAGGCTCCGCCGGCCTTGCCATCACCGCCCTCGGCTGCGGCGCCACCTCACTCAGCAGGACCGCCGGGGCCGCCGAGTCCCCAAAACAGGCGCCCGCCGACAATCGCCGCATCGCCGTCGTCTACTTCACGAAGACGGGCAACACGAAAAGTCTCGCCGAGGCGGTCCGACACATGACGGGCGCGGCGCTCTTTCGCGTCGAGACCGTCGAGCCCTATCCGGAAAGCTATGGTTCCGCCACCGAGATCGTGAAGGACGAGCTCCAGCGCGGCGTCATCCGTCCGATCAGGCCGCTCGCCTTCAATCCCGACGACTACGACGTAGTCGTGCTCGCCACGCCCACGTGGTGGCACCACGCGGCGATGCCGCTGCAGACCTGGATCAGGTCCGTCGACCTCAGCGCCTGGCGCGGCATCGACACCGCCGCCTCCTACCTCAACGAGAGGGCCGTCGGCCGCGCCGTCGCTCGCTCGGGCATCCCGTGCTCCGAACTCTTCATCTCCACGAAGCTCTGGGTGCAGGACACTTCAGAAGCGGGCGCCGAGCGCGCCATCAGGCGCTCGCTCGAGCTGCTCAGAACGGACACGATCGACTTGTACCTGATCCATCAGCCTTATGGCGACATTTATGGCGCATGGCGCACGATGGAGCGGTTTTATGAAGCGGGCGACCTGAGGGCGATCGGCGTGAGCAACTTCCAGCCCGACCGCATCACGGACTTTGCGCTCCACCAGCGCATTCGCCCGACGGTCAATCAGATTGAAGTGAATCCGTTCTGCCAGCAGCGGGAGGCCGACGCCGTCAACCGCGTGCTCGGCGTCATGCCCTCGGCATGGGCGCCCTTTGCCGAAGGCAGGGACGGCCTCTTAGAGAATCCCGTGCTCAGGGAGATCGCCGCAGACCGCGGCGCCACGGTCGCGCAGGTGGCGCTTGCGTGGCTTGCCGAACGCGGCATCATCTCGATCTCGAAGACCGTCTCGCCCGCACGCATGGCGGAGAACCTCGCCGCCTCAAACGTGAAGCTCACGCCCGAGGACATGGCGAAAATCGCGACGCTCGACACGGGCACGAGCCGCTTTTTCTCTCATCGAGACCCGAAGATCGTCGAGTGGCTCTGCACTCGAAGGCTGCCTTCTGAGCCATGAGGCGGGGATTCTCACGGCAGGATCTCAACTGAACGAAACTTCAGTTTCGTTCGCTCAATCCTCAGGCGAGCTCGTCCTCGACCGTCTCGCGCATGACGTAGAGACGGTCGTTCTCCCTGATCTTTTCAGGCACCCTGAAGGTGACGTCGTCGCCCTTGACGGCCTCCGCAGCCTCGGCGTCGTCGACGCGCAGCCCCTCGGGCCTCACGAAGACGGCGCCCGTCGTCGGCCCGCAGACGAGCAGTTCGTCGCCCGGGCGGATCGTCTCACCGTGGACCGTGAAGCGGCCGACGCCCGCCTTTGCGTAGTAGCCCGTGCACTTGCCGCAGTAGAGCTTCTTCTTCGTCGCGCGCGAGCCGTAGCGGTCGGTGCGCTCGAGCATCGTCGCGCCCTGGTACCAGCCGTCCCAGAACCCGCGGTTGAAGACCGTCGAGAGACGTTCGTCCCAGGACTTCGAGACCTCCTCGCTCCAGCGTCCCTCAAGGATTGCATCGAGCGCCTCGCCGTAGCACTCGACCGCAGTGCGCACGTATTCGGGACCGCGGGCGCGGCCCTCGATCTTGAAGACGGTGACGCCCGCCTTCACCATCAGGTCCAGAAAGGCGATGGTCTTCAGATCCTTCGGGGACATGAAGTAGCCGTTGTCGAGCGCAATCTCCGTGCCGCGCTCGCGGTCGACGGCGATGTAGTCGCGCCTGCAGCTCTGCAGGCACTCGCCCCTGTTGGCGCTCTTGCCTCTCGTGTGCAGGCTCAGCCAGCACTTTCCGCTCACGGCCATGCAGAGCGCGCCGTGGCAGAACATCTCGATGCGCACGGGCCTGCCCGAGGGGCCCTTGATGCCCTCGCGATCGATCGCGGCGCGGATGTCCGCCACCTGACGCAGCGTCAGCTCGCGCGCGAGCACGACGACGTCGGCGAACTGCGCGTAAAAGCGCAGGGCCTCGACGTTCGCGATGTTGAGCTGCGTGGAGAGGTGCACCTCGACGCCGAGCTCCCTGCAGCACTGCATGACCGCAACGTCGGAGGCGATGACGGCCGAGACGCCTGCAGCCTTCGCCGCCGAGACGATCTCGCGCATGGCGGCGAGGTCGCCGTCGTAGATGACGGTGTTGACGGTGAGGTAGCTTTTGGCGCCGTGCTCGCGGCAGAGGGCCGCAATCTCATTCAGGTCGTCGATCGTGAAGCCGCCCGCCGAGTGCGCGCGCATGTTGAGCGCACCGATCCCGAAGTAGACGCTGTCGGCGCCCGCCTGCAGGGCGGCCGCCAGGGTTTCGCGCGAGCCCGCAGGGGCCATGATTTCGAAGTCGGATCTCTGCATGTTGTCTGCCTCGTCGGATGGGAGCTGAAAAACGGTGAAGCGTCGATTCTAGCGGACGCGGCGACCGCACTCGTGCCGCAGAGCCCGCCGTTCCTGCAAAAACTGTTACCTCGACTGAGGAAATCCTAAGTTTCACCCATGTGAATCCTAATTTTCATGGGATACACTGACAATACACAGAAAGAGGACGCCGCGCCGCGCAGCAGAGCGCCGCCCTGCGTCCGCCCCCGACAACGCATGCCATGAGGAACAAGTCATGAAGAAGACCACGCTTGCCGCTCTCCTTTCCGCTGCCGCGATTACCGTCGCCGGCGCCGCCTGGGCCGTTGAAGCCCAGCCCGCCCAGCCTGCTCCCGCTCCCGCCCCCGCCGCCGAAGCGGCCGCCGAGCAGCCCGCCCCGATGGTA
>OBWJ01001225.1_pt1 | contig 8709 bp, 8 predicted proteins | sample 1495181 | NCBI WGS metagenome assembly OBWJ01 (sample SAMEA2580041, study PRJEB22360) | human gut metagenome
AGCCCTTAGGAGGGATCCGTAATATCCATTTTACTAAGGGAACACACTTATTAATATACCATTTTTGTCTTACTTTCTCAAGCAATTTTTTATTTTCTTCTATCTTTTCAAAATTTTAGTTACTGAGAACAGGAATGTTGTTGTACCTGTTTATCTGGGAACACTTCATTTCCCGAATCATTGAATACTCATTTCATAAAGTCACACATCAAACAGCAATTGTTATGGTTGTGCTTTTGGTGATTATGCTAGCGATCGGTGTGTCAATCAGTGTAGCGGTAGGATTGTCATCCGCGCTGGCTATGTTGTGTATGCTCGATGCAAATATTTCATTTGCGACATTTGCGCAAAGATTGTTTGCCGGAGCCAATTCATTTTCACTGATTGCAATTCCGTTTTTTATTCTTGCAGGAAATATTATGAATAACGGTGGAATTGCAGAGCGAATTGTGAATGTTGCCAAGGTTGTTGCCGGACGTATGCCGGGGGCACTGGCGCAGTCTAATGTAGTAGCAAACATGTTATTTGGTGCAATTTCAGGTTCCGGTGCAGCAGCGGCTGCTGCAATGGGTGGTACGATCGGACCGATGGAAAAAAAGGAAGGATATGATCCGGTTTACAGTGCCGGTGTAAATATTGCTTCTGCGCCGACAGGAATGCTGATTCCACCGTCCAATCTGATGATTGTTTATTCGACAATTGCAGGAAGTGTATCAGTTGCTGCCTTGTTTATGGGAGGATATGTGCCGGGAATTCTGTGGGGATTACTCGTGATGTTCCTTGCAGGGGTTAAAGCAAAGAAACGTGGATATGTTGCAGAACGACGAATTCCTGCAAAAGATGCAATGAAGATTATATTAGATGCAATTCCGAGCCTGTTGTGGATTCTGCAAAAATGACGGGTATTATTACGTTTATGATCGGATTATCCTCTATTATGTCATGGGTTATGGCATTTACAGGTTTGCCGGATCTGATCGCAAATGGAAAGCTTTCTATTACAGAAAACAGATATGTGATTTTGATTTTAATGAATATTATTTTGTTGATCGTAGGAACCTTTATGGATCCGACTCCGGCGGTTTTGATTTTTACACCGATTTTCCTGCCAATTTGTCAGACGTTCGGGATGCATCCGGTACAGTTTGGTATTATGGTCACGCTGAACCTTTGTATTGGAACAATTACGCCTCCGGTCGGCTCTATCTTGTTTACAGGAGCGAAGGTCGGAAATGTAAAAATTGAGCAGGTGTTTCAAGAATTACATCCCTATTTTGGTGTGATTTTGATCGTACTGTTGCTGACGACATATATTCCTGCGATTTCTATGACATTACCAACTGCTGCAGGACTTATTCAGTAGGAAGAGAGGCGTTATGGAAAAATTATTATGCCCGTCGCTTTTGAATCTTTCGATGGATTATCTGAAAGATGAGATTATGAGACTTGATGTGAGCGGGGCGGATATTTTACATATAGATGTAATGGATGGCCATTATGTGCCGAATTTCGGGATGAGTTTTCAGGATATTGAAACAATACGTAAAAACACTTCTTTGAAGCTGGATGTTCATATGATGATGTATAATCCCGGACGTTATATAGAACGATATGCAGAGTTCGGAGCAGATATTATTTATATCCATCCGGATTCTGAAACAATTCCAACAGAGACACTCTGCAGAATCCGTAAACTTGGAAAGGCTCCTGGGATCGTGATCAATCCCGGAATTTCACTTGACAGTATTCAGGAATTGTTGTCGTTAGTAGATTACGTGCTGGTCATGACCGTAAATCCCGGATTTGCGGGAAGAGACTATCTTCATTTTGTAGAACCTAAAATTGAGCAACTTTTGAAATTGCGTCAGCGGTATAAATTCCATATTGTGATCGACGGCGGTGTGATCTGGGAGATTCTGGAGCGTCTCTGGAAAAAAGGGGTAGAAGGCTTTGTACTGGGCAAACAGATTTTATTTGAAAAAAATGAAGATTATCGTACAATTATCCAAAAAGTAAGAAACATTTAAATGATGGAATCAAAATCCTGTTTGAAGTGGAGCAAAAAATCCATTTGAAACAGGATTTTTTGAGTAGATTTTTCCAGTCAATATGATGTAGAATATGGGAGAGAATTATTTGCTGTTAAAAGGAGTATTGCGGTGAAAGATAATTCCGATTCACAATTTTTTATAAAATTTTAAATGGAATAAATTCGAATAATCGTATCATAGATGTTGATGCAAAAAGGGATGAAACAAAGGTGTTGAAACCCAAAAGCAGCTTGGCGTATTAAAAGAGATGTGTTGTGATGTCATTCAAGGATACTTTTTGAATAAGCCATTATCGGAAGAAGAATTTGAAAAACGGTATTTTAGAAAGAACAGGCGGCAATAAATATGGAAAAAGCAAGAAATGATGAATTGTACAGAGCTTTGAAGGAGAAGGATTATCCTGATGACTTTTGCAGAGAAATTGCATATAATCAAATCAGGACAGATTACACGGCAACTCGTATGCTGGGGTATCTTTACAGAACATCAAATCCGAGAGCGGAAGATGTGGTGGATGAGATGCTGGCAATTTTCAGTGATCGAGATGCTGTCATGCAGAAAAAGGAGCTGGAACATGCTCAGGCAACAATCAATCAGATTTACAGAGACGGATTATAAGGAGAGGAGAACATGAGTATGAACAATCATGAATTATTGCAGGAAATTTATTATCAGAACAAATCGTTAAACAGAACAGCGCAGAGGATTTCTCTGATTGGATTACTGGGGATTGTCGGAAGAATTGCAAAAGATTGTGCAGAAAGAGAAGACGAGACAGGAAAAAAAGTGGTGAAAATTTTATTTGCGCTAATTCTGGTAAGTCAGATACTTTTAGGAATTGATGCAATTAGTGATGTGATTGAAAGAAGAAAATAGAATAAGGGATAATCAGAATGAGCAGAATAAGAATTGTAAAAAAGAACGATGAATATACTTCAGAATATCAGGTGGGGGATCTGTTTGAGATTACAGGCACCTGGTATGGAGGCGTCCATATTATGGGAAAATCAGGTGCGCCTGTTTCTCTGGATAAAGAGGAATATGTAGAATTGGATACAGAGCCTGAGTTAAAGCAAGAAGAGGTGATTCCGAGAGACATCCGAGTGGGAGATATTGTACAGCATTTTAAGAGAGAATGGGTGTCAGGGGAAACTTCAGAATATTTATATAAAGTGCTTGCATTTGCGCAGCATACAGAGACAGGAGAAAAACTGGTGATTTATCAGGGGTTGTATTCTCCGTTTAAAATCTGTGCAAGACCATATGGAATGTTTATGAGTGAAGTGGATCATGAAAAATATCCGGATATTAAGCAACAGTACAGGTTTGAAAAAATAAAGGAATAAAATGGAGATGAAGATGTTTCACGTGAAACATCTTCGTTTTTATTACCAGTATGTTTGATTACATTTATGAAAAAAGTGCCATTCGTGTCTGGTGAAAAGAAAATAAAAAAATATTTAAAATCGCTCTTGACTTGGAGTTAACTCCAGGTGATATAGTATCATCAATCCTCAAAAAGGAGAAAAACAGTAAGAATTGATGAGAAAAAGAGGAGTGAATATTAATGTATATTGAAACAATCAACAGCCCTGAAGATGTAAAAAAACTGACGATCGAGGAGCTTCCGGCACTGGCAGAAGAGATGCGCCATGCACTTTTGACCCGGGCAAGCCGGCATGGCGGACATTTCGGACCAAATTTCGGAATGGTGGAAGCGACCATTGCCATGCATTATGTATTTGAATCTCCAAAAGATAAAATTGTATATGACGTTTCCCATCAGAGTTATCCGCACAAAATGCTAACAGGAAGAAAAGATGCATATCTTTATGAAGAGCATTACGATGATGTATCCGGTTATACAAATCCACATGAGAGTGAGCATGATTTCTTTACGATCGGTCATACATCTACTTCTGTCAGTCTTGCCTGCGGACTTGCAAAAGCAAGAGATCTGAAGGGGGAAGACGGAAATGTGATCGCAGTGATCGGAGACGGTTCTTTAAGCGGCGGAGAAGCACTGGAGGGAATTGACTACGCCGCAGAATTGGGTGGAAATCTAATCATTGTAGTGAATGACAATGATATGTCCATCGCAGAGAATCATGGAGGATTGTATCAGAATCTGAAGCTGCTGAGGGAAACAAACGGAACAGCTCCGTGTAACCTGTTCAAAGCGATGGGGCTTGATTATATTTATGTAAACCAGGGAAACGATACAAAAGCGTTGGTGGAGGCATTTCAGAAAGTAAAAAACAGTAGTCAGCCGGTTGTGGTTCATATCAATACGCTGAAAGGAAAAGGATATGAGCCGGCAGAGCAAAATAAAGAACAGTGGCATTTCAGCGGTCCGTTTGATCTTGAGACGGGAAAACCTCTTTATACTTCAAATACGGAGGACTACTCCGGTATTACGAGAGATTATCTTTTAAAAAAGATGAAAGAAGATTCCCGTGTGGTTGCCATCACATCCGGAACGCCTACAGTTATGGGATTTACAGAAGATAAGCGAAAAGAAGCCGGACGCCAGTTTATTGATGTGGGAATTGCAGAAGAAACAGCAGTTGCTCTGGCATCCGGTATTGCAGCAAACGGAGGAAAGCCTGTTTACGGCGTTTACAGTACTTTTGTACAGCGGACATTTGACCAGATCGCACAGGATCTGTGTATCAACAACAGTCCGGCAACAATTGTGACATTCTGGGGTTCTGTTTATGGAATGAATGATGTCACACATCTGGGATTTCAGGATATTCCGATGATGGCAAATATTCCGAACCTTGTTTATCTGGCACCGACGACAAAAGAAGAATATCTTGCCATGCTTGATTGGAGTGTGGAGCAGAATTCTTATCCAGTTGCAATAAAAGTGCCGGGCGGTGAGATGATTTCGGATGGGAAAGCAGTGACGAAGGATTTCAGCAAATTGAATACTTATGAAGTAATACAGAAAGGAAGCAAGGTTGCAGTGATCGGACTCGGTGTATTCTATTCACTGGGAGAGAAAGCAGCAGAACTGATCGCAGAGAAAACAGGTGTGCAGCCGACACTGGTGAATCCATATTACATCACAGGTCTGGATGAAGCACTTCTTGATGATCTGAAGAAAGATCATGAAATCGTAGTGACCCTGGAGGATGGAATTTTAGACGGAGGTTTTGGTGAAAAGATTGCCCGTTATTACGGTGTTTCTGATATGAAAGTGTTAAACTTTGGATTGAAGAAAGAGCTCCTTGACCGATATGACGTGCAGGAAGTATTGGAGAAAAATCATCTGAATGCAGAGCAGATTGCAGGAGATGTAGAAGCAATCTTAAAATAATAGAAGGCCGGCGGAGTAATCTGTCGGTATTTTTGTGCCCAAACAGTTGATTTTATAAAAACATCAGTGTATGGTAGAGTAGTAAGAAAGCTCAAACGAATGAGAAAGAGGAAAAGACATGAAATTAAATGAATTACAAATAGGAAGTACTGCCACCATTCTTTCGGTTGGGGGAGAGGGCGCTCTGCGCCAACATTTTCTGGATATGGGATTGATACAAGGCACAGAAGTGACGGTTGTACAATATGCACCGATGGGAGATCCAATTGAGCTGCGGCTTCATGGCTACGAGCTGACGATTCGCCTGGAAGATGCAAAAAACATTGAAATCAGTAAAGAACACAAACCAAAGAATACCAGAAAAAAAGTAGAAAAACAGGAGAAACTGCATCCGGGATACGGGGAAGGCGGAAAGTTTCATAACCGGAAAGAGGAGACTCCGCTGCCTGAAGGGGAGACACTGACGTTTGCTCTTGTGGGAAATCAGAATTGTGGAAAGACGACATTGTTTAACCAGTTGACCGGTTCCAAACAGCATGTGGGTAACTTTCCGGGAGTTACAGTAGACAGAAAAGATGGAGTGATCAAAGGCCATAATAATACACTGATCACAGATCTGCCGGGGATTTATTCGATGTCTCCTTACAGCAGTGAGGAAATCGTGACGAGAGAGTTTGTCATTCGTGAGAAACCGAAAGGGATCATCAATATTGTGGATGCAACAAATATTGAGCGAAATCTGTATCTTACCATGCAGCTGTTAGAGCTTGGTTTTCCGATGGTTGTTGCATTGAATATGATGGATGAACTGCGTGAAAACGGAGGTTCCGTTCTGGTTAATGAAATGGAGGAGGCCCTGGGAGTGCCGGTCATTCCGATTTCTGCGGCAAAGGCAGAAGGAATTGAGGAGTTGATCCAGCATGCCATCCATGTAGCAAAATATCAGGAAAAACCACTGGAAACAGATTTCTGCCGAAAAGAGGAAGGAATTCACAGAGGAATTCACGCAGTAATGCATCTGATCGAGGATCATGCTGAAAAAGCAGAGATACCGGTTCGGTTTGCGGCAAGCAAGATCATGGAAGGTGATGAAAAAATATTAGAGCAGCTGAATCTGACAGAAAAGGAGAAAAACCTTCTGGAGGACATTTCCCGACAGACGGAGGAGGAAACCGGACTGGATCGTGCAGCCGCAATTGCACAGATGAGGTTTGCTTACATAGAAGACGTCTGCAGTGAGTCGGTGATCAAGCCGAAAGAGAGTAGAGAACATCTCAGAAGTCGGAAGATCGATCGATTCCTGACTGGAAAATATACCGGAATTCCTGCATTTGTTGGAATTATGGCAGTTGTATTCTGGCTTACATTCAATGTAATCGGAGCATTTTTGCAGGGGGTTCTGGAGTCTGGAATCACAGCACTGACGAATGTCGTGGATCATGCAATGACAGCAGCGCATGTAAATAGTGTGGTACATTCGCTGGTGATTGATGGAATTTTCAGCGGAGTCGGCGGTGTTTTAAGTTTTCTGCCGATCATTGTGACACTGTTTTTCTTTCTGTCGCTTCTGGAAGACAGTGGATATATGGCAAGAGTAGCTTTTATCATGGATAAACTTCTCCGAAAACTGGGACTCTCCGGACGAAGCATTGTTCCGATGCTGGTCGGATTCGGATGTACAGTTCCTGGTGTGATGGCAAGCCGGACGCTGCCGTCTGAGAGAGACCGAAAGATGACGATTTTGCTGACTCCGTTCATGAGCTGTACGGCGAAGCTGCCGATTTACGCATTTTTCACTGCGGCATTTTTCCCGAAGAGGGGAGCGCTTGTGATGATTGGACTTTATGTATTTGGAATTGTGATGGGAATTTTAATGGCACTGATCTTTAAGAAAACGGCATTCAAAGGGGAAGCGGTTCCGTTTGTGATGGAGTTGCCGAACTATCGTCTGCCAGGAGCTAAAAATGTAGGGCACCTCTTGTGGGACAAAGCAAAAGACTTTTTACAGAGAGCGTTTACGGTTATTTTCATTGCAACGATCGTAATCTGGTTCTTGCAGAACTTTGATATGGGATTGAACATGGTTTCTGATTCCCAGAACAGTATTCTGGCACTGGTGGCGGGTGTGCTTGCACCAATCTTCCTGCCGGTAGGATTTGGAGACTGGAGAATTGTGACAGCATTGATTTCTGGATTTATGGCAAAAGAGAGCGTTGTGTCATCCCTGACTGTTTTGTTCGGAAGCAGCGCAGCACTTCAGGGCACACTTACAGTTGCCGGGGCAGCAGCACTTCTCGTGTTCTGCCTACTTTATACGCCATGTGTTGCAGCAATCGCATCTGTGAAACGGGAGCTGGGCGGAAAATGGGCAGCAGCAATGGTATTCGGACAGTGCCTGATCGCATGGGTTGTTGCATTCGTTGTTTATCAGATTGCCGGGCTGCTGTAGCAGTTGACTGCATATAAAAAGAACCGGAAGGAATTCCAGTGTATGGAAATTCTTTCCGGTTTTTTCTATATTACAATCCAAATAAATGCTCGATCAGAATTTTCAGACCGATGAGGATCAGTATGACACCACCGGTGATCTCAGCATATTTTCCAAGTTTTCCACCGATTTTATTTCCCAGGAAAACCGCGATGCAGCTGATGATAAATGTGGTGATGCCGATGAGACAGACGGCGGGAATGATGTCTACGTTTAGGAATGCAAAACTGATACCTATTGCGAGAGCATCAATGCTGGTTGCAACTGCAAGCAGCAGAATATCCTTTGCCGGAATAGAATTCACATCAGTATCACATTCGGCTTCCGCTTCTTTTGATTCCCGAATCATATTGACCCCGATAAAACCAAGCAGGAAAAATGCAATCCAGTGATCTACAGCTGTGATAAAGGACTCAAAATAGGTTCCTACCCACCAGCCGATCAGCGGCATCATTGCCTGGAAAAATCCAAAGGCGAGCCCCAGTTTCAAGGCATAAGTTTTGACTTGTTTTTTCAGACAGATTCCTTTTGCAAAGGATACGGCACATGCATCCATGGAAAGGCCGATTCCGATCAGAAATACAGAAAATAAGCTCATTTTTTCTCCTCCTTCATAAAAAACGAGACTTATCCACGCAAAAATATCACGTGAATAAGTCTCGTTATTGAACGCTGTACCAGATGGAAAACCATCAATATGTTGACACAGCGACTCTGTACAGAGCTAACTACTCCCTTATTGCAGTTTTATTATCATAACAGAGAGGGGGAGTGATTGTCAAGAAAGAAAAAATATAAAAAATTAGCACTCACCTCTTGATAATGGAAGTCGATTTTTGTCCTGT
>OBWJ01001230.1_pt1 | contig 8662 bp, 4 predicted proteins | sample 1495181 | NCBI WGS metagenome assembly OBWJ01 (sample SAMEA2580041, study PRJEB22360) | human gut metagenome
GGCCCGCGAGCATCGCGCCGCCCGAGATCACGATGCTCGGGATGTTGAGGCGGGCGGCGGCCATGAGCAGGCCGGGCACGTTCTTGTCGCAGGCGGCCACCATCACGAGGCCGTCGAACGGATGCGCCGTGGCCATCGCCTCGACGCTGTCGGCGATGAGCTCGCGCGAAACGAGCGAATACTTCATGCCCTTGTGGCCCATCGCCAGACCGTCGCAGACGGCGATGGCCGGGAAGACGATGGGCACGCCGCCGCCCAGGGCGACGCCCTGCTTCACCGCGTCCGTAATCTTGTCAAGAAAGACGTGTCCCGGAACGATGTCGTTCTGCGAGGAGACGACGCCGATGAGCGGGCGCTCAATCTCCGCATCGCAGAGACCGAGAGCCTTGAGAAGCGCGCGCTGGGGAGCCGCGTTGATGCCTTTCTTGAGGGGATCAGAACGCATGTAGAAGTTTCCTGTGGTGAATTGATGAAGAGGGCCTTTGAAGTGGCCGTCCGATCATTCTATGGGAGCCTCCGGAGCGATTCCGACGCATCTACTCGAGATGTCTTAGGAGAAAAGTCCGAGGAATCTCGAGCGACGTCAAGAGGTACGCAAATATAGGCAGGAAGCCTTCCTCCCCTTCGCTTCCCGCTTGAGGGACGTGCCTTCCGGCATGCCGTCGTACAATGTTCGAAACATCCGGTCAGGACTCAAGACTTCGATTGCGGCCGCATCCGCCGCAGGAGACCCGCAACATGAACTTCTCGCCTCTGCAGCTCCGCAAGCCTGCACTCGCCGCTCTCGGCGAACGGGCCGAAAACCTCTTTCGCGACCACCACTACCGCGAGTGCACGCAGGTCATGCGCCAGTTTGCCGAGGGCGTGCTGCGCACGATCCTCAAGGACGACAGGCACACCTATTCGGAGATGATGCGCACGCCGCTCGTGCGCCAGCTCGCCGACAGCCTCACGTTCGAATACTTCCGCCGCATCCGCGATCTGGGCAACGAGGCCTCGCACTTCAGGCTCGGGACGTCCGGGACGATGCTCGAGACGGGCGAGCGCCACTACCGCGTGCGCACGGCCGACGACGCCGCCGAGTGCCTCAAGTACGGACACGGGATCGCGGTCTGGCTCATGTCGCTTCTCGACCGCGAGTTCCGCTATCCCGACTTCAGGCCGCTCACGCCGCCCAAGGCGAGGATCGCCGCGCAGGGCGCCCCCGTCGTCTTCAACCCCGACCAGCAGGCCGCGATCGAGCTCTCGCAGGGGCGCCATCTCGTGCTCGCACCGCCGGGCTGCGGCAAGACCGCCATCCTCACCGAGCGCATCGCCGTCGCGCTCAAGGACGGCGTGAACCTCTCCGACATGCTCTGCCTCACGTTCACGAACCGAGCCGCGCGCGGCATGAAGGAGCGCATCGACGAGCGCTTCACGGACCGGTGCATGGACACCCTTTACGTGGGCAACCTCCACCGCTTCTGCTCCCGCCTTCTCTTTGACAACGACGTCGTCTCCGAGATCTCGACGATCCTCGACGAGGACGACGTCCACGACGTGATCGAGGGCCTGCTCATCGAGGACATCCCCGGCGGCTGCAGAGGACAATCCCTGCCGGGCAATGCCGCCGACTACATCATGGCGCGCTCGGCAAGGCTCTTTCAGGAGGCGAACGGCTTCCCCGAGGAGACGTTTCATCGCACGCCAGAATTCGACGTCAACAAGAAGAACCAGGACGAGCTCGACGCCTTCGGACTGATCAAGGTCGACGACTTCGGCCGCTGCATCGAGCTCGACCATGCCGCGATCGACGCGGCCGCAAGGCGCTACCTCGAGTACAAAACCGCGCAGCACCTGCTCGACTTCAACGACCTGCTCCTCAAGGCCTGGGCCTGGCTCGACGCCACCCCCGAGGCCTGCGGGCGCTACGCCTGGATCCAGGTCGACGAGGTGCAGGACCTCTCGCCCCTGCAGCTCGACATCGTCAAAAAGCTCTGGAACGACTCGATCGACAGGAGCGTGTGCGTCTACTTCGGCGACGAGCAGCAGGCGATCTTCTCCTTCATGGGCGCCAAGCTCGACACGCTCAGGGCCCTTCACAAGACGCACGAGATCCACCGCCTCTACAGGAACTTCCGCTCGCCCGACTACCTGCTCAACATGTTCAACACCTATGCGCAGCGCGTGCTCGAGTGCGATCCTGAGTTCCTGCCCAAGGCCGAGAAGACGGTCGCAAGACCCGAAGGGGCCCTGCGCGCCATCCGCACGGCCACGCCGCAGTCGCAGCTGATGCTGCTGTGCGACCTGCTCGAAGGGCGACGCCCCGAGGAGACGACGGCCGTCATCGTGCCGAGCAACCGCGAGGCCGACGCCGTCAGCGCCGCCTTCAAGGCACAGGACATCGAGCACTTCAAGATCTCCGGCAGCGACATCTTCAGGCAGAACATCCTCAAGGCCGCCAAGGCCTACCTGAGCGTGCTCAAGGACGACTTCAGAAGCGCCCCCTGGGCCCAGCTCGTCTATCGGCTCAGCTCGAAGAAGAACCTCTCCCTCAAGAAGATCCGAGACTACCTTGCCGTCGAATTTCCCAGGCGCGGGCTTCTTGCCTCCGACCTCATGCTCTACAGCACGCATGACGAAAAGGAGCCCGTCAGCGCGCTCGAGGACTTCATGCGCGCCTACGAGGGCGAGCTCGTCGTCTTCGACACGGAGACCACGGGCCTTGACATCGGCCTCGACGAGGTGATCCAGATCGCCGCCGTCAAGCTGCGTGCGGGCGAAGTCGTCGAGCGGCTCGTGCTCTACCTTGAAACGGAGCGCGAGATTCCGAAGATGCTCGGCAACATCCCGAATCCGATGCTCGAGGAGTACGAGGCGCACCGCGCCGAGCTCGTCACGCCCGAGGCGGGCTTCAAGATCTTCCTCGACTTCGTGGGCTACGCGCCCGTCGTGGGCCACAACGTCGAATACGACGCCAACATCGTCAACGCCCAGTACGCCGTCCTCAAGGACCAGCTCAGGCGCGTGCGCGGCGATGCGGCGGGACCCGACGAGGACGTCGACCGCACCGAGCTCGTGCGCCGCTTCGACACGCTCAAGCTCTCCCATGCGCTCGAGCCCGCGATCCTCAAGGCCGCGGGCCTTGCGCGCCTTCCCTCGCACAAGCTCAAGGACCTCATCGCGGTCCTCGGACTCGAGGGCAGCAACACCCACAAGGCCGACGACGACGTCGAGGCGACCGTCAGCCTGCTGCGCTGGTTCCACGCCCAGGCCCGTCCGCTCGTCGAGCTCCAGCGGCGCTTCCTCTCCAACCCGAGCGTCGTGCGCATGTCCGACACGCTCAGGAAGATCGTGCTCCCGATGTTCCTCGAGCACAGGAACCTCATGTACCGCAGAATGCCCGCCGACGACGAGGCGATCCTCGTCCAGGTCTTCAGGCAGTTCATCGAGGCCCTGCCCAACTACACGGACGACGAGGGCGAGATCGAGAACATCCGCAAGAAGCTCCCGCTCATCTACGAGTACCTCGACCGCGTGCTCATCAACACGACCTCACAGCCGACGCTCTACGCGCAGCTGCAGAGAAACCTCGTGCAGATCAACTCCCTCAAGGAGCCCGACCTCTGCTCGAGCGACATCGTGCGCGACCGCGTCTTCATCTCCACGGTCCACAAGGCCAAGGGGCTCGAGTTCGACAACGTCATCGTCACCAGCGTCATCGACGGCACGTACCCGTTCTTCAAGAACCACGACAAGGCCGACATCCTCGAGGACGCCCGCAAGCTCTACGTCGCCATCAGCCGAACGAAGCGCACGCTCGTCCTGACGATGCCCGCGGCGAACGCCTGGAACTACGCCCAGAGGCCCTCGCGCTTCCTCGAGAGCATCTCGACCTACTTCGAGAAGTCCTCGGCATAGCCGCCGGAAATCCTCTCGAACAGAAACGGCCCCTGCCTTCACGGGGGCCGTTTTCGTTGACGGACACGACGTCAGGCGGCTTCGGCTTCGAGGGCGCGCTCCTCGAACCTGCGCTTGATGCGCTTCATGAGGCGCACGTAGAGGTAGAGCAGCGGCACGACGGTGACGGCCCAGCTGATCGGATAGACGATCATCAGGGTCACGTAGTCGGGGCTTGCCGCGAAGACGGTCCAGACCCAGATGAGGCGCACGGAGCACACGCAGATGAGGGTCGCCATGGCGGGCGGCATCGCCGTTTCTGAGGGGGGGTCCGCCGGGGGGGGCGGCATCGGTTAGCCGTAGCCTCGCATGGCGCTCGAGGAGACCTCCATGAGCACGCTGATGGGCTCGAAGCTCGCCACCCAGAAGATGCGCGCCATCGCGAGCTCGACGACGGCCGGCACGTCCGTGAAGAGTCCGAGCATCGTGCGTCCGAAGACGAGCACGAGCGCCACCATCAGGACGGTGGCGACCATGTTGAGGCCCGTGGCGACGTAGGTCGCGCGCTTGCAGCGCTCGAGGTTCTTCGCGCCGTAGTTCTGGCTCACGAAGGTCGTGGCGGCCAGACCGAAGGCGTTGATGAAGCAGTAGATGTTGATCTCGATCGTGAAGGCCGCGACCGAACCCGCCATGGCGTCCGCGCCGAGACTGTTGATGGCGGACTGGATGACGAGGTTCGAGATCGAGAAGACCGCGCCCTGAAGGCCCGCGGGCCAGCCGATCCTCACCATCGGGCGCAGCGCCGTCATGTCGATCCGGAACACCTCGCGCGGCTCAATGTGAAGCGGGCCCTCGGCCGTTATGAGGCTGAAGAAGAGGAGCGAGGCGGCGAGCGCGTTGGCGAGGACGGTCGCGAGCGCAACACCCGCCGTTCCCATGCCGAAGGCGAGCACGAAGAAGAGATTGCCCGCAATGTTGACGAGGGTCGCCGCCACCAGCGCCCAGAGCGGCGTCTGCGTGTCGCCCTGGCTTCGCATCACAGCGGCGAGGAAGTTGTAGATCGCAATGAAGGGCATGCCGAGAAGATAGACGCGCAGATAGGTGAGCGCATCGTCTCTCACGGCCTCGGGCACCGACAGCCAGTCCATGGCGGGCCCCGCGAAGCACTCGCCGACGATCGCCGCGCCTATGCCGAAGATCACCGCCGTGGCGAGCGCCGTGTGCACGGCTCTGTTCGCCCGCTCGGGCTCCTTCATGCCGAGCAGCCTCGCCACCACGACGTTGGCGCCGAGCGCAAGACCCATGCAGAACGCAATGATGAGGCCGATGACGGGCACGTTGTTGCCCACGCCCGCCATCGACTCGTTCGAGACGAAGCGCCCGAGCACCGCAACGTCGGCAGCGTTGAAGAGCTGCTGGAGCATGCCTGTGAAGGCGAGGGGCAGGGCGAAGACGATCATCTTGTCCCAGATCGATCCGTTGAGCATGTCGATCTTCTTGTTCTTGCGGCGCATATCCTTGCGTTGTCCTTTGGCTGGCTGTTGTTCTGCCGTCGAGTCCGGCACTTTCGTTCTTCCGTTCATTCTACCGCCCCCTCCCGCCCTTCCAAGAGTCCCGAAACGAGCGCGGAGCAGTCTTTTGAGCGACCTCACCCGCGCTTGGCGCGTCGGCCCTTCGCGGCGAGGCGATAGCGTTGCCTCGGGTTCTGGCGCGCCTCGGTGGGCTCGATGACGCCCGCCTCCACAAGACGCTTCACGCGCTTGGCGGCCGTCTGGCGGGAGACGCCCGCAAGGAGCGTGATCTCCTTGACCGAAAGACTGCCCGCCTCCGCGAGCCTCTCCCTGAGAATCGTCTCGAAGTCGGCCTGATCCGCACCCGCCAAAGGCGCTGCGGACTCGTCCGGAGCCTCCGCCCTCACCTCTTCTCTTATGTCGGCTTTTTCCTCCTCGGCCGCCTTTGCGAAGATGACCGTGAAGGCGGCGGGCGTGGTTTCGACGCGCACGGCGAGGCCGTCGGCCCCGCAGCCGAGGATCGCGGCAAACCCGAAGCCCGTGCCTTCGGCGGCGAGGCCGCCTGCGAGCGGCGTGAGGGAAAGCATGCGCGCGAGCCTTTCGTTTCGGCTCGCCCTGAGGCCCGCGTCCGAGGCGAGCGCCTCGGGCGCCATGCCGAAGAGTCCGCCCGGGCTCCTGATGTCGACGGCGTCCTCGAAGACGCGCACCCGCACGGGCATGCCTCGTCCTTCAGGCGAATAATCCCTGTGCTCAAGGGCGTTGACGAGCGCGGCGCGAAGGGCTCGGGCGAAGGCCCCGTCCGTCGTTTCCGCGGCGGGCGCCCACGACGCCATGACGATCCTCTCCGCCTCCGCGGCCATTTCGGCGGCGGGGCCGGGCACGGGCTTCATGAAGAGCACTCTGCGGCCCTCGTCCGCGCCGTCGCCCCTCGGTCCCTCGAGGACCGACACCTCGAGCACGAGCCTCGGAAAATGCTTCTGCGGGAAGATCGAGCCGGCGACAAGGCCGCCGAGCGTCGGGCAGATCCTGCCGTCGACGCGGGTGAGGACGCCGAGCTGCATCAGGGCCGTCTCGTTGGAGAGTCTCGCGAAGACGTTCGGATAACGCTCCCTCGCAAAGCCGAGCATCGCGGCGATCCGCTCGGCCTCGAGCTCGTCGGGATTCGCGTGCTCGACGGGCTCAATGTCAAAGAGCGGCGGACAGCGCTCCTCCATCATGCGGTAGCGCTCATAGGCGGTCAGAGGCCTGGTGCCCTCGTCAGTTCTCAGAAAGGCGCCCGCACGGCCCGCGCCCTGCACGCGGGCGGGCCTGCGCCTGCGGTCGACCTCATGCACGCGCAGCCAGGCGACGGGCCGTCCGTCAACGGACGCAATCCCCGCCTCCGCGCGCACCTCAGGCTCCACCGCCCCGAGCGCCCCGCGAAGGGCCTCGACCGCCGCCTCGGCATCGAACCCCGCCGCAGACCGCCATCCGTCCTCAGGATCGGGGCCGATCAGAATCCATCCGCCCGCCGTGTTCGCAAGGGCCGAAACCGTCGCTGCAAGACTCTCGTCGGGCGCCTTGAGCACCTCGACGCTCCTGCGCAGATTCGCGCCCCTCATGAGACGCGCCAGCACGCCGCCCGCGTCCTCATTCCCGACTTCAGACATGCCGTCCTCCCGACTTGACAAATCAACTGTAAACCCTTCCGCCGGGGTGCACTCCGTCCGCTCCCGCAGCCCCGTCGCGCAACCGGAAATGGCCCCGCGACAGCTCAAACTGTAAACATGCGGTACCGGAACTGTCAACCCCGCCCGCTGACAGTAACGCATACTTTAAACTACAGATCAGACATATTTTACCTTTACACTTGCCGACTCTCTTCCTCCGGCCGGCTCACGGAAAAGCATCCCGGTCATTTCCACTCATGACTGTAAACCACGCCAAACCACCTTTCCACCCTTTACAGTTGCAATCCCTCCGTCACTCGAAAATGCATCGTCATGCAACAACTGGAGCTTCAGCTCGACGGGTTCCGATGCGCTTGTCTTCAGAGCCTGCGAGCCCGCCGTCTCGCCCCGAAGGACGGGCTGAACGCTGGTCGAAGATACTTTGCGAGCTGATTTTCATCGAGCGGCCTCGGCGCATTTTGAGGCCCTCTTTGGCGCGAAGACCGTACGTCCCCTTGAAGTGGCCTTCAAAATGCACCATGCCGCAACGGACGTTCTGATCCTCGAACCGATCCTTCGGGTATGGGCTGCACGAGGTTCCATCATCCCGGATACCTCAGGCGCGCCCGCGTACTCGGAGCCTCGGACGTCGTCGAGCGCTTCATCGTGAAGCAGTCCTGAAAACAATTCGGGCGCCCGCAGCATCTGCCGCAGGCGCCCGAATTGTTCTTGCCCGTCCCTCGACGGCGCCCTTTCCGGGCTTAGCCGCAGACCCAGAGGGCCGTGCGGTAGACGACGAAGGAGAAGGCGTAAGCGAGGAGCGTGTAGGCCACCCACAGGACGGCCGGCGCCTTCCAGGTGCCCATCTCGCGCTTGATGGCGGCGAGCGTCGCGAAGCACGACGGGCTGAAAACGAAGAAGGCGAGGAAGGAGAGGCCCATCGGGATCGTCCAGCTGTGCTGCAGGATCGGCACGAGGGCGTCCTCCGCGTCGCTCGCGGTCGCGTAGAGCGTGCCGAGCACCGAGACGGCCACCTCTCGCGCGCCCATGGCGGGAACGAGCGAGATGCACATCTGCCAGTTGAAGCCGATCGGCGCAAAGAGGGGCTCCAACGCGCGGCCGAGCATGCCCGCGAAGCTGTAGTTGATCGCGGGATCGGTCGCGCCGGCGGGCGCGCCCGGGAAGGTCGTCAGCACCCAGAGGAAGACCGTGAGCGCCAGAATGATCGTGCCCACCTTCTGCAGATAGATGCAGGCGCGCTGCCAGAGGCCGTGCGCGAGCGCGTCGATGCGCGGCAGGTGGTAGCTCGGCAGCTCGAGCATCAGCGTGCGGTTCTCGCCCTTGCCCGTCGTGTGCTTGAGGATCCAGGCGACGACGAGCGCGCCCACCATGCCGAGACAGTAGAGCGCGAAGAGCACGAGGCCCTGCAGGCCCACGCCCCAGACGGAGACGTCGGGCACGAAGGCCGCGATCATCACGGCGTAGACGGGCAGCCTCGCGCCGCAGGTGAGCAGCGGCGCAATGGCGATCGTCGCCCAGCGGTCGCGCTGGTTGCCGACGATGCGAGCCGCCATGATGGCGGGCACCGCGCAGGCGTAGCCCGAGAGAAGCGGTGGTCCGCCT
>OBWJ01001239.1_pt1 | contig 8516 bp, 8 predicted proteins | sample 1495181 | NCBI WGS metagenome assembly OBWJ01 (sample SAMEA2580041, study PRJEB22360) | human gut metagenome
TAAACTTTTTGTTCTTTATTATATAAATACTAGTTACTATTAAGTACATTAATACAAAAACTTGTGTTAATCCTGGAATTATATCTGAAAATAGTGAAGCCATAATTGACCCAAGTAATAATAACTTTCTTATTATCTTCATTTTACTAATCCTTTACCAAATATTTAACTTATTGTTTGATAAGTCTCACTCGTTCTAATAGCACATTTTTTCCATGAAAATTTTTTCAAATGCTCTACATAATTTTTTTTATCATTTTTATTATTTTTTATTAAATTTAATAGCTGTTTAGATATTTTTTCATTATCATGTGGATTTATTTTTATTGCTTTATCCCCTACAATTTCAGGAATAGATGAAGTATCTGAAACTACACATGAAACTCCAAAACTCATTGCTTCTAATGGTGGTAATCCAAATCCCTCATAAAATGAAACATATGCAAAAACTTTAGAATTTTTATATAACCATTTAAGTTCTTCATCGTTAATTCTGCCTGTAAATTTAACTCTATCATTTATTTTTAACTCATCAACTAACTTATAAACTTTATCATACTTCCACCCATTAGCACCAGCTATAACTAAATCTTCATCTATACTATCCTTTATCTTATTAAAGGCTTTTATCAATCCATCTATATTTTTTCTTGGCGAGATTGTACTTACTGTTAAAATATATGGTTTATTAATATCTTTAATTTCACTTCTAACCATATTTATATTTATCTCATCTTTACTAAAATTATTAAATCCATTATAAACTACTGATACCTTCTTCATATCTATTTTAGTATAATACTTTTCAATTTCAGATTTTGTAAAATTCGTTATAGCAATAATTTTATTAGCTTTTTTAATAGATAAATCAGTAATTATATTTTTCCATAAATTCTGTTTCCATGTAAATGCTCCTTTAACACTCTTAAATGCTAAATCATGTACAGTTATAACTACAGGATTTTTAGATAAAAGAGGTGCCATTGTATCTGGATAATGAATTATTGCTTCTGGGTATTTTTTATTTATTATTTTAGGCAACTTAAATTGCTCATATAAATTTCTGTCTTTACTATTTTTAATATTTTTTACAACTATTAAATCCTCATCTTTTGCGAAAGAAAATCTATCTAAATCCTCTTCTCTTATTACAACTTTTATAGCACCTTTATTTATTTCATAAAGCTCTTTTGCTAATTCATAACTATATCTTCCAATTCCGCCATTTAAGCTAGTTTGTAATGCATTAAATATAATCATATATATTGCTCCTTTTTTTCTGCTTTAAGTGACATTTCTTTATCAAATAGTTCTTTATGCTCTTTAATATTTCTTTTAAAATTATACTTCTCTTTAACTGTTTCATATCCTTCGTTTATTAGTTTATTTCTTATATCCCTATTATTAATAACCTCTTCTATTTTATTTACAAACTCATTAACATTTAAATCATCTACTAAAAGCCCATTTTTACCATTTTCTATTATATTTTTAATTCCACCTACATTGGATGCAATAACTGGTTTTTTAGCAGCCATATATTCTGGAATAACTAATCCAAAACCCTCCCATTTAGAAGTAAGTATAGCTATATCAAAATTCCATAAATACATATATGGATTTTCTACCCATCCAGTAATATATATTTTATCTTCAATTCCATGCTGACTTATTTTTTCTTCAATTTCACTTCTCTGCTCTCCATCACCAACTATAATAAATCTATATTTAGGTTGTTTTTTTAATAATTTTATTGCTATATTAATAAAAGTATGTGGAGATTTTTGTTCAGATATCCTTGCTACCATTCCTATAATAATAGAATCATTATCCCAATTTAACTTTTTTAATATATCATTTTCATTATTATAATTATTAATATTATCAAAATCTATTGCATTTTCTATAACCACTATTTTTTCAGGCTTTATTATATTATTATTAATAGCTGCCTCTTTTTCATATTCAGAAATTGCAACTACCTTATCTGTAAAATATCCTAAAACTTTCTCTACAAATTTAAAAATAACTCTCTTTTTTTTAGATATATTCATATCAAATGCCCATCCATGTGGATTATAAATATTTTTAGCTCCAACTAATTTAGCAGGTATTCTTCCTAATCCACCAGCCTTACTACTATGAGTATATACAATATCTGGTTTAATTTTTCTAATAATCTTATATATTTTAATCATTGATTTTAAATCCTTATTAGGAGAAATCTCTCTTTTCATATTTACAATAAAAACTTTTACTCCTAAAGCCGCAAAATATTCTTTCGATTTGTTATATTGTTCAGATAAAATAATATAATTATCATAATTATCCTTATTAATATACTTAAAGAACATCTTTAAATAAACTTCAACTCCACCGTTTGCTTGAGCAATATGAACAATTTTCATTTTTTTATTATTCATTTTAACACCTAACTATTAAACTATACTTTTTAACTCTTTAATATTAGCCACATTGGACTTATGCCCAACTAATACTTTTCCATCATTTTCAATAACATATATATCACTTAATCCTTCAACTATGACACTATTACTAGATGAAACAACTAAATTATTATTTCCCTTAACTGCCTTGCTCTGTCCAACTAATACATTTCCTAGCTCATCTTTTTCTCTATATCTATCTAAAGCCTCCCAGCTGCCAACATCATCCCATCCAAAATTACTTGGGATTACATATACATCTTTAGACTTCTCTAAAACAGCATAGTCAATAGAAGTTGCTTCTGTGTTTTCATAGTTGCTATTAATAGTTTCTTGTAATTTGTCTTCTCTTACTTCCATTATATTTATAAGTGAATTATATGTATTAGGTGAATACATCTTTATTTGATTTATTATATTATTAATACTCCAAATAAACATTCCACCATTCCATAAATAGTTACCTTCTCTTAAATATTTTTTAGCAGTATCTAAATTAGGTTTTTCAACAAAAGCATCTACTTTTATAACTCTAAAATCATTAGATTTTAACACTTCATTACTATATTTAATATATCCATATCCTACTTCTGGTCTAGTTGGATTCATACCTAAAGTAACAATAGCTCCATCTTTTTCCTTTATAAAACTATCCGCAGCTAAAAGAGTATTTCTAAATTCTTCTTCATCATTTATTAAATGATCTGAAGGTAATACTACCATATTCGAATTTTTATAATATCTATCTATTACCATTGCAGATAAAGCAATACATGGTGCAGTATTTCTTCCTTCTGGTTCAACTATAATATTTCTATCTGGTAATTCTGGAAGCTGCTCTTTAACTAAATCAACATACATTTCACCAGTACAAACAAATATTCTTTCTATAGGAATAATAGGTTTAATTCTATTTATAGTCATTTGTATCATAGTTTCTTTACCTATTAAGTTTAAAAACTGTTTAGGCTTTTCTTCAGTAGAAAGTGGCCAAAATCTTGTACCTTTTCCACCTGCCATAATTAATGCAGTTAACATATTTTCTCACCCCACAAAAATTAATTTAATTTCCAATCTATAAATTTCTTAATTCCTTCTTTAAAAGTAGTTTGTGGATTATATCCTATAATTTTTTTAGAATGAGCTATATCAGCGCAAGTTCTATTAACATCCCCAGGCTGCATTGGTAATCTATTCAGCTTGGCCTTCTTTCCTAATACTTCTTCTATAGTCTCAACCATTTCCATTAAAGAAACAGTTTTATCTCCTCCAATATTAAATATTTCAAATACCTTCTTATCAGTATTTACATAGTTAATACTTCTAACTATTCCAGTAACTATATCCTCAACAAAAGTATAATCTCTTGAAGTAGTTCCATCACCATAGAAAGGTATCTCCTTATTTTCTAATATCAATGACGTAAATTTATTAATTGCTAAATCTGGACGTTGTCTTGGTCCATATACAGTAAAGAATCTTAAACAAGCTATGTTCATATCAAATAGATGATGATATGTATGACATAAAAGTTCTCCTGATTTCTTTGTTGCTGCATATGGTGATATAGGATTATCTACTCTATCCACTTCAGCAAATGGTACTTTTTCATTGTTTCCATACACTGATGAACTTGAAGCAAATACAAATTGCTTAACTCCAGTTTCTCTACATCTTTCTAAAAGATTAACAGTTCCTGTTATATTAACATCATAATATAATGATGGATTTTCTATTGAAGGTCTAACACCTGCCATTGCTGCTAAATGCACAATTGAATCTATTTTATTAGAAAAAACTTCTTTTAAGAAGTCATTATCTCTTATATCACCTTCAAAAACTTTATAGTTTTCTAAAGATATATTATTTTCTATACAAGTTTTCTTAACTTCTTCTACATTATTTCTTTTTATTGCTGGATCATAATAATTGTTAAAGTTGTCTATAACTAAAACTTTATTTCCTTCTTTTAATAATCTCTCAGATAAATGAGATCCTATAAAACCAGCTCCACCAGTAACTAATATTGTTCTCATATAATTAACTCCTTACTAATCTCTATTAAATAAATCCCTAGTATAAATCTTTTCCTGTACATCAAATAATTCTTTATCTAACCTATTTGATACAATAATATCAGATATTTTCTTAAACTCATCTAAATCCCTAATAACTCTAGAATTAAAGAAAGTTTCTTCATTAAGCACAGGTTCATAAACCACAACTTCAATTCCCTTAGCTTTAATTCTCTTCATTATTCCTTGAATAGAAGAAGCTCTAAAATTATCAGAGTCAGTTTTCATAGTTAATCTATAAATCCCAACAGTCTTAGGATTTTTCTTAATTATTTGATCAGCAATAAAATCCTTTCTAGTTCTATTTGCTTCAACTATAGCTCCAATAATTTCATTAGGAACATCAGCATAGTTAGCTCTTAATTGCTTAGTATCCTTAGGTAAACAATATCCCCCATAACCAAAAGAAGGATTATTATAATGAGTTCCTATTCTTGGATCTAATCCAATACCTTCAATAATTTGCTTAGTATTTAATCCATGCATTTCAGCATAAGTATCTAATTCATTAAAATAAGCAACTCTTAAAGCTAAATATGTATTAGAAAAAAGCTTAACTGCTTCTGCTTCAGTACTATCTGTAAATAATACTGGGATATCTTCTTTAATAGCTCCTTCTTTTAAAAGATTAGCAAACTTTTCTGCCCTTTCACTTTGTTCACCAACAATTATTCTTGAAGGATGAAGATTATCATACAAAGCCTTTCCTTCCCTTAAAAATTCTGGAGAGAAAATTATATTATCAGTTTCAAACATTTCCTTAACTTTCTTTGTATATCCAACTGGAACTGTAGACTTAATTACCATAGTTGCTTCTGGATTAATAGATAGTACATTTGCAATTACAGCTTCAACGCTTCTTGTATTAAAGTAATTCATTTCCGGATCATAATTTGTTGGTGTTGAAATAATTACAAATTGTGCATCTTTATATGCTTTATAAGCATCTGTAGTTGCTACTAAATTTAATTCTTTATTTGATAAGTAATCTTCTATTTCTTTATCAACAATAGGTGACACCCTATCATTAATCATATCTACCTTTTCTTGAATAATATCTACTGCAACTACTTCATTATTTTGAGCTAATAAAATTGCATTAGATAACCCCACATATCCTGTACCCGCTACTGCTATTTTCATTTTTAAATTCCCCTTTACTGAAAAATTATATACATTAAATTTATCATTCTTCATCCATTTTATAGACTAAAAAAATATAAAATAAAATTTTATATTTTTATTTCATATTTTTTTAACCTTTAAGAATTGAAGTTTCCCACTAATGTGCATTTTTATCCCCAAATAATACAAATACCGTCTTAAATATTAACTTAATATCAATCCAAAAATTTCTTTCCTCAACATACTTAATATCAAGTTTCATCCAATCTTCAAAATCAATATTATTTCTTCCACTAACTTGCCAATAACAAGTTAATCCTGGACGTACAGTTAATCTTTTAAACATCCAATTATCAAATTGCTCAACTTCCTTAGGCAAACTTGGTCTTGGTCCTACTAAACTCATATCTCCTTTTAGAACATTCCAAAGCTGTGGAAGTTCATCAATAGAAGTTTTTCTAATAAACTTTCCAACCTTAGTAATTCTAGGATCATCTTTAATTTTAAACATAGGACCTGACATTTCATTTTGATCTTCTAGATTTCCTTTAAGTTCTTCTGCATTTACAACCATGGACCTAAACTTATACATTTCAAATAGTTCACCATTTTTTCCAACTCTTTTTTGTGAAAAAAATATCGGTCCCTTAGAAGTAACTTTAACTGCACAAGCAACAATAGCTATTATTGGACTTAATAAAATTAATCCTAATCCAGCACCTATAATATCAATTGTCCTTTTACAAAATTCATAAAATTTAAGATTTTGTTTATTTTCAAACTTTAATTCCATCCCTTCCACCTTTATTCCCCATTTCTATATACAAATTTAACCCCTTCACATACAGTTATAAAAAAATATTATTCTTCTCCATAATAGTAATAATATTTATTTTTACTATTATCAACTGCATGAAGAACTGTTCCAATAATATTTGCATTTACCTTTTTTAAAGTATTCACTGTGTCATGAACATCCTCTTTTTTAGTAACTCCAGCTCTAACAACAATAATTGTTCCATCAACTTTTGTTGATAATATTTGTGCATCAGCAACTACTTGTACTGGTGGAGTATCTAAAATTATATAATCAAAATGCTCCTTCATTTCTTCTAAAAATGCACTCATTGCTTTTGACCCTAACATTTCAGCTGGATTTGGAGGTACCTTTCCTGCTGTTATAATACTTAAATTTTTGTTATACATATGAGCTACATCCATAACCTTTTTTCTTTGAAGTAATATATCTGCAATTCCATATGTATTAGTAACTCTAAAATTTTTATGCATTGAGGGCTTTCTCATATCACAATCAACTAATAAAACTCTTGATTCACCTTCTGCTAAAGTTAATGCTAAGTTTCCAGAAGTAGTTGATTTTCCTTCCCCTGGATTAGAACTTGTTATTACTATAGTTTTATATTCTTTATCAAAAGAAGAATATTGAATATTAGTTTTTAAACTTCTATAAGCTTCCGCTGCTATAGATTTTGGATTTTTTTGAACTATAAACATTATTTTCCCCCTATAATATATCAACATCTGGAATTACTCCAAGTACTGGCATATCTAATTCCTTTTCAAGCTGTTCTTTATTTTTATATGTATTATCTAAGTATTCTAATAAGAAAACTAAGCCAAGACTTACCATTAAGCCTAATAAAAATGCTATTGCAATATTCATTTTTTTATTTGGACTTACTGGACTTTCTGGAAATTCAACTTCTTCAATTACTCTTACATTACCATTAGGAACAAGTTCCTTAGATGTAATAATAAATTGTTCTGTTACATTTTTTAATACATCAACTGCTTCTTGTTGATTTTTACTTTTATATTTAATTTGAAGAATTTGAGTATCTGCAACTGGAGTTACAGTTAATGCTCCAACAACCTTACTTGGTTCTAATTCATAATTTAAAGAATTTATTGCTCTTCCAACTAAATCTTTTGTTTTTATAGCTTGAGCATAAGTTTGTAATAATTTTTGATACATTTGAATATCATTTGTATTATATACTGTATCTTCACTTTCTTCTTTACCAATAAATAACTTAGTACTTGTTTCATATACTGGCTTAATTACAAAAAAGCTTAAAATACCTGATATTAAAGTAGCACTTAAAGTAATTGCTACAATCATTATCCAACGCTTTTTTATTGCTTCAAAAATTTCCGACAAACTAATTACTTGTTCTTCCATTTCATTCATTAAATATACACTCCTTTTTAATGATAAGTAATTTAATAACTATTTAATTATTTTTATCACATATTTATTAATCAATTTTAGGAATAACTCCTATAACAGTTAAGCCTATTTCCTCTTCTAAGGATTTTTGATTTTTATATGTGTTATTTAAATACATTACTCCTATTATTCCACCTATTCCTACTATTAATCCTAACATTAATCCTAATCCAATAATTGTTAATTTTTTATTCATTAACGGCTTTAAATTAACATGGACTTGCTCTAAAATTGTTATATTAACATTGGGATATAACTCTTTAGAATAACTAATTAAATTTTCTGTTATAGAATACAATAAATCATAACTTTGCTGTGGATTTAAACTTTTATACTTTATTTCAATAATTTGAGTATTTGCAATTGGATTAATAGTTAAATTTTTCATTAATAAGTCATAATTTATATTTTCATATTTATCTTGTAAATAATTCATTTTAGAACCTTTTATTGATTCATTAATAAGTTTTTTACTTTTTATAACTTCAGAATAAGTAGTAATTAATCTTTGATATAAATTAATTTCTTCATTATTATAAGTTTCTGTTATATTTTTAAACTTTTGTTTACCAATAAATATTTTTACATTAGCTTCATATTCTTTATTTATAAAAAATA